>OLID01000677.1_pt1 | contig 12754 bp, 10 predicted proteins | sample 1609361 | NCBI WGS metagenome assembly OLID01 (sample SAMN05416778, study PRJEB24817) | seawater metagenome | isolation source: Sea water | place: Canada:Atlantic | collected 2013-07
TATCAATTAAATGCATCAATTGATTTTGACAAATTTCTTTACCGCTAGGAACTTTGCCAAGAACAAATTTTTGTTTGATAATACGTTCTATAGCACCAATTCTTCCTTTTTCTTTACTACTAACTAAAGCAATAGAAATCCCTGTTTTTCCAGCTCTACCAGTTCTACCACTTCTATGGGTGTAATTCTCTATTTGATCTGGTAGTTTATGATTGATAACATGGGTAAGACTATTCACATCTAATCCACGAGCAGCAACATCTGTAGCTACTAATATTTGAACAGTTTTCTTTCTAAATTTACCCATTACAGAATCGCGTTGCCCTTGAGATAACTCTCCGTGCAATGCATCAGCATTGTATCCATCTTTAATTAAATGATCTGCTACTTCTTGTGTTTCTCTTCTAGTTCTACAAAAAATGATAGCATAAATATCTGGATTTAAATCGGCTATTCTTTTTAATGCTTGATAACGTGTTCTTTCTGTAACTAAATAATACTCGTGACTTACTTTGTCAGTACCACTATTCTTTTGACCAGAGGTAACCTCTATAGGCTTGGTCATGTAGTTTCTTGCAATTGCTTCAACTTCTTTTGGAAACGTTGCAGAAAACAATAAGGTTTGCTTAGTTTCTGGTGTTGCTTCTAAAACTTTATCTAATTCGTCCTTAAAACCCATATTAAGCATTTCATCTGCTTCATCTAAAACCAACCACTGAACATTACCTAGCTTTAGAGCTCTTCTGTTAATTAAGTCTACTGTTCTTCCTGGCGTACCAACAACAATCTGAGCACCTCTTTTAAGGCCTCTTATTTGTTCTTCTATGTTAGCACCACCGTAAACAGTAACTACATTTATATTTGGCATGTATTTCGCAAATTCTTTTATATTATTTCCTATCTGAACAGCTAGTTCACGAGTAGGAGATAAAATAATTGCTTGTGTGTTTTTGCTATGTTCATCTGCTAATTGTAAAATTGGCAAACTAAATGCAGCAGTTTTTCCAGTTCCTGTTTGTGCAAATGCTTTTAAATCGTCTGTTGAAGATATAATTTGAGGAATTGCTTTCTCTTGTATAACAGTAGGTTTTTCATACCCTAAATCTGTTAATGCTTTGTTGATAGGTTCTTTTAAACCTAATTCTAAAAATGTTGACATACTGTGTTTTTTGTTGATCCACAGACGCCCACCTGTAAATCTTAATTTATATTACGACTTTGATTTTTAATGATTTATTTTTTCACTAAAAAACGTACAAATGTAAGATAAATATAATAGAACAGTGGTATAAGAACTATTTACTTTTTTGCTAGACGTTCTATTTGTTTAAAGATTTTTCTTGAAGATAATGATGCATAATCATTTATAACAAAACCTTTCTTGTCAACTAAAATTGTTCTTGGCATTTTACTCGTTAAAAAGGAATTTGCTTTGCTATCTAGCTCTAAGTAATATTGAGATTTTATATCTAATTTATATATTCTGTCTTTATGATCTCCAACAATTTTTATACCAATAAATTTTAAATCAGGGTGCTTTTTTGATAAATATTGTATTCTACGGCCAATAAAATCTTTACTTGTGAAATCAGAATTCCAAAAATACAATACTGCTTTTTTATTTCTTATGAGCGATTTAACTGATCTTTTGGTTTTGTTATAATCAGTAATATCAAAATTTTGAATAACAATTCCTTTTTTTATTTTTTTACAATCTAAAAGTAGGCTTTTCACTAATTCCTCATCCTCATTACTTGTAGTTAGCTTTAAGTAAGTATTAAATGTTTCCATATTAATGTTACTCGAAGATTTCCTATAAAAATGTGTAATAAAAATTCTCCTTAACATAGAGTTTATAGAATTTTCATTATTCAATTGTTCTGAAATTATATTTAGTAAATCAATTGTAAATTCATCGGAAGCTAAATCATGTCCTAATGAATGTGTTTTGTTATATAAATTACTGACAATATAGTCTCTGTAAGCATAAAAATACATCAAAGAATCTTTGTCTGTACCAATAAACTCTCTGTGTTTGTAAAAACTACTGTTTATGTCTTGATGTTTACCATCATTAATTTTTGCTGAGTGCGCAAGAGGATAATTCTCAACTTTAGAATACAAGGGATACGTTAGGGCAATTTTTAGAATACTGTTATATTTTTCAGATGATTCAGGGTTATTAGACACAAACTCATTATACCTTGCTAGTTTAATTTTTTCTACCTCTAGAACTTTAGCATTAAAGTCTACAGGTGGCAAATCATAATACGAATAAAATATTTTTTTATCTTTTTCTGATTCGAGAAAGCTGTCAATTAATAAGTTGTTTTTTTTAGCTCCTTTTCCACTAAAAACAAGTGTTTCATCAAAATTCCAAGTATTTAAACGAATTAATAGGCTGTCTTTAGGTTCTAGGTAAACGTACTGATTTTCGTTACCATGTTTAAAGTAGAAAAGCCCTTCGTTTAAGGATGTTATTTCACCTAAGAATGAATTCTTATTGTCTAGATAAAAAGTATCTATGGGAGTTTCATTTTCAAATAAAACAACATGATTAGTTTTGGGGTTAATTATCTTACCACCAAAATAGGTGCTGTTACATACAGTTTTATTTTCACAACCTATAAAGACTGTAATAGAAACTAGTGCAAGAAGTTTATTTGATATATTAATATTAGTAAATATCCCCATTATATCAACAAAAATACATATCTAAACTTGGCAAGCTTGTTAATAGCTTGTTAAAAGAGATATTTGACTTTCAATTGTGTTTGTTTTAAAATTAAAATATTTTTATTTGATTAATATATTAAATCTGCGATCTCTAGTTTTAATCATGGATATTTTTAAGTCAAAACCTAAATCTATTTAGTATTTTTGCGCATAATTAAAAAAAAATAAGAAATGTTATCAGTTTCAAATTTATCAGTACAGTTTGGGAAACGTATTTTGTTTGATGAAGTAAATACTAAATTTCTTCACGGTAATTGTTACGGTATTATTGGTGCCAACGGAGCAGGGAAATCTACTTTTTTGAAAATTATTTCTGGGAAAATGGATCCAACCTCTGGGCATGTATCTATAGAATCAGGAAAAAGAATGTCTGTTTTAACTCAAGATCATTATGCATTTGATGATTTTCCTGTTTTAGAAACTGTAGTGATGGGAAATAAAGATTTGTTTGCCATTAAGTCTGAGATAGATGCCCTTTATGCTAATTATACAGATGAAAATGCTGATAAAATTGGGGAGTTACAGGTGAAGTTTGAAGAAATGAATGGTTGGAATGCAGATTCTGATGCTGCTGCGATGCTTTCAAATTTAGGAATCAAGGAAGATTACCACTACACGCTCATGAGCGAACTAGATGGTAAACAAAAAGTACGAGTATTAATTGCTCAGGCACTTTTTGGAAATCCAGATGTTTTAATTATGGATGAGCCAACCAATGATTTAGATTTTGAAACGATTGCTTGGTTAGAAAACTTTTTGGCTAATTTTGATAATACTGTGATTGTTGTATCACATGACCGTCACTTTTTAGATGCAGTTTGTACTCATATATCTGATATTGATTTTGGAAAGATCAATCATTTCTCTGGAAATTATACTTTTTGGTATGAATCTTCACAATTAGCAGCTAAACAAAGGGCTCAACAAAATAAAAAAGCAGAAGACAAAAAGAAAGAACTAGAAGACTTTATTAGACGTTTTTCGGCTAATGTTGCAAAATCTAAGCAGGCAACAAGTAGAAAAAAGATGATTGAAAAATTAAATGTAGATGATATTAAACCTTCTAGTAGAAGATATCCAGCAATCATATTTAAAAGTGAAAGAGAAGCAGGAGATCAGATTTTAAATATTGAAGGACTTTCAAAAACATCAAATGAAGGGGTTTTATTTAATGATATTCATATTAATCTAAACAAAGGTGATAAAATTGCTATTATTTCTAAAAACTCGAAAGCAATTTCTGCATTTTATGAAATTATTGCAGGAGTAAAAAAACCAGATGCTGGAAAATTTGATTGGGGAGTAACAACTACTCAGTCATATTTACCATTAGATAACTCATCTTTTTTTGATGACGGTACTCTAAATTTGGTAGATTGGTTACGTCAATATGCGCAAACAGAAGAAGAAAGAGAGGAAGTGTTTTTACGTGGTTTTCTTGGGAAAATGATTTTTTCAGGAGAAGAAGCTTTAAAGAAAAGTAATGTTCTCTCAGGGGGAGAAAAAGTGAGATGTATGTTGTCTAGAATGATGATGAAAAGAGCCAATATCCTAATTTTAGATGAGCCTACAAATCATTTAGATTTAGAGTCTATACAAGCATTAAACAACTCATTGATAAATTTTCCAGGAACAGTTTTATTTTCTACACATGATCATGAGTTCGCTCAGACAGTTGCTGATAGAATTATTGAAATAACTCCAAATGGAGTAATTGAAAGAGAATCTTCTTTTGATGAATATCTAACTGATCCAAAAGTGAAAGAATTGAGAGAGAAAATGTATTAATTAGTAAGTTTGCTTTTTTGTAAAGGGCTAATTATTTTTACATCATTAAATGAAATAGCTCCACGTATGACTCCGTCTATAGAATTTTTTAAAGCATCAATTAATTGAATTTTTAATTGTGATTTATGATAAATTAAACTTATTTCTCTTGCGGGTTGTGGAGAGGTAAATTCTCTTAAAAGTTTTTTGTCTTTTTCATTTAAATCAAGTGTATGCAAGTAGGGAAGTAGGGTCATTCCCAGGCCTTCTTTTGAGAGTTTAATTAATGTATCAAAACTTCCACTTTCTAGTTTAAACCCTTTGTTATTATTTGTTTTATAAGTGCTGCATAGATTTATAACACTATCCTTGAAACAATGACCATCTTCTAGTAATAAAATATCTTCCATTTCTAACTCCCCAGATTTAATTTCTTTCTTATGAAACAAACGATGCTCTTTTGGAATTAAGCCAACAAAGGGTTCGTAGTAAAGAGGCATTTCTTTAATGGCTTCATTTTCTAGTGGAGTAGCAGCTAATCCAGCATCTAAATGATTTTCTGATAATTTTTTAATAATTTCTTCAGTGGTTAACTCTTCTATAATAAGTTTTACTTTTGAGTATTTTTTTGTGAAATTATTTAAAAACATTGGGAGTAATGTTGGCATTACAGTTGGTATGATTCCCAATCTAAATTCTCCTCCAATGAATCCTTTGTATTGATGAACAATATCAACGATTCTATTGCTTTCATTTACAATAACCTTTGCTTGTTCTACTACTTTTTCACCAACATCAGTTAATTCAATGGGTTTCTTAGAACGATTAAATATTAAAACACCCAATTGATCTTCTAATTTCTGAATCTGCATACTTAATGTTGGTTGAGTCACAAAACTATGCTCAGCAGCCACAGTAAAATTCTTATATTCAGCTACTGAAAGAACATATTTTAATTGAGTAATTGTCATAGATAATAATTTCTTATAAAAATAGTAAAAACTATCACAAAAAATTATAGTTAATTCAAAATTATTTTAAAATAATTTGAAGTGAAATAGAAGTTTACAAATTCCAAAATTTTCGTTTTTTATGTAATTCATCTTCTTGTTCAGCATATTCTTTGGTAGAAATAACCTTTAAAAAAGAAGGATGTTGTTCTATTGCATATTCAATTTTTGTAACAATATCACTTATTTCGTCATTTTCATAGTCAATTTCTAAAGGTTCTTTAATAACCATAGATTGTAACACATTTCTTTTTTTTATCATTAAGCCTTTTTTATCAAAAGAACGTCTAAACCCGTCAATAACTATAGGAACTACAGTTGGCTTGTAAGTTTTGATAATATGAGCAGTTCCTCTTCTAATAGGCTTAAAAGGGGTGGTTGTGCCCTGAGGGAAAGTAATTACCCAGCCATCATCTAAGGCTTTGCTTATATTAGAAATATCTGACATTTTTACTTGTCTGTTAACATTCTCTCCAGCACTTCTCCAAGTTCTATCAATAGACACCGAACCAGTGTAAGCAAATATTTTTGGTAATATACCCGAACGCATTGTTTCACCAGCTGCGATATAATATAAATTTAATTTTGGATTCCATATATAGCCTATATTTTTTATAGAATCGTCTCTTCCTTTTAAGGCGGCATTAAAAACATGAAACATAGCGGCAACATCAGCAAAATATGTTTGATGATTTGAAATAAAAAGAACATTGTTTTCGGGAATATTTCTTAAAATATCTGAGCCTTCAATATGTAAATTATTAAAACTTCTGTAGCGACTATGAGAAACAATACCCAGAATTCTAATCAGCATTTTTTTAATCCATAAAATATGTCCGAAAGGGTTCTTTTTAAATAAGGCCATTCATAAATGTTTTTTAATAATTACTGGCTAAAGTACAAAAGTATTTATAGTTGAGTTTTTTTAAGTACCTCTTTAATTTCACTTAATATCATTGCTGTTGCTCCCCATATAACCGAACCATTAATATTAAAACTTGGCACTAAAGTTTCTTTCATATATGAATTAGTTATTTGAATGGTTCCTATATTATTATCGTCTAAAAGATCAAGAAATGAAATCTCTATAATTTCAGCAACTTCTGAATTAACTTTAAACATTGGTTTTGTTTTTGTTATACCAATAAAAGGAGTCACTAAAAAATTACTAGGAGGTATATAAACATTAGTAATTTCTCTCAATATTTCAACTTTTTCTTGAGAAACTCCTACTTCTTCAAAAGTTTCTCTCAAAGCAGTTTGACTAAGATTGTTGTCAGATTTTTCAATCTTCCCGCCAGGAAAACTTATTTGATTAGAATGTGGGCCATTGTAGCTGGCCCTTTTGGTTAATAATAAAGATGTATTATTGTTATTATTAGGGTAAAATAGTGCTAATACAGCTGCTATTTTTGGATTATTTGCAGTTATTTTTTTATCATCATAAGCTAAACGCATTTCTGGAGCCAATTTAAATTGTGCCTCTATACCTCCTAATTGTATTTCTTTTAACTGATCTATATTTTTTAAGAAGTCCTCAAATTTCATACATTATTTTTCTTCTTTAAAAAGAAAACCAAAACCAATTCTACGTAAAAATTTTTTTTCAAAATTCCAAAAAAACTTAAATTGTCCAAACAAAAATCCAACAATAGGAAGTGTTAACTGGTATATTGGAAAAATAAGTACAATTCTTAAGGGCCAATAGATAAAACCACTTGTTACTGTTTTAGATATTCCTAGAAAAGCAGTTACGGGATTTGCAACCCATGCGGCAAAAGAACCATTAATTGCAAAAACAATTAATATAAGTATAATTTGAATATTGGAAGTAATGCCCCAACGTTCTTTTAGTTTTTCCATTAGATTATTTGTGTTTGCAAAAATAGATGATTACATTATCATATAAAAACGAATCTATAGAAGATTAGCAAGAATATATCTAAGATTTATTTTATCTTTCAAAAATTAAATAATTTAAAATATATAGATGAAAAAACTGGCACTGCATTGGCAGATATTAATTGGAATGGGTTTAGGAGTGGCCTTTGCTCTTGTGATGACTAATTTTGATTTCGGAAAAGAATTTATAAAAGATTGGATTAAACCATTTGGTACCATATTTATAAATTCACTAAAATTAATAGCTATTCCACTTATTTTGGCAGCTTTAATTAAAGGAGTGTCAGATTTAAAAGATATTTCTAAATTATCTAAAATGGGAGGCAGAACCATTGCAATTTATATTGTAACAACAGTAATAGCAGTTTCTATAGGATTGGTTCTAGTAAATCTTGTAAAGCCAGGAAATTCTATTTCAGATAAGACTAGAACAGAATTAGTTGATGGGTATAGTGACAATACAAAAAAATATAAAGACGAAGCATCAAAACAGGAAGAAAGTGGACCTTTACAAGCATTGGTAGACTTAGTGCCTCAGAATATTTTTGCTGCAGCCACAAGTAATAGAAATATGCTACAAGTAATTTTCTTTGCTGTGTTTTTTGGCATTGGCCTAATTTTAATTCCTGAAGAAAAAGGAAAAACTGTTAAAAGTTTTTTTGATGGTTTTAATGAAGTTATCCTAAAAATGGTAGATTTAATAATGCTGGCAGCTCCCTACGGTGTTTTTGCATTGTTAGCAGCTTTAATAGCAGAATCACCAAGTGTAGATCTATTTAAAGCTTTGGCATGGTACGCTTTAACTGTTGTATTAGGGCTAGCCTTAATGATCGTAATATACAATATTCTTGTTTTTGTTTTTACCAAAAAAAGACCAAGCTTTTTTATGAAAGCTATTTCACCTGCACAATTACTTGCATTTTCTACTAGTTCAAGCGCGGCAACTCTTCCTGTTACTATGGAAAGAGTTACTGAACATATTGGAGTAGAAGAAGAAGTAGCAAGTTTTGTTTTACCTATTGGTGCCACCATAAATATGGATGGTACTAGTTTATACCAAGCTGTTGCAGCGGTTTTTATTGCACAAGCATTTGGTATGGATTTATCTTTTGGTACACAGTTAGGTATTATTGCTACAGCAACATTAGCTTCAATAGGTTCAGCAGCGGTGCCAGGTGCTGGTATGGTTATGTTGGTTGGTGTGTTAGGTTATGCCGGAATTCCAGAAGCAGGTTTGGCTCTTATTTTTGCAGTAGACAGACCTTTAGATATGTGTAGAACCGTGGTAAATGTTACTGGTGATGCAGCTGTATCTATGCTAGTTGCTATGTCTATTGGTAAATTGGGAGAACCAAAAAAGAAAAATTGGGATGATAACTATGAAAATAATATATAAATAAAAACCATAAATTATGAATGTTTGTTTTTTAATGTACCCCTGGGAAAGTATCAAATCACCAGAAAATGATACTTCTCTTGCATTGATTCATGAATGCATGAAAAGAGGCCATGGGGTAGCAATTTGTACCCCCTCTAATTTAACCATTAGAAATAGTGTTACCAATGCTTTTTGTACAATTTTAAATAGAGTTGAAAAAGTATCTACAAGTATTAAATCATTTTATAAAAACACTAAAACTAGGGAAGAAATGCTTCCAATTGCAGGTTTTGATGTAATATTTATGCGAGCAGAGCCTCCTTTAGATCCTCTAATGTTGAACTTTTTAGATTCTGTTAAGGACGATGTTTTCATTATAAATTCAGTAAGAGGAATGCGTGAAGCTAATAATAAATTATATACTGCAGCATTTGAAGACCTTAACAATGAAATTATTCCTGTTACACATGTATCTAAGAATAAAGATTATTTAATTAAAATGATTGAAGAATCTACTTCTGATAAAATGATTTTAAAACCTTTAGATGGTTTTGGAGGTTCAGGAGTTATTTTAATTGAAAAATCAGCAATGGGAAATATAAATTCACTGTTAGATTTTTATATTCACAAAAAAGACGGAACATCAGATTATGTTATTCTCCAAGAATATATTGAAGGAGCAGACCAAGGTGATGTTAGAATTTTACTTTTAAATGGAATTCCAGTAGGAGCCATGCGAAGAATTCCAGGTGATAAAGATCATCGTTCTAACGTTTCTGCTGGAGGAACTGTTGCTAAACACAAACTTACAAATCAAGAGAAAATATTGTGTCAAAAGATTGGGCCTAGATTAGTTCAAGACGGTCTTTATTTTGTTGGAATTGATGTAATAGGTGGAAAATTAGTAGAAGTAAATGTAATGAGCCCTGGAGGAATTACCTATATCAATAAAGTATATAAAATTAAGGTACAAGAAAAAGTTGTTGATTTTATAGAAAGTAAAGTATTAGAAAGGAATGCTGCTTTTCAGAGAAAAACAGACTTAAAAAGAATGGTTGACGAAGCGTAATGTTACAAGTTCCCGATGTTATAGTTGAAGCCAATTGGTTGCATGAAAATTTAGAGAATTCTAGGTTAATTATTTTAGATGCTACTATTAAAAAAGTATCGAGTCTACCCAATAAAATATTGCAGCATGAACAAATTAAAAACAGCCTTTTTTTTGATCTCAAAAACACGTTTAGCATACAAGAAAGTAAGTTCCCAAATACAGTTTTAGATGCCTCAACTTTTGAAGTTGAAGCTAAAAAACTTGGGATAAATCTAGATAGTTGTATTGTAGTTTATGATCAAGTAGGAATTTATTCCAGTCCAAGAGTTTGGTGGCTATTTAAATTAATGGGGTTTGAAAATATTGCAGTATTAAACGGTGGTTTTCCTCAATGGAAATTAAATAACTATCCAATTACAACAAAAAAAATAAATCTATTATCTATGGGTAATTTTGTCACGAAATATTATTCATCTCTTTGTATCAGTAAAGAAAAAGTATTTGGTTCTTTATTAAATAATGATTCTAAGGTTTTAGATGCTAGGAGTCATTGTAGGTTTGAGGGTACTTCTCCAGAACCAAGAAAAGGGTTGCCTTCAGGAAGAATTCCATATTCTTCAAACATTCCATTTTGTGAGGTTTTAGATGATTCTAGATTAAAATCAAAAGCTGAATTAGAAAAAATTTTTAAGCCCTTTGTGTCAAATTCAAAAATAATCTTCTCCTGTGGTTCTGGAATTACAGCATGTATTTTAGCATTGGCATATAATTACATAGGTAAGTATAACTACACTGTTTATGATGGATCCTGGACAGAGTGGGCAAGTAATGTTTCATTACCAAAAGAATTATAAATATGTTACGATTATCAGTCAAACAAATTATTGAGAAAATTAACAAAGAAGAAGTATTTCACGCAGTTTCATCCGACTATTCTTTTACTATTAAGATAGATGAATATGTTCACTATGTATGTGGAGCTGTTCATGATGGTCACCAATTTAGAAAAGATTTGTGGAAAAACTGTATGCATTCAGAATATGAACGTTGGTATGAAGAAGATCCGGCTACAAAACAAATGATTCTATCACATCCAATAGTAATTGCAGGAAATGATTCTAGATTTGAATATGATTTAAACAGATCACCGGAAACAGCTATATATGAAGATGCTTGGGGAAAAAAGTTATGGCATACTTCATTATCTGATAAAGAAAAAGAGAAAAGTTTATTAAAACATGAGAACTTTTTTAAAATTGTTTGTGCATTGGTATCTAAACTAGAAGAAAAATTTGGTATTTGTATTGTGTATGACATGCACAGTTATAACTGGAAGCGATGGAATAGAGAAGTGCCTACTTGGAATTTAGGAACCACCAATGTAGATCAAAAAAGATTTAAAAATGATATTGAATCATGGAGAGCAACTTTAGAAAAAACTCCTTTTCCAAAGGGTATAAAATCAACTTCCAAAGTTAATGATACTTTTTTAGGGAATGGTTATTTTTTAAAGTATATAAGCCAACACTTTAACAACACCCTGGTGCTGGCTACAGAAATTTCCAAGGTTTATTGTGATGAGCTTAAATATATTATGTATCCAGAGGTAATAGAGGCTGTTGAAACATATTTAAAAACTGAATTAAAAAAACATGCTGAAGCTTTTTATACAAGTCATAAATTGTAAATTTGGTAATTATTTAGAATTAATTTATTTTTTATGGATTAATAGGATTTATAAAATGACCCAAAATGAATGATACTTCCTTACAAAATAAAACACTTTTTGAAATTGATAATTGCATAGACCAGCTCGTAAAAAAAATTGAGTTATTAAATTATGTGAATCCAATTAATATAGAATCTGAAAAAGAACATTTTTTTAGCTCTAAATACCTCACAGATCCTAATTTTAAATACCCAGAAAGAGACTTCGATAAGTTTAACTTGCATAAAGAATTTTTTAAACTAACAATTAGTGAAATAGAAGACGATGTTTTAAGAGATTTTTATGAAGATATAATTTATTTTTATTCGGGATTAATACAATGTATAGAAACGATTGGAACAGGTAAGCGTTTTTATTACAATAGTCTTCGTTCTTTTGGAACTCCAACCGAACAAGATGTAGAAAACGCTAAATTTATTCTTCATTTTGAAGCGGAAGATAAAAATTCTGAGATGTTTCAACCTAAATATTCAGTAGAAGAATCATTTAATTTCTTTAAAGAGTATTCCAAAAAATACGATTTTACCTATGAGATTAAAAAATCATCTACTATGGGAGCTATTGCCATGGTTTCAAATAGTACAAAAGCATTGGTGTTAAATGAAAACCATGTATTTTCTGATAATGAAATTAATGTTTTAGCAAATCATGAAATTGGGGTTCATATGGTTACAACTATGAATGGTGTTTTGCATCCTTTAAAAATATTTTCTCATGGGTTTCCAGGGAATGAAGAAACTCAAGAGGGTTTAGCAGTTTTTAGTGAATATATGTCTGGAAATCTTACCATAAAACGTTTAAAAGAATTAGCTTATAGAGTATTAGCTGTTGATAGTTTGGCAAAAGGATACTCTTTTTCTAAAACTTTTAGAATTCTTCATAATTCTTATGATTTAGAAAGAGAACAAGCATTCTATATTTCTGTAAGAGCTCACAGAGGAGGTGGTTTTACAAAAGACTATTTATATCTTTCAGGCTTGAAAAAAATTTATTATTATCATCAGAGTGGTAAAGATTTAAACTTGTTAATAACGGGTAAAGTTTCACTAGAATTTTTAGATACTATCAGTTATATGATTCAAAACAAGTATGCAATTCCTGCCAAACATTTAACAAATTCTTTCTTTGTAAATAATCTGTCTCTTATACACATCTCCGAGCCCACGAGACAGGCAGAAATC
>OLID01000679.1_pt1 | contig 12647 bp, 10 predicted proteins | sample 1609361 | NCBI WGS metagenome assembly OLID01 (sample SAMN05416778, study PRJEB24817) | seawater metagenome | isolation source: Sea water | place: Canada:Atlantic | collected 2013-07
ACGGCATACGAGATTTTGCCTGTCTCGTGGGCTCGGAGATGTGTATAAGAGACAGGCTATATGCAGACTTACTTATATGATCTATTATATGTTTTTTTGAAATCTTTTTTATTTTATTATTTCCCTATTCTGTAATATTCTAATCCTTTATTCTCCAAATCATAAGCAATATATTGATTACGACCATCAAAGATAACAGGTGTTTTTAATTGTTCTTTTACTTCTTCAAAATCAGGCGAACGAAACTCTTTCCATTCGGTAAGTAATACTAGTGCGTCGGACTCTTTTAAAGCATCATACTTTGAATCTACATAACTTATATTTTGAACTCCTTTCAGGTAATGCTCTTTTGCTTCATTAATCGCCTTCGGATCATAGGCTTTTATTTTGGCACCTCTGCTTACTAATTCTTTGATTACATAAATTGCCGGTGCTTCACGCATGTCATCAGTTCCTGGTTTAAAGGCTAAGCCCCAAATACCAAAAGTAAATCCGGTTAAATCTTCTCCAAAACGGGCTACAATCTTCTGCGCGATTACTAATTTCTGTGCATCATTTACTTCTTCTACTGCGGTAATCAATTTTGCCCTATAGCCGTTTTCATCGGCAATCTTGGTTAGTGCTTTTACATCTTTTGGAAAACAAGAACCACCATAACCAGCTCCAGGATAAATAAAGCTATATCCAATACGCTGATCGGAACCGATTCCAATTCTTACTTGATTAGCATCTGCCCCTACCTTTTCACAGATATTGGCAATTTCATTCATAAAAGATATTTTGGTAGCCAGCATTGAATTGGCTGCATACTTTGTCATTTCAGCAGAACGAATGTCCATGGTGATAAAACGGTCATGAGATCTAAAAAAAGGAGAATACAATTCCTTCATTTTTTTAAAGGCAATTTCAGAATCTGCTCCAATAACCACTCGATCCGGCTTCATGAAATCAGCAATAGCAGCTCCCTCTTTTAAAAATTCAGGGTTTGAAACTACATCAAACTGTAAATCAGAATTTCGTATATCTAACTCTTTTTGAATCGTCGCCTTTACCTTATCTGCAGTTCCTATAGGCACGGTAGATTTATCGACCACAATCAATCTTTTTTGTATCGATTGGCCAATAGATTTTGCTACGGCCAATACATATTGTAAATCTGCAGAACCATCGTCTCCCATCGGAGTTCCAACGGCTATAAAAGCGATTTCAGAATTTTGTAAAGCTTTATTTAATTCTGTAGTAAAAAACAAGTTCTTATTTTTTACATTTTTTAAAACCATGGTCTCTAAACCAGGTTCAAAAATAGGAATGATTCCTTGGTTTAATTTTTCAATCTTGACTGGATCTATATCTACACAAGTGACCCTATTTCCCATCTCTGCAAAACACGTTCCTGATACTAGCCCAACATATCCGGATCCTATAACTGTTATATTCATATCTTATTTATCTTCTGCTATTTTCACTTGCTTTCTAAGTCCACTCGAAGAGAAACGGTGATCTCTAGAATTGTAATAGAGTTCGATTCCCTTTTCTTCACAATACATTCTACCTGTAAAGTTCTTTTCCTTATACTCGTCACCAATGATTCGAACATCCAATTTAAAAGAACGTAAAATATCTTCTAAATCTTGTTCCGAAACGTAGGGTACAATTTCGTCTACATGCTTTGATCCTTTTAGCTGAATATACCGCTCTATTATCGACTGTGAAGGTGCGTTTTTCTCTGGGCGATCAATGGAAGGGTCTAACTGCAGACCTACTATTAAATAATCACACTGACGTTTTGCTTCTTCTAACATCTTTACATGCCCGGCATGAAAAAGATCAAAGGTTGAAAAGGTGATTCCTACTTTCATAATTCTATTTTTTCTCGACTACCACCGGTAGTCAGCTTATTTGTTTTTAATATTTAACAGCTCTTTTAAAGCTATAAACATTGCTTTATGATACGGCTTCGCCATCACTACTCACAGTAATGGAATTTCATAACCAAAAAAAAACAACTGATTAATTCAGTTGAAATGATACAATGGCACCCATTTTTTTTAATTGAGCAATACAATTTTTTCCTTTTTTTGAGAGCAGTATTGCCTCTTGTGCTAACAGTGGTACTTGTAGCGTATCGCCAATGGCTACTTCTTGTTGTTTTTGACAATAACTATGCTCTAAATAATGCTGCATAGCCAATACTTCTTCATTAGATACTATTGCACGTTTTCCATATTCAAACATATACCTAATAACTCCTGGCGCTTCAAATACTTTGTGTACTTGATTCTCATGTAAACTCACTAAGACCATAGATGGCAATAAAGGTACCAATATCTTTTTCTTTCTATCAGACCATTGCCTAACTTCTGTTTTTGTTGGCACATAGACCTGTATTCCTAGAATAGAGAGCCTCTGCAAGACCTTTAACTCATTTCTAGGTTTAGTATAAACTACAAACCAATTTTTAGAATTATTAGACATTATTTTAAAGATACAAAAATATTAAATCTAATCATAATAAGAAGATAATTTGAGGTCAAATTTATAAAGACAATACCTTTAACATAGATTTTTTAATCTTAATTTTTAACCGAAGTGCTGTTTTGTTTTTGTTCATTAAAAATAAGACTACAACTGCTATAAAAAACATCAATACTAATATGAATAACGATTGAAAGCTGTTAAATTTTTGAATGACAAAAAACATAATCAGTGCCACAAAAAAATTAACAAAACCAATAAAAAAAGACGCTTTTCTGTGAGACAACCCAAAATCTACAATAATATGATGTAGGTGATTTCTATCTGGCTTAAACATAGAGACTCCTTTAGTAAGCCTTAAGAACATAACACGCATGGTATCTAAAAGCGGTACAAATAAAACAGCTGTTAAAAATAATGGTAGTTGCGCTCTATAAAAAGATAGTGAACCATATGCAGTATCATCTACAGACAAGAGTTTTAAAGTTAATACTCCCAAAACCAAACCTATAACCAAACTCCCTGTATCACCCATAAAAATCTTTCTTTTGTTAGAAAAATTAAATCTCAGAAAAGCAAGCAAAGTTGCAATGGTGGCTAGACCTATAGAGAAATAGAAGAAATACCCTAAATTATAAAGTAGATAACTGTAAAAAGAAGCAACAATAACACCTGTAATTCCTGTTAGGCCATCTATACCATCTATTAGATTAAAAGCATTTATAAGCCCTAATAAAAAGAACATACTTCCACCAACAGACACATACAATGGAATTTCATAGATTCCCATAAGTCCATGGAGGGATAAAATTCTAAAATCTGGCTGAAACATTAATAAAGCGACTCCTATTATTTGGCATAAAAATTTAATCTTTGGAGAAAGGTTTTTAAAATCATCTAATAACCCAGTAAAAAACAAAATAGAGATGGAAGCTATTAAAGTTATTGATACATGATTACTATCTAAAGATTGAGCAAAAAACAAAACCAGAATATAACTTATGTAAAATACGACACCTCCAAAAGTAGGAACTGGTATTGTATGGGAGCTTCTAATATCTGGAGTATCTTTAAGATTGAATTTAAGAGCCTTGGCTCTTATTTTTGGGATTAAAAAATAGGATAACATAAAAGTCCCAAGAAAATAAAAAATAAATTGCAATAAATGATATGTTCCAATTTCTTGGATAAATTTGTCTAACATAGAGTACTTTTTCTCTCTAGTAAAATTAGGGATATACTAAATCTTTTTCAATACAAATATAACAAATATCTCTGAAGGAAATTATTATTTTTAAATTAATACTTAATTCGCTTATTATCAGTTTATTAAAAACAGAAAGTAGACAATAAAATTCTAAAGAGCTAGACTATTAATTTTCTTTTGTAGACCTAATTTCTTTAATAATATTTTGGATTGGTTCTATAGCAAGTATATAGCCAATACTTAACACAAAACCTAGGAAGGTATATATGATAAGAATCAATGATCTTTTTGGCGCTGTTTTTTCTAACGGAACAAACACAGGCTGTAAAATAGTAAAGATAGGAGTGTCTTCTTTTACTTTAAGCTCTTGGGTTTCTAGTTGTTTTGCCAATTCTGAATAGACCCCATAAGCCAAGTCGTACTCAGATTGTAACAACATGAGCTCCATCTTAGCACGTGCTGAATTTACATTTTGGTTCCTATCTGTGTACACTGCCAATTTTTGTTGAATTTTCTGAAATTCTTGTTCTTTTTCTTGATACCTATTTTTAATAAAGTCTAACTCAGAACTCGATTTTTCAATCTTAAAATCAATAACATACTGCTCTAATAATTCTTGTGCTTTTTGGGTAAGCTCAGCAGCAGCTCTTGCCTCAGGCATGGTGGTGGAAAGACCTATATACCCATCTTTATCATTCACTTCCATAGATAACTGCTCTAATAACAATTCTATTAACTTTTTGTCATCTTCGGTTATTTGTGGCAAAGAATCATTGTTTTTAGACTCTTCCTTAGAGATTTCATCACTTTTTAGTAGACCAATAAGTACACCTGGCAAGCCAATTGTATATTTTTTTATAGAACTGAGAACACTAGGGCTGTATACATTTGTATAATACTCTTTGTAGGTTATTTTTTTGTCTTGCCCTTCTATAGTAATAAGAGTTTCTAACAATTCTTTTTGAAAAGAAATATTGGTAAGAATTTGAGGGTATAAGGTAGGTGAAATACTAGATTGCTGACCTACACTACCTAAGTTAATACCCGCTAGTGCCGCAATCCCTCCCAAACTACCTCCTGGTTTTTCAGATGAAGACTGAGGAACTATCGTAATAGATGCAGTATATTCATTTTGTGAAAAAACAGCTATAAATAATCCTAAAATCATAAAAACTAGCACTGTTTTTAGGATTAATTTTTTGCCTGTCCAAATAGATTGTAACAAAGCAATAATATCTATACTATCTTCTTGGTTTTCAGAAGAATTATTATGTGTTGTAGGTGTTGTCATTTGTATGATTTTTATTGGTCTTACTTATAGATGATCGTTTCAATCTAATATTACCAAACTTTATTTTTAAATTTTTAAAGCCCTGGTATACCTATTCTTTTAGTTTTTTAAGGAGTTAATTAGAAGTGCTAGAGTACCTAGGGTGGTTGTAATACCAAGTATTTCCTGAATACTCATTCTTGTTTTTTCAGCTTTTTTAGGAACTAAAATAACGGCGCCAGGCTCTAGTTTTGGATATTTTTTAAAGAACAAAAACTTTTTAGTAGTCTTAATATTTCCGTTTGCATACACTACATATACATTGCCTTTTTTTGCATTTTCAGAAAAACCACCTGACTTATCAATATAGGATTTTAACGTTTTAGATTTTTCAAAACGAACCAAAGATGGCGATAATACCTCACCTTGTATCTCTACTGTTTGATTTTCTGAAGGTATAATTAATTCATCCCCTACCTCTAAAATTAAATCATAGGAAGACCCTTTACCTCCTTCTTTTAAAATTTCAGCAAGGTTAATCCCTATTTTAAAAGTTTGTTTATCATCAAAATCTACCAAAGAATCATTTTCTGATATAGTCTCTAAAAGTTCAGTTTGCAGTTTTTTATCTATTTCAGATTTTTTCCTGTAAAGAGTAGCTCCTTTAATATAGGCATACGGAGAAAGACCGCCTGCCCTTTCTAGTAGGTCTGAAAGACGTTCATTCTTGTAAGTGATTGCATATCCTCCTGGATAAGCAACTTCTCCTGTTATGGTAATTTTTTTCTGAGTAGAATATCCTTTTAAATAACGAACAGAAACGATATCAAATGGTTTTATGTACACCTTTTCATTTTTATTTTCTAATGTACTAGTACTTTCATACCTTATATCCTGACTAATAGTTTCAAAATTACCATCATTTAGTCTCCTAAAAATATATATCCTTGCTGTATCTGCTCCATCTTTAAAACCTCCAGAGATGGCTATAAGATCCTCCACAGTCATATTTTCAACAAAAGGAATACTTTGAGGTTTGTTAATGGCTCCATTTATTGTAATAGTAGCGGCTTCCTTTAGAGTAGTTTTATCAAAAATATAAACACGGTCTTCTCTTTGTAAAGTAATCTCTGCTTTATTTTCTAGGATTTCTTTTACAGAAAAAGAAACTACCTCTTGCTCTACTTCATTTATTTTTCGGTAGATAAAAGCTCTTTCTAGAAAAGCATTTTCTTTTATACCTGAAGCTTTACCTAATAAATCTGAAACTGTTAGGTCTTTAGTAAGCTCATAATTTCCTGGACGATATACGGCCCCTTCAATACTAACTTTATTAGAATATCTATCGTTAATTTTTCCAACAATTAGCTTATCTCCATCTTGCATTGCAAAGTCTTTCTGCTGTTCTAATAAAACCTCAGAAACTTCTTTCTCTTTTCCATTAACACGCTCTATTAGTAAACGTTCTTTGTAGGCACTTGACGTAAAGCCACTGAAATAGGTAATTAGGTCTTGTATATTCTCATCCTGTTTTAATTCATAAATTCCTGAGCGTTTCACTTCTCCAGTAACTTCTATTTTACTTTGATAAGTTTCAACATAAATAATATCCTGATCTTGTAAAAAGATGTTTCCTTTTTGGGAACCATTTAATAAATATTGGTAAATATCAAACTGACTAAATTCTTTTCCAGCTCTAATCACTTTAATATTTCTAAAGGATCCGTTTTTTGTTGGTCCTCCAGCAGCATACAAGGCATTTAAAACAGTAGACAAGGCATTTAAACTATAACTACCAGGAACTTTAATCTCACCTATCATACTTACCTGAACCGTTCTAACTCCTACCAAAGATACTTCTGTATATACCTTATTATAACTGTTATTTACAGCGCCAATGCCATTGTATATTTTCTTTAAGTAAGAAATTATTTTTGTTTTTGCCTTTTCTATAGATAGCCCACTCACATATATAGGACCAATCCCTGCAATACGAATAGCGCCTTCTTTGGTTACTTTTTTTCTGTAATTATTTTCTGAAGCACCCCAAATATCTATAAGAAGTTCATCTCCAGGACCTAGTTGATAGGTAGTAGGCGTTGCTAAATTTAAATTGGGTGTAAATGAAATAGATGGGTTTTTGAAAAAATCATATCCAAATAATTCAGTTTTCTCAATGTCTTTTTTTAATGCAGTACCATCCAATCCAAAATTTTCTAATTCAGATGTTTCTGAACTAGTTACATCAGATGAAGATATGGTCTTTGTGATTGTATTTAAATTTAATATCCTGTTTTTTAGTTTCATGAATTTAGCAGAAGACATCCCTTTACTTTTGGCAATCAACTCTAATTGTTCTAAACTATAGCCTTGCTGTTGAGCCTTGTTCCAATAACTAGCAATTTGACTATCGGAATAACTATCTATATCAGCATTTCTTATCGCCTCAATACTTTGCGAAGAAATAGATTGAATACTAAACATTAGACAGATGAAAAAAGTGCTAATTTTAATATACCTAATCTCATTTTTTTGTTTTCGTAATGTCAGAGCATCTATAAATTTTGAAACAGCACTAATCATACGATCTTTCTTTTTAAATATCTTATACATTGTAGCAATTATAATTTTTATTACAGCACAAAATTACGTTTTAATTCTGTATTCTAATATTCATTTTTTAAAAGTTGTTTAAAAATGGATGTTTCTCTCCTGTTTTTTCTAGGCTATTGTTTCTAATATCGTGTATTATCTCAATAGATTGCTTTGTTTCTGTGAGACCAAAACCTTTGCCTGTAATTATTTCCTGATAACTTTTGGTATGCAGTTCTTTAAAGCCACTACTAAACTCTATCTCTTGTTTGTCTATAGAAATAGAACGATAGGTTCTTTGGTTTTTTATTTTTATATCTACCGGCAAATCCTGCTCATCTATAGATAAAAACCAGCGCACTCTAGCCTTTTTAAATTCTAAATAACCCGCTGCTTTATTTTTTTCTCTTAAATGAACCCTATTTTCTGTTACTTCTCCAAAAACCCAAGAGAGCATGTCATAGAAATGAACTCCTATATTGGTTGCAATACCTCCAGATTTACTTTCATCTCCTTTCCAAGAAACATCATACCAATTTCCTCTGGAAGTGATATAGGTTAAATCTATATCATATATTTTATCTTTTGGCCCGTTGTCTATCTTATTTTTTAAAGCGATGATACTTGGGTGAAGTCTTAATTGAAGTATGGTATAAATTTTATTGCCAGATTCTTTTTCTATGGATTCTAATGCATCTACATTCCAGGGGTTTAATACCAGTGGTTTTTCACAGATAGCATCTGCTCCCCTTCTTAAAGCCATTCTTATGTGAGAGTCATGTAAGTAATTTGGTGTACAGATACTTACATAATCTAAGCCTATTTGATTCCTTTTTAATTTTTCTATATGTCTATCAAAACGTTCAAACTCTGTAAAGAAATCTGAATTTGGAAAATAACTGTCTAACACGCCTACAGAATCAAACTTGTCTAAAGCTGCAATTAACAGATTATTAGTGTCTTTTATTGCTTTAAAATGTCTTGGAGCTATATATCCTGCAGCTCCTAGTAATGCGAAGTTTTTCATTAATTGGACTATTAATATTATATTTTATTTTACATGTGGATTATATGCAAAACTAACACTTATTTATCTTTCCCTATTTGATGATATTCGAATCCTTCTTCAGTTAAATTAAAAGCATTGTATTGATTTCTACCATCAAAAATGATGGGTTTCTTTAATTGTTTTTTAATTTCATCAAAATCTGGAGATCTAAATTCTTTCCATTCAGTCAACAAAATTAAAGCTTCTGCATTAGCTAGCACTTGATATTTAGAATCCACATAGGTTACCTCTTTAATATCTTTTAAATAATGATTTTTTGCTTCCTCCATTGCTTTAGGGTCATATACGTTAACCCTTGCGCCTTTTCTCACTAAATCGTTAATAACATAAAGAGCAGGGGATTCTCGCATATCATCTGTTCCAGGTTTAAATGCCAATCCCCAAATGCCAAATACTTTCCCAGACAAATCTTCTCCAAATAGATCAATTACTTTTCTAGAAATAACATGTTTTTGACGATTATTTACATTTTCTACAGCAGAAATTAATTCAGCTTCATAATGATGCTCCTTAGCAATTTGTCTAAGCGCTTTTAAATCTTTAGGAAAGCAAGAACCTCCAAAACCAGCACCAGGATAAATAAAGCTATACCCTATTCTTTTATCAGAACCAATACCTAAGCGAACATGATTAACATCTGCACCAACTTTTTCACAAATATTAGCGATCTCATTCATAAATGATATTTTAGTAGCAAGCATTGCATTGGCTGCATATTTAGTCATTTCAGCAGAATAAACATCCATTGTGATAAATCGATCATTTGTTCTAAAAAATGGAGAATATAATTTTTTCATCAAATCAAAAGCAACTTCATTATCTGCTCCAATAACAACTCTATCTGGTTTCATAAAATCATTAACAGCGTCTCCTTCCTTTAAAAACTCAGGATTAGACACTACATGAAACTTCAATAGTGAGTTTCTGTTATCTAATTCTAATTGAATTGCACGCTTAACTTTATCAGCTGTTCCTACAGGTACTGTAGACTTATCTACCACAACAAGATCATGAGTCATATGTTGACCTATTTCTTTGGCTACCGATAATACATACTGTAAATCTGCAGACCCATCATCTCCCATAGGAGTCCCTACAGCAATAAAAACAATGGAAGCATCCTGAATACTTTGTTTTAACGAAGTTGAAAATTTTAAATTATTTCTTTCTATATTTTTAAGAACCATTGGAGCCAACCCAGGTTCATAGATTGGAATTACTCCATTTTCTAATTGTTTAATTTTTTCTCGGTCTATGTCTACACAAGTAACATTATTGCCCATTTCGGCAAAACATGCTCCTGAGACCAGACCTACGTATCCACTTCCTATTATTGTTAATTTCATTAGGGTAAAAACTTAAATTGTTGATTATTTATAAACCTCCATCTTTTTTTGATGATGGTAGTATGTTTTTTACATCGTAAACGATGTGGTTTTTATTGAGTATAGTATCAAAATTCATCTCTAAAAATGCTGTGTGTGCTACTGTTAAAACAATAGCATCAAATGTATTAGTAGGTATTTCTTGAGTAGACTCTAAATTGTACTCGTGCATTACCTCTTCTTTGTTAGCCCAAGGATCATAAATGGTAATATTCATACCAAATTCTTTTAAAGCAGCAATGACATCTACAGCTTTTGTATTTCTAACATCTGGGCAATTTTCTTTAAAAGTAATTCCTAGTACTAATACATTTGCATCTTTTACACGAACATCTTTAGCAATCATTAACTTAACAACCTCAGAAGCTACATAATCTCCCATACTATCATTTAATCTTCTTCCAGCTAAAATAATCTCAGGATGATAGCCATATTCTTGTGCTTTTTGCGCTAAATAATACGGATCTACACCAATACAATGCCCTCCTACTAAGCCTGGCTTAAAAGGTAAAAAATTCCATTTTGTACCCGCTGCTTCTAATACATCATGTGTATTGATGTCCATCAAATTAAAAATCTTTGCGAGTTCATTTACAAAAGCAATATTAATATCTCGTTGAGAGTTTTCAATAACTTTGGCAGCTTCAGCTACTTTAATGGTGGGTGCTAGATGGGTACCTGCTGTAATAACAGATTTATACAAATCATCTACTTTTTTTCCTGTTTCTGGGGTAGAGCCCGATGTTACTTTTAATATCTTTTCAACGGTATGTAACTTATCTCCCGGATTAATTCTTTCTGGAGAATAGCCTGCAAAGAAATCTTTATTAAAAGTTAATCCAGACACTTTTTCTAAAACAGGGATACAATCTTCTTCCGTTGCTCCTGGATAGACCGTAGATTCATAAATTACAATATCTCCTTTTTTTAGAACTGAACCAACAGTTTCACTGGCCTTTATTAAGGGTGTTAAAATGGGTCTATTATTTTTATCTACTGGTGTTGGTACCGTTATAATAAAATAATTACATCCTTCTAAATCTGAAAGTTTAGAGGAACAATACAGCCCCATGGCATCAGAATTTTTCTCAACAAGCACAGATGTTAATACTTGATTTTCTACCTCTAAGGTACTGTCTTTTCCTGACTTTAATTCTTTTATACGTTCTGTGTTAATATCAAAACCTACTATAGAATATTTAGTAGCAAATAATCTTGCCAATGGAAGCCCTACATAACCTAGGCCTATAATTGCTATTTTTGATTGATTCATTTCTATTTATAAATTATTCCAATACCACTTTATGGCCTCTTCTAGGCCTTTTTTTAAAGAATACTGAGGGTTATAGTTTAATAAATTTTTTGCTTTATCTATTGATGCTAGAGAATGTGGAATATCTCCTACTCTATTTGGACCGTATGCAACTTGTATGTCTTTTATTTTAGGGTCAAATTCTGATAACGATTCTTTCAAATACGTGATTAAATCATTCAGGGTATTTCGTTCACCAAAGGCAACATTGTATACGGTATTAATTGCTTCTTTATTTTCTGTAAGCATACACAGTATGTTTGCTTGAATTACATTGTCTATGTAGGTAAAATCTCTTGAGTATTCTCCATCTCCATTAATAATTGGTGATTCACCAGCCATAAACTGGCTAACAAATTTTGGAATTACTGCTGCATAGGCTCCGTTAGGGTCCTGTTTTCGTCCAAATACATTAAAATAGCGCAATCCTATCGTTTCTAATCCATAGGTTTTTGAAAAAACATCTGCATATAGTTCATTTACATATTTTGTAATTGCATATGGAGATAATGGTTTCCCTATGGTTTCTTCTACTTTAGGTAGCGATTCTGAGTCACCATAGGTGGAAGAACTAGCTGCATAAATAAATCTTTTAACACCTGCATCTCTAGACGCTACTAACATATTTAAAAAACCACTCACATTCACATCATTAGAAGTAATTGGGTCTTTTATAGATCTTGGAACAGATCCTAATGCCGCTTGATGCAAAACGTAGTCTACATTTTTAACAGATTGATGGCAATCGGTTAAGTTTCTGATATCTCCTTCAATAAAGGTATAATTGGGATTAGGTAAAAGATGAGCTATGTTTTCTTTTCTACCAGTGGCAAGGTTATCTAAACAAATAACTGTATTCCCTTTTTCAAGTAAAACCTCAGATAAATTAGATCCAATAAACCCTGCTCCTCCTGTAATTAATATTCTTTTATTCGTTAATTGAATATTCATAATTAAAAATAGCTATTTTCTATGGAGGGCACAAATTACGATAAAAGAATTAGTTCAGTGTACTGTTACTATCGATAAATTGTAGGCATATACAACAGAGCTGTTTAAAATATGGAAAAAACCAAAATGAATTCCATTTTCATAAAACAATAAATCCTGCTAAAAATTATCAGGATTGTGAGGGATTAGATATCCCTAACTGAAACCAGTACTTCGAATACAATCCTAAGCACTTTGTGACAGTATTTTACATTTAAAAAAATCTAAAATGAATTCTTTTTTTTAAATAAACCTGAAATAAATTCTATTTTTCATAAAACAATAAATCCTACTAAAAATTATCAGGATTGTGAGGGATTAGATATCCCTAACTGAAACCAGTACTT
>OLID01000680.1_pt1 | contig 12573 bp, 14 predicted proteins | sample 1609361 | NCBI WGS metagenome assembly OLID01 (sample SAMN05416778, study PRJEB24817) | seawater metagenome | isolation source: Sea water | place: Canada:Atlantic | collected 2013-07
GTCGGCAGCGTCAGATGTGTATAAGAGACAGGATTAACTAAAAATAAACATAAATTTTCATATAAGGCTATAGAGGGTGATAAAATTGAATTTATAGAATCTAGAGATACATCCATCAAAGAATTGCAAAAATAAAACGTGGAGGAGTAATTAAATCTTTCACTTTAAGGCTGGACGAAAAGAAGTTAGGTTATAAAACATGTGCTTTTGTTGGATTGTTTTTAGATAAAAACAGTCAATACAGAGATATAGTTGCAAAACTTAAACTAATCCCTGAAGTAGTAGAAACTCATTACACTACTGGTCAATATGGATTATTTATAAAGCTTTACGCTAAAGATAACGACCACTTAATGAAAGTATTAAACGGTAAAATTCAAGAAATTAAGGGAATATCGAGATCGGAAACTTTTATATCTTTAGAGGAGTCTATTAGCAAGAACATTCCTCTAATTTAGGTCGGTTAAATTATTCTAAACGAATGAATCATAACTAGAATAAATAAGGTACAGTTAAAAACGACACCACAACAAGATGTATAATGCATACCTTTTGGTTTATAACGCACCTTAGATGAAGCATTAACGAAACCTCTAAACTTCGTGATTAGAATTCTCAGAATAATTTCTCCACTTATCTAAACAATCAGCTATATCTTGAGGAACTTCAGAGTTAAAACGCATAAACTCGCCCGTTGTTGGATGTGTAAATCCAAGTGTTTTTGCATGTAAGGCTTGTCTTGGTAATGTTTTAAAACAATTCTGCACAAATTGCTTGTACTTGGTAAAAGTGGTTCCTTTTAGAATATCGTTTCCGCCATAACGTTCATCATTAAATAATGTATGCCCAATATGTTTAAAGTGCGCTCTAATTTGGTGTGTTCTCCCCGTTTCTAACTTACATTGAACCAACGTTACATAAGTTAAACGTTCTAATACCTTATAATGGGTTACAGCATGTTTCCCGAAATCTCCTTCAGGGAAAACGTCCATTTGCAAACGATTCTTAAAACTACGCCCAATGTTTCCTTCTATTTTACCTTCATCCTCTTCAACATTTCCCCAAACCAACGCATAATACAAACGTTCAGTAGTTCTATCAAAAAATTGTTTAGATAAATGCGCCATTGCAAATTCGGTTTTAGCAACCACTAACAATCCACTTGTGTCTTTGTCAATTCTATGCACCAAACCTGGTCTTTCATTAGAATTGGTTGGTAAATTTTCTATATGATGAATTAATCCGTTCACCAAGGTTCCAGAATAATTTCCGTGTCCTGGATGCACAACCATCCCTGGTGATTTATTTACAACAATAACTGTGTCGTCTTCATAAATAATATCCAACGGAATATCTTCTGCTACTAATAAGTTTTCTGCTGGTGGATGCGCCAAGACAACTCTTACAACATCATTGGGTTTTACTTTGTAGTTAGATTTCACTGCAACATTATTCACTAGAACATTTCCAGCTTTAGCTGCTTGCTGCACTTTATTTCTGGTTGCGTTTTCTACAAAATTCATTAAGTATTTATCAACGCGCAAAGGCTCTTGTCCTTCGCTTGCAGTAAACCTAAAATGCTCGTATAATTCGTCGTTTTCTAAATCAGTAGTTTCTTCTTGCATCTTCAAATTATCTTTTACCATCTCCTAAAACTAAATCAATTACTGAGTTTTTCGGAAGTTTTGTTCCTGGTTTTAAACTTTTCTTATTATGTCTCATTCCTCTGACCACGTCTTTCCCGATATCTTTTACGTAAGAAAAATCTCCAATTCTAAAACCGATTGAACTCAAATGTGTCACTGCTTGCCTTTTTGTTTTTCCGTTTAAATCTGGAATAACAACATCGTTATATTTTGATGGATTTACAGTCAAATAAATTTTTCTGTTTTCCTTTACAAAATCACCCGCTTCAGGCTCTTGTTCAATCACAGATTTATTTGAATATGCTGGATTATATCTTGCAGAATCTATCACAACAAAAGCTAAATTTAATTCTTTTAATTTCACATCAACATCAGATAACTCCATTTTATGCAAATCTGGAACTTCAATTTTTTGATCGTGATTGGTTGTAAAACCAAACCACCATTGCACACCAAATATGATGATAAAAAAAGCTGCAACAGCAATTGCTACTTGCTTAAAAAAAGATATACTTTTAATAAATTTAAAAACGCTCATGATCATTTTTTTAATATCCACAAAGATATAAAACCAAACGTTAGTCTTTCTATTTATATTTTGATAAATTTGTTAATACGATTTTAATTTTCACAATGAAAAAAAATATTGCAATAATTATGGGAGGTTTTTCCTCTGAAGTAAGCATCTCATTAAAAAGTGGTGGTGTTGTTTATAGTAATTTGGATACACAAAAATACAATCCGTTTCAAGTTCATATTTTAAAAGATAAATGGGTTGTTGTTGGTGAAAATGATGAATATCCAATCGATAAAAATGATTTTTCCACCACTATAAACGGAATAAAAATCACATTCGATTGTGTTTTTAATGCCATTCATGGAACTCCTGGAGAAGACGGTAAAATTCTTGCTTATTTTGATTTAATCGGAATGAAACACACTTCTGCCCCATTTTATCAAATGGCATTAACTTTTAATAAACGAGATTGTTTAAGCGTAGTAAAACACTATGGAATTCCTACTGCAAAATCAGTCTATTTAAATAAAGGGGATGCAATAAACACAGATAAAATTATAAAAGAAGTAGGTTTACCATGTTTTATAAAACCAAATAATGCAGGCTCTAGCTTCGGGATTTCGAAAGTATATTCTGCTGAAGAAATTTTGGTCGGAATTGAAAAAGCTTACAAAGAAGATTCAGAAATTTTAATAGAAAGTTTTTTAGACGGAACGGAAGTTTCTGTTGGTGTAATTCAGTATAAAGGAGAAATTAAAGTATTGCCTTTAACTGAAATCACAACAGAAAACGACTTCTTTGATTACGAAGCCAAGTACGAAGGAAAATCGCAAGAAATAACTCCAGCAAGAATCCCTGAAGATATTGCTGAGAAAGTAAGAGTTGTTGCCAAAAAAGTATATCAAATTTTAAATATGAGTGGTTTTTCTCGATCAGAATATATTTTAGTTAATAACGAACCTCATTTTTTAGAAATGAATTCAGTTCCTGGTTTAACAGGAGAAAGTCTTTTACCACAACAAGCTAACCAAGCCAATATTAATCTGTCAGATTTATTTGACAACGCAATAGAAAATGCTCTATAGAAACAAGACATCTTGAAGCAAGAAGCAGGACATTATGAAAAAACATAATTTTAAAAAATTACAAATCTGGAATGAAAGCATGCTTTTAATAAATGATGTTTATAAAATAACTTCAAACCTTCCAGACTTTGAAAAATTTGGCCTTAGATCTCAGTTAAATAGATGTGCAGTTTCAATTGCTTCCAATATTGCAGAAGGAACAAGTAAAAGCTCTACAAAACATTTTATAAATTTCCTTGAGCACAGCTTAGGTTCTGCTTTTGAATTAGAAACACAAATTACAGTTTGTTTTAATTTATCATATATATCAAAAGAAAAATTCTTAGATTTAGAGTCAAAAATCAACATAATACAACGAAAAATATCAGCATTTATAATTTCACTAGACTAAAATCTTGTCTCTTGATTCTTAAAATCCTGTTTCAAATTTTTAAAATATGAAAAAAGCAGTTTTTCCAGGGTCATTCGATCCAATCACCTTAGGACATTTAGATATTATTTCTAGAAGTTTACCACTGTTTGATGAAATAATAATTGCCATCGGAATCAACGCAAAAAAGAATTATATGTTCACTGTTGATGAGCGCAAAAGATTTATTCAAAATGCTTTTTTTGCTGAAGAAAAAATCACTGTAGAAACTTATACAGGTTTAACGGTTGATTATTGTAAATCTATTGAAGCTGATTTTATTTTACGTGGTTTACGTAATCCTGCAGATTTTGATTTTGAAAAAGCAATTGCCCAGACAAATAGAAAATTATCTGGAATAGAAACTGTTTTTCTGTTAACAAGCGCTGAAACTTCTTACATTAGTTCTTCTATTGTCAGAGATATAGTTAGAAATAATGGGGATGCTTCCAGCTTAGTTCCGAAAACAGTAGCAGAATATTTTAATAAAAAGTAAATGCTAACAAGCAGCTGTTTCTAAAACATGTTGATTTTCTTCAACAAAATTTTCTAAAACTTTAAAGAAGTTTAAAATATCTTCTTTGGTATTTGTTGCGTTTATAGTAACAAACCTAACAAAAGTATCTTCGTTAAAATCTCCAAAACCAACAACAGTTACTTGATGCTCGTACAATAAAGTACACAACACTTTTGGGTCAATATTTTTATAATTGAAACAAACTGAAATGGAATCTTCATAACTATACGTTGTATAATCTGGATGATTTTCAATATAATTTCTTGCAATATCTGCTAAATCAAATTGATTATCTATAATCTTTTCTATACCATTTGTTCCGATTGATTTCCAAAGTGTCCAAAATTTTAACGCATCATTTCTTCTACCACATTGAAAAGAAGTTTTTCCTAAGTTAAAATCGTCTCCATCCGTTTGGTATAAATAATCTGCATCATTACTAAAAGAATCGTGTAAATGTTTTTTATCTTTTACTAAAATCAAAGAACACGTCATTGGTGTTCCAATCATTTTATGCGCATTGTAACTAAAAGAATCAGACTTCTCCATTCCTTTTAATAAATGTCTTTTTGCATCACTAAAAATGACAGAACCACAATAAGCCCCATCAACATGTAACCAAATATTATATTTTTCTGTAATTGTTGCAACCTCATCTATCGGATCAAAAGCACCTAAAACAGTTGTTCCTGCAGTAACGTTTACAAAACTTGGAACTAAATTATTCTCAATATCTATTTTGATTTGTTTTTCCAAGTCAGCCGGAATCATTTTTCCTTTTGAATCAGCTTTTATATAACGAACGTTATTTCTACCTAATCCAGCGAAACTTGCATTTTTTGCATTTGAATAATGAGACGCTTTAGATGTATACATTATCAAAGGCTTTGTCATTCCGTTTTCTCTACAGCTAGGATCTTTTGCATCACGCGCCATAATTAACGCCATATAATTACTCATAGATCCACCAGTTGGAAATGTTCCATTACTCTGTGATCCATAACCAATCAAATTACAAGATTGTCTAATTATCTCTTGTTCGATTCCTACTTGAGGACCTGCGACTTTATACGTATACATACTATTATTTAACAATACAGCTAACAAATCTCCTAAAACAGCTTTGCTTTGCCTTCCGCCAAATAATTGATTAAAAAATAAATTTGTTGCCGTTTTTGGTGTAGAAATAAGCACATCTTTCAGTACTTTTTTAAACGAATCATCTACCATTGCTGATTTATTTAGCGATAAATCGATCGTGTCATATAAAATATTTGAATCAATTCGTTTTGCAACTGGATGATTTTCTTCTTCGTTTAATAAAACTTCTACCAGTTCATTAAACAGGATTAAATCATTACTTAATTCAGACATATATTGTTGTTCTTTTTTGTTGTTGATTGTTGTACTTCTTGGACGTTGTCATAAGACATTTCCTTACTGAAAAATTCATTTTTTTCTGAATCGTATACATTACAGTTTTTAATTGGTTTTGCGTATAAATGCAAAGACATTGCCCTTTTGTTTGATGTGTTTTCTAAGTTATGAAAGCCCATGAAATCTATCATATAGGCAACATCTCCAGGTTTAGTATTCGTTGTTTTAATAATTTTTAATTCTCCATTTTCTTCTTGAGAATAAATATTTTCTTTAAAAGTTCCTTCTGCAAAATACACCCAGCATTCTTCTCCTCCATGATCATGAATTGCAGTAATTTGATCTTTTTCCCAGCAAAGTAAAATCAATTCAAAGTTTTCATTTTCTACAACACAGTTTCGTGTATAACACGTTTCTGACCAAGTTGCGAATTTTTCAAATTCTGTTTCTGGTAATTGTATCGATTTTAAAATAGTTGTGTAATTCTTCCTCTCTACTTCATCTAAAACTTGAACAAGTTCAGAAAAAGAATTTAAGGTTTTTTGATCGTTTTTTGTGGATTCCAAGTGGATTTTGAGTGTTTTTGCATTAAATCAGAGAAAAAATCACTGTTTTTCGCAATATTGCTAAGGTACTATTTTGGAATCTTTTAAACGAATTATTCGCCAATAATCCTTTTTTTAATTTCCTGCAGACAACAAAAAAACGAACAAAAATTTTAAAATTCGTGCAAATTAAAATTTATACTCAGATAAAGATTTTGTAAAATCCTCAGGGTTCGCAGCTAAATGATAACGAGGGTCATCAATTGCTTCTTCGATAATTCCTGTAAAAATTGGACTCGACTTATACAATAACACTTTACAGTCCTCACTAAGATGTTTCAATGTGATTTTCTTTCCTTCCGTATGGTATTTTTCAACCAAAGCAAAAATAGCTTCAATTGCAGAGTGATCACTAATTCTAGCTTCTACAAAATCAATTTCTACATTTTGTGGATCATTTTTTACATCAAATTTATCGTTAAAAGCAGAAATACTCCCAAAGAATAAAGGCCCCCAAATTTCGTAAATTTTTGTTCCGTCTTCTTTAATACGCTTTCTAGCTCTAATTCGTTTTGCATTTTCCCAAGAAAAAACCAACGCACTTACAATAACTCCAGCTAATACAGCAATGGCTAAATCAAAAATCACGGTTAATCCCGAAACCAACACCAATACAAAAACATCGGTTCTTGGTATTTTATTTAAAATTCTAAAACTAGACCAAGCAAAAGTTCCGACAACAACCATAAACATAACTCCAACCAAAGCAGCTATTGGAACCTGCTCTATATAAGATGATGCAAAGACAATGAAAATTAACAACATTACTGCTGCTGTAATTCCAGATAATCTTCCTCTTCCTCCTCCTTTTATATTGATGATTGATTGCCCAATCATTGCACAACCGCCCATTCCTCCAAACAATCCTGTGATGATATTTGCGCTTCCCTGCGCTACACATTCTTTGTTTGAGTTTCCTCTTGTTTCTGTTAAGTCGTCAATTAAATTCAAGGTCATTAATGATTCTATCAAACCAATTGCTGCTAAAATTAAAGCATATGGAAAAATGAATTTCAACGTTGCAAAATTCATTGGAATTTTAGAAAATGTCTCTAAATGAATTATTGGCAAACCTCCTTTTAAACCTTCTCCTCCTCCATCTCTAATAAATGAACCCACAGTTGCAACATCTAAATTTGAAAAAATTACAATTCCCGTAACTACTAAAATTCCAATTAAAGCTTCAGGTAATTTTTTGGTTGCTTTGATTTTTGGTAAACCCCACATAATAATCATAGTTAATAAAACCAGACCAATCATATACCATAAACTATTTCCTTCTAGCCAAACTTTTTCACCTTCAACTGTCGATTTAAACATCCCTAATTGCGATAAGAAAATTACAATTGCCAATCCGTTTACAAACCCCATCATAACTGGGTGCGGAATTAACCTGACAAACTTCCCTAGTTTAAAAACTCCAGCAGAAATCTGAATTAATCCCATTAAAATTACAGTTGCAAATAAATAGTACAATCCTAAATTTTCCTCTGGATTTCCCATTGCGTTTCCTTCAGAAACTAAAGAAACCATTACAACTGCTAAAGCTCCAGTTGCACCAGAAATCATCCCTGGTCTTCCTCCAAAAATTGATGTAATCAAACCAACCATGAATGCAGCGTACAAACCTACTAAAGGATCAACTCCTGCTACAAATGCAAATGCAACTGCTTCTGGCACTAATGCAAGCGCAACAGTAATTCCTGACAACACATCATTCTTTACATTTTTTACTCTTTTTCTAATAAATTCAGTCATAATTCTGGTTGATTTTCGAAGTCGGCAAAGATAGGTTTTATTTTGAACTTAACCTTGTTTGTATGCATCCAGGACCAACTTAATGTTTGCATAGGTGTTTTGCATTGCTTGATAGACTTGAGCTTCATTTTTAAACACTACTTTGGTAATTCCTTCTTCTAATTGTGGAGTTAGTTTTTCTTGAAAATCAATTTTCATTAAAAACCAATGTGTGATTTTTAGCTGTTGAATATCATCCATAAAGAACAAATGAAATGTTGTAATTAAAGGCTTTTCAAGAATTAAACCCTCTACACCACATTCTTCTTCAACTTCTCTAACGGCTGTTTCCTCTATAGTTTCTCCCTTTTCGATTCTTCCTTTTGGTAAGTCCCAAATCCCTAATCGATGAATAAAAAGCATTTCATTGTCTGGATTTAAAACCAAACCTCCTGCGGCAGAAACCACTTTAAAATGTTTTTGAAAAGTTATCCAATCACGCTCTAAATTCGCGCAAAATAGATTTACCCCTTTAGAGTTTCCTCTCTTAAGTTTATGTAAGATTTCATCCACAACAACATCTTTAAAAAGATAAACTCGAAAGTTATTGTTCTTTTTTAATGAATCTGTTAAGATAATTGGCTTATCATTTACAAAAACTTTATACATTTGCGGCATGATTTTAAACAAAGATACTGCAAAAAAAACAGCTGAGTTTTTACTGCAAATAAAAGCCATAAAACTAAACCCTTCTGAACCATTTAACTGGGCTTCTGGATGGAAATCTCCAATTTATTGCGATAACAGAATCACCTTATCTTTTCCTCCTGTTCGTAATTTCTTGAAAGAGGAAATTGCGAAATTAGTCGAACAAAAACACGGTAAGCCAGATGTTATTGCTGGTGTTGCAACTGGTGCAATTGCAATTGGAATTTTAGTTGCTCAAGAATTAGGTGTTCCTTTTGTTTATGTGAGACCAGAAGCAAAAAAGCATGGTCGTAAAAATCAGATTGAAGGACATATTGAAAAAGGTCAAAATGTTGTTGTTATTGAAGATTTAATTAGCACAGGAAAAAGTAGCTTACAAGCTGTTGAAGCTTTAAAAGAAGCTGATGTAAACATCAAAGGAATGGTTGCTATTTTTACCTACGGATTTGAAATAGCAGACAATAACTTTAAAGAAAGCAATGTAGAATTAACTACATTAAGTAGCTATGAATATTTGCTAGAACAAGCATTAGACAGTCATTATATTTCTGACAAAGAATTAAACACACTACAAGATTGGAGAAAAAATCCAAGCGAGTGGAATCAATAAAATAAATTATGAATTTAGAAAGCACAAAAGTTAGCGTTGCAAAATCTTCAAAAGAAATTTTTGCTTTTTTAATTGATCTTCAAAATTTCGAACAATTGATGCCGGAAAATACTCAGAAATTTGAGGTTGATGGTGATTCATTTTTATTCGGTTTAAAAGGAATGCCTGAAATTAGATTGGTTTTAAAAGAAAAAACAGAATTTTCTAACATCACTTTAGGAGCAGCAAGCAGTAAACTACCTTTTACATTATCAGGAAATATTTCTGAATTAGCTGATAATAAAAGTGAAGTTCAATTAATTTTTAATGGAGATTTTAATCCGATGATGGCTATGATGGTTAAAAAACCATTGACAAAATTTATTGAAGTTTTAGCTGAAAATATTTCTAAACTTTAAACGAAAAAAACTTCTTTAATTCCGAATTCTTTAATTGAATCGTCTTCGAGTTCAATTTGAAGTTTCCCTTCAGAAGAAACATCAATAATTTTACCCATAAACAAAACACCTTTACTGTTTTTAAACATCGTTGGAGTATTTTTTCTGTGTAAATATTTTAAATAACGCCCCTTCAAAACGTTTGTGGAAGCATCAGTTATATAAGAAATCTGAATTTTTAATTCCGAAAGTAATTCGTTTAAAAGTTCATCAATATTTGTTTCCTTTTTTGTTTCTTTTAAAATAGATGTTGCATTAAAATTAACCGGAAAATTAACTTGATTTACATTTAAGCCAATTCCAATAATTGAAGACTTGATTTCATCTTTTTGCATGACATTTTCTATCAAAAGTCCACACATCTTTTTATTTGATGACAAAATGTCGTTAGGCCATTTAATTGCTAACTTCGGTAGTTTATATTTATTAAGCACATTTACAATCGCAATAGAAACTGCATAATTAACCAAAACTTGATTCTTTATAAGGAAAGAATCGAACCTAACAAACACGCTACACAACAAGTTTTTATTGGCTTCCGAAAGCCAGCTGGTTCCCATTTGCCCTCTTCCTTTTGTTTGCTCTTTAGCAACAATAACTGTGTAGTTTTCTAGCGACGAAGATTGTGCCATTTCCTTTAAAAAAGAATTGGTAGAGTCGATGGCATTAAGTTTGATTATCCTCATATGTTAAAAAATCTACAAACATGTAGATTATAGCGCAAAATAATCATAAAAAAACAATAACTTTGTTTTAAATATTAAAGAATTTTAATGGCGATCAAAAAAATAAACACAGACGAATTAATTGCTGAAATAATCAGGGGAATTGACGATGTAAAAGGAGAAGATGTACAACTACTAGATTTAAGAGAAATTGAAAATACAGTTTGCGATTATTTTATAATTTGTTCAGGAAATTCTAATACTCAAGTAAAAGCCATTTCTGGCTCAATTCAAAAAATTGTTAGCAAAAGTTTAAAAGACAAGCCTTGGCATATAGAAGGAGAAGTAAACTCTGAATGGGTTTTAATGGATTATGTGAATGTAGTAGTTCATGTTTTTCAAAAACAAATTAGAGAGTATTACGATATTGAAAGTCTTTGGGGTGATGCTAAAATCACAAAAATGAGCCCAACAAAATAATTAAAAGTTAAGAAAAGTAACACATGAGTGATTCTAAAAATAACAATAAGAAAAACATGCCCAAAATTAATTTCTATTGGGTTTACGGAGCAATTTTTGTTCTTTTAATTGGATTCCAGCTTTTAAACTCTGGAGATTCTGCATCAAAAAATATTTCTACAAATAAATTTACTCAAGTTTTAAATGATAATGACATCAAAGAGATTGTTATCGTTAACAGAACTGTTGCTCAAATTTATTTAACAGATATAGCTCTAGATAAAGAAGCTTACAAACAATATAAAAAGAAAACTCTTTTCAATCAAAAAACACCTGCTTTTGCTTATGACTTTGGTGATTTACAAAATTTCGAGAATCAACTTTCTGAAGCAAGAGCTAAAAACAATTTAGAGTTTGATCAAAAACACATAGAACAAACAAGTTTTATGGATCAAATTTTTGCTTTTCTGCCCTTCATTATCTTAATCGCAATCTGGTTATTCTTTATGAAAAGAATGTCTGGTGGTGGAGCTGGCGGTGGTGGCGGTGGTCAAATTTTCAACATTGGAAAATCGAAAGCAAAACTTTTTGACAAAGACACAAAAGTAAAAACAACATTTAAAGATGTTGCTGGTTTAGAAGGCGCAAAAGAAGAAGTTCAAGAAATTGTAGACTTCTTGAAAAATCCAGGTAAATATACAGCTTTAGGAGGTAAAATTCCAAAAGGAGCATTATTAGTTGGATTACCTGGAACAGGAAAAACATTATTAGCAAAAGCCGTTGCTGGTGAAGCTGATGTGCCATTTTTCTCATTATCAGGATCTGATTTTGTAGAAATGTTTGTTGGTGTTGGTGCTTCTCGTGTTAGAGATCTATTTAAACAAGCTGCACAAAAATCACCTTCAATTATTTTTATTGACGAGATTGATGCAATTGGAAGAGCTCGTGGAAAGAACAGCATGACTGGAGGAAATGATGAGCGCGAAAATACGTTAAATCAACTTTTAACAGAAATGGATGGATTTGGAACAGACACAAACGTAATCGTTTTAGCTGCTACAAACCGTGCTGACGTTTTAGACAAAGCATTAATGCGTGCGGGTCGTTTTGATAGGCAAATTTATGTTGATTTACCAGATATTAATGAACGTCAAGCAATTTTTGATGTACACATTAAACCTTTAAAATTAGGTGATGATGTAAACATTGAATCTTTAGCTCAACAAACTCCAGGTTTTTCTGGAGCTGATATTGCAAACATGTGTAATGAAGCTGCTTTAATAGCTGCAAGACATGACAAAAAATCAATTGAACACCAAGATTTCTTAGATGCTGTTGATAGAATTGTTGGTGGTTTGGAAAAGAAGAATAAAGTTATTACACCTAAAGAAAAAGAAGCAATTGCTTTTCACGAAGCAGGTCATGCAACTGTTAGTTGGATGTTAGAACATGCAGCCCCTTTAGTTAAAGTAACCATTGTTCCAAGAGGGCAATCATTAGGAGCAGCTTGGTATTTACCAGCAGAAAGAATGATTGTTCAAACTGAACAAATGTTAGATGAAATGTGTGCAACTTTAGGAGGAAGAGCTGCAGAGAAAATAATTTTTAACAAAATTTCTACAGGAGCTTTAAGTGATTTAGAAAAAGTTACAAAACAAGCAAGAGCGATGGTAACTGTATATGGTCTAAATGATGAAGTTGGTAATATTACATATTATGATTCTTCAGGGAACGATGCTTTTGTAAAACCTTATAGCTGTCTCTTATACACATCTCCGAGCCCACGAGACAGGCAGAAATC
>OLID01000681.1_pt1 | contig 12568 bp, 9 predicted proteins | sample 1609361 | NCBI WGS metagenome assembly OLID01 (sample SAMN05416778, study PRJEB24817) | seawater metagenome | isolation source: Sea water | place: Canada:Atlantic | collected 2013-07
TAGATCGTCGGCAGCGTCAGATGTGTATAAGAGACAGCCGGAGCAGAAGCTTTTGCCGTGGCCCGCCAGAATCACAACGCGGGTATTGTCATCTTTTGCCAGTGTGGTCAGGGCGTCATGCAGATCAGCAATCAGTGCCTGCGTCATGGCATTGTGTTTTCTGGGTCGGTTCAGCCAGATCACAGTGACCCCGTCATGCGGGCGACTTATCTCCAGCGGTGCGGTAATGCTGTCAGTGGTCATAACGATGCCTTATTGTTTTTATGGATTTACGTCGCGGTTATAGCAGAATTTGCCTACATCCGGAAAATACCAAATTGCGTGTCCTGACGCGGTGCATGTTGCGCGGCAAACAGCGACAGCCCAAGTACAAAGCGCGTGTCCGTCGGCGCAATAACGCCATCGTCCCACAGGCGCGCACTGGCGTAGTAGGGGTGGCCTTCGTGTTCGTACTTGTCTTCGATGGGTTTCTTGAACTGCTGCTCTTCCTCGGCCGTCCATGACTGTTTTTTTGCAGCCAGTGTCTCGGCCTTGATCTGTGCCAGCACGCCGGCGGCCTGCGCGCCGCCCATCACCGAGATGCGGGCATTGGGCCAGGTCCACAGAAAACGCGGATCGTAGGCGCGGCCGCACATGCCATAGTTGCCGGCGCCAAAACTGCCACCAATCAAGACCGTTACTTTGGCTACATTGGCGGTGGCGACGGCGTTGACCAGTTTGGCGCCGTTCTTGGCAATGCCTTCGTGTTCGTATTTTTTGCCGACCATAAACCCGGTAATGTTCTGCAGGAACACCAGCGGAATATTGCGTTGGCAGCACAGCTGAATGAAGTGGCTGCCTTTTAGTGCGCTCTCGGAAAACAGAATACCGTTGTTGGCGATGATGCCGACGCTTTGCCCCAGAATGTCGGCGAACCCGCACACCAGCGTAGCGCCGTACAGGGGCTTGAATTCATCAAACACCGAGCCGTCCACAATGCGGGCAATGACTTCACGTACATCGTAGGGCTGGCGTACATCTGCGGGCACAATGCCGAGCAGTTCGTCGCTGTCAAACAGCGGCGCGGGTGCAGTCAGGTCCAGCGTGTGTGCGGGCCGGTTCAGGCGCGCCATACTACGCCGGATCAATGCCAGTGCATGCATGTCATCGTCAGCCAGCTGATCGGCCACGCCTGAAATCTGACTGTGTACCAGGCCGCCGCCCAGGTCTTCGGCGCTGACGACTTCACCGGTGGCGGCTTTTACCAGCGGCGGGCCGGCCAGGAAGATGGTGCCCTGGTTGCGCACGATGATGGATTCGTCGGCCATGGCGGGTACGTAGGCACCGCCGGCGGTGCACAGGCCCATGACGACGGCGATCTGGGGAATGTCGTCGGCGGACATGCGGGCCTGGTTGTAGAAGATGCGGCCGAAGTGGTCGCGGTCCGGGAAGACGTCGTCCTGCCGGGGCAGGTTGGCGCCGCCGGAGTCGACCAGGTAGATGCAGGGCAGGCGGTTCTGCAGGGCGATTTCCTGGGCGCGCAGGTGTTTCTTGACCGTCAACGGGTAGTAGCTGCCGCCTTTCACGGTGGCGTCGTTGGCGATGATCATGCATTCGGTGCCGGAGACGCGGCCGACGCCGGCGACGACGCCTGCGGCCGGGACTTCTTCGTCATAGACGTTGTAGGCGGCGAACTGGCCGACTTCCAGGAAGGGGGAGCCGTCGTCCAGGAGGCGGTTGATGCGTTCCCTTGGGAGCAGTTTGCCGCGGGCGATGTGGCGTTCCTGATAAGAGGGGCCGCCGCCTTGCTGGATGGTGGTCACTTTGTCCCGCAGGTCGGCCACGGCCTTGGCCATGGATGCCTGGTTCGCCTGGAATTCTTCGGACCTTGGGTTCACTTTGCTTTGGAGTATGGTCATGGCTTGTTAGTCCGTTTTTTAGTCCGTGCGTCGGGTCTGATGGCATGGCGCTCCGGGACACGCCGTGAATACGTCCCTGTAGGCTCGTAAAAAACATCCCTGTTTTTTACGGTCCCGGAGCGCCATGCCACCAAACCCTCGTCGTTCTTGGGTGCTGGCCTTGCGATGCCACTGCCTTTAATTGTTCAGGTACAGCTCACGCCCGATCAGCATCCGGCGGATTTCGGACGTGCCAGCGCCGATTTCGTAGAGCTTGGCGTCCCGCAGCAAACGGCCTGTCGGGTACTCATTGATGTAGCCGTTACCGCCCAGCAACTGGATGGCGTCGAGGGCCAGTTTGGTGGCCATTTCGGCGGAGTAGAGGATCGCGCCGGCGGCGTCTTTGCGGGTGGTGTTGCCGCGGTCGGCGGACATGGCGACCATGTAGACGTAGGATTTGGCGGTGTTCATCCAGGTGTACATGTCAGCCACTTTGCCCTGGACCAGCTCGAATTCACCGATGGCCTGGCCGAACTGTTTGCGCTCGCGGATGTAGGGAACCACCACGTCCATGGCGGCTTGCATGATGCCCAGCGGGCCGCCGGAGAGGACGAGGCGTTCGTAGTCGAGGCCGCTCATGAGGACTTTGGCGCCGTTGCCTTCGCCGCCCATGACGTTTTCCTTGGGTACCTTGGCGTCTTCGAACACCAGCTCACAGGTGTTGGAGCCGCGCATGCCGAGTTTGTCGAGCTTCTGGGCCTGGCTGAATCCCGGGGTGTCGCGTTCCACAATGAAGGCGGTGATGCCGCGTGGGCCGGCTGACGGGTCGGTCTTGGCGTAGATCACATAGACGTGGGCGTCGGGGCCGTTGGTGATCCACATTTTGCTGCCGTTGAGCACATAGTGGTCGCCGGCGTCTTTGGCGCTGAGTTTCATGGAGACGACGTCGGAACCGGCGTTGGGTTCGGACATGGCCAGGGCGCCGATGTGTTCACCGCTGATGAGCTTGGGCAGATACTTTTCTTTCTGCTCGTCGGAGCCGTTGCGGTTGATCTGGTTAACGCACAGGTTGGAGTGCGCGCCGTAAGAGAGTCCCACGGATGCAGAGGCACGGCTGATTTCCTCCATGGCGATGACGTGTGCGAGGTAGCCCATGCCGGAGCCGCCGTAGGCTTCGTCAACGGTAATACCCAGCAGGCCCATGTCACCGAACTTTTTCCACAGGTCGTTGGGGAACAGGTTGTCATGGTCGATGGCTTCGGCGCGGGGGGCGATTTCACTGGCGGCGAAGCCGTTGATCTGCTCGCGCAGCATGTCCAGGGTCTCGCCGAGGCCGAAATTGAACTCTGAGTATTGTGATTTCATGGTTGGCTACCTTTTGATCTTGCTGTTATTTCTGCTCGGTGGACTCAGGCTCTTTGGTGGTGGCCTTTGTCTGTTTACGCTTTCGTTGTTGCAGGTCAGCAAGCGCCTCGCGGCATCTTGCTTCTGCGGTGTCCATTTCCATTTCTGCCTGGGCAATGTCGTTTTTCTGTTGCTCCAGTTGCGCCCGTTTGCGGGCCAGGGTGTCCAGCATCAGCAGGAGCTGTTTTTCGTTGCCGCTGAGGGTTTCGTCCCACAGGTCAAAAAGCTCCTTGGTTTCCGCCAGGGAAAAGCCCATGCGTTTGCCCCGGAGGATCAGCTTCAGCCGCACCCGGTCCTTCGAGCTGAAGATCCGGGTTTGGCCGCGCCGGGTGGGGTGCAGTAGACCCTGATCTTCGTAGAAGCGTACGCTTCGTGTCGTCACGTCGAACTCTTTGGCCAGCTCGCTGATGCTGTAAGTTTTCTTGATGTCCATAGAGATTTCCTTTTTAGACTTAGGTTAGATAAAGTTTACGTAAACGTAAAGTATTTTTAAGGCCCGATTTCAACCAACAGATATGTGAAACAGGAGTGAATGATGGAATTCAAAAATGTGGCAGCGATTGTAACAGGCGGTGCATCAGGCTTGGGCGAGGGCTCAGCGCGTGCCCTGGCGGCAGCTGGGTGCCGTGTGGCGATTCTGGATGTTCAGGAGGAGCAGGGTAGAAAAGTGGCGGAAGACATTGGGGGCGTCTTTATTTACTGCGACGTGACGTCTTCTGAGAGTGCGGAAGCTGCATTCAGCGAAGCCCGTAAGGCGCATGGCCCCTGTGGCGTGGCGGTCAGCTGCGCGGGTATTGCTCCGGCCGCAAAGATCCTGGGCCGGGATGGTGTGATGCCGCTTGAGGCATTCAGCAAGGTGGTTCAGGTCAACCTGATTGGGTCCTTTAACATTCTGCGTCTCGCCGCGGCCGATATGGCCCAGCGGGAGCCCAACGCGGATGGCGAGCGGGGTGTGATTATCAACACGGCGTCTGTGGCGGCTTACGAGGGCCAGATTGGCCAGGCAGCCTACAGTGCGTCAAAGGGTGGCGTGGTATCGCTGACACTTCAGGCCGCCCGCGAGCTTGCCCGGGAAGGTATTCGGGTCAACACTATTGCTCCGGGAATCTTTATGACGCCAATGATGGCGGGCATGCCACAGGAAGTGCAGGACAGTCTCGCGGCCACGCTGCCTTTCCCCAAGCGATTGGGCAAGGCTGAAGAGTTTGGCATGTTGGTGGATCAGATGGTGCGCAACCCGATCCTCAACGGTGAGGTTATCCGCCTGGACTGTGCACTGCGCATGGCGCCTAAATAAAGCAGCAGCGCGTTAACACGAATCTCGTCTCTTTGGTGAGTTGGTGAGGTTCAGCTGTGGAACTCAGTCGGTGATCGGCTGGGTTTCACTGTCTTTGAGCGGTATTTTTCTCGATACGACCCTGTATAACGACGAAAGATTCAAATGGGTTCCATACGAAAAAATCGCGTTTGATTCGATTTTATAATATCGATTTTTATTTTTTTGCGATTACGAAATAGAAAAGCGCACTCCTTTCTCTCATATGTACCTTATCGGTGCATGCTCTGATGATTTCCTTTTTCATTTCTTCTGCGTTGTCAGGCGACTAGGTCTTTCCTGTATTCCAATTGTGCACACCAAAAATCAAGACATGTATCCCTTGCCTATAGTTGAAATTATCTTTTCGTAACAGGCATTTAACGTTTCGTTACGATAGTTTTCTGGCTGTTGGAACGCTGTGGACGACGTAGATCGCTTGCCGGTGATTTGTCCGTCTTCGTGTTCCCCCAACTCAAACTGGATACTCAAAAGGCGCATCAGGGCAACGTTTTCTGTTGAGCGTGCCTGTTCGTAATCAGACACCGGTCGCGGGGAAAAGTTCAAAAAAGAACCTCTTTCCGATTTCGGGGTCGCTGTACCGAGCCTTTTGAGTGTCATCAGTCAACCAGTAGTCAGTCGTTGGATTCATGGCGGCTCCCGGGTGGGAGTCGCTGGATGACAGTCAGGGGAGTAAAGGATATGCGAGTCAGTATTTTTGGTTTGGGTTATGTCGGGGCGGTGTGTACCGCCAGTCTGGCCCAGCGGGGGCATCACGTGGTCGGTGTGGATGTGTCGCCCATCAAAATTGATCTGATCAACAGCGGCAGGTCTCCCATTGTGGAGCCGGGGCTGGAGGAGCTGCTCCGGAGCGGGCGCGAGAACGGATTCATCAACGGCGTTACCGACGGGCACATCGCGGTTCAGGAGAGTGAGCTGTCGATGATCTGCGTGGGCACGCCCAGCAAGCCAAATGGCGATCTTGATCTGCAGTTTGTCGAGAAAGTGTGTAGCGATATCGGTAATGCCCTGAAGGACAAGGGTGACTGGCACCTGGTAGCGGTGCGTAGCACGGTGCTGCCCGGAACGGTTCGTGAGGTGGTCATCCCGGCTTTGGAGAAAGCGTCCGGGAAACGCGCCGGCGTTGATTTCGGTGTGTGTGTGAACCCGGAATTCCTGCGGGAAAGCACGGCGATCAAGGATTATGACCACCCTCCGATGACGGTCATTGGTGAGCTCGACGAACGCTCCGGCGAGTTCCTGGCGCGGATATACCAGGACCTTGATGCCCCCATCATCCGTAAGCCCATCGAAGTGGCTGAGATGATCAAGTACACCTGCAACATCTGGCACGCGACCAAAGTCAGCTTCGCCAACGAGATCGGCAATATTGCCAAGTCGATGGGCGTGGACGGCCGCGATGTCATGGACGTTGTCTGCCAGGACAAGAAGCTGAACATTTCCCGCTATTACATGCGCCCGGGCTTCGCCTTCGGCGGTTCCTGTCTGCCCAAAGACGTGCGCGCACTGACTTACCGGGCCAATCAGATGGACGTGAAGCACCCGCTGCTGAGCTCGATCATGAGCAGTAACAATGAGCAGGTTGCTCATGCCTTCAAGATCCTCACCGGCTACGGCTGTCGCAAGGTGAGCATGCTCGGCCTGAGCTTCAAGTCCAACACCGACGATCTGCGGGAAAGCCCACTGGTGGAGCTGGCCGAGATGCTGATTGGCAAGGGGTATGACCTGCAGATCTTCGACCGCAATGTGGATTACGCCCGCACCCACGGCGCCAACCGTGAATACATCAACCAGAAGATTCCGCACCTCTCGAACCTGATGCACAGCGACCTGCGTGGCGTGATTGATCACGCGGACGTGATCGTGGTCGGCAACAACGACGAGCTGTTCGAAACGGTGATTTCGGAAGTGCCTGAGGGCAAGCGGGTGATTGACCTTGTGGGCTTCATGAAGACCACAAGTACCGAGGTGCTGGAAGGCATCTGCTGGTAAGTCTTCACCCCCATGCGTGACGTCCTGGTGCCCTGCTGGGGCGGGGCGTCACGCTCAGAAAACGCACGGAATGTTATTTCAGGAACGGACGGCATGTCTTATATCTCAGACAACATAGTGTCCAGAACAGGCGGTTGGCTGCTTTTTCTCTCCGTACTCGGGGCGTTGGCGATCTCTTTGCCCACTACCTATACGGTGAGGGGCGGCGCCCACTTCCTCCTGGTCATCGGGGTGATTGGTATCTGGCGGTACTCCGTTGGGTTTATCCACTTTTTGCGTGCGATGTATTTCCTTAAATGGGCATTCCCCAAGATTCGGCGCCGGGCAAAGGCGTTGGGCGAAGACGCCGCTCCGTCCCATGTCTATCTGATGGTGACCAGTTTCCGTATCGATGCCGACACCACGGCCATGGTTTACAACTCTATTATCCGCGAAGCGGTTGAGTGTGGTTGGCCGACAACGGTGGTGGCATCGGTGGTGGAGCTTTCCGATGAAATGCTCATGCGGGCAATGTGGCGGAAGCTTGACCCACCCAGCCACATCAGGCTCAAGATTGTGCGCATTCCGGGGACCGGTAAGCGGGATGGTCTGGCGTACGGCTTTCGTGCCATTTCACGGGATCTGCCTGACGAGAATGCCGTGGTGGCCGTGGTGGACGGCGATACCGTGCTGGAACCCGGAGTGGTACGTAAAACCGCCCCTTACTTCCGGTTGATGCCGAACATCGGCGCGCTGACTACCAACGAGTTTTGCGAGGTGCGCGGCAGCTATCTGATGTCTGAATGGCACAAGCTGAGGTTCGCCCAGCGCCACATGAATATGTGCTCGATGGGGCTGTCGTATCGGGTTTTGACGCTCACCGGTCGCATGTCGGTATTCCGGGCCAGCGTGGTTACGCGCCCGGAGTTCATCAGCGACGTGGAGTATGACTCCCTGAAGCACTGGCGGCTGGGCGAATTCCGCTTTCTGACCGGCGATGACAAGTCCAGCTGGTTCAGCATGATGCGCCTGGGGTACGACACCTTCTATGTGCCGGACGCCACGATTCGCACAGTGGAGCATCCACCTGATCCCAGCTTTATCCGTTCTGCCCGTCAGCTGATGTTTCGCTGGTATGGCAACTCCCTGCGGCAGAATTCACGGGCTACCAAGCTTGGCCCCCGGCGCCTTGGATGGTTTACCTGGTACGTGCTTTATGACCAGCGCATTTCAATGTGGACCAGCATCCTGGGGCTGACTGCGGCTATCGTCGCGTCCATCAAGTACTCCGGTATTGTGCTGGTGGCCTACCTGCTTTGGATCGGGCTTACCCGTTTGGTGCTGACGTTGCTGCTTATCACTACCGGACACTCGGTCGGGCCAGCCTATCCGTGCATTCTCTATTTCAACCAGATCTTCGGCTCTCTGGTGAAAATCTATGTCTTTTTCCGGCTCGACCGACAGTCGTGGACACGCCAGAAAACCCGGTTCAGCGCGAACAACGCGTCTTTCCAACAACGCATGAACCGTTGGTCGTCAAGAGTGATGACGATATCCGCAGGCAGTGTCTTTCTGGCGGTGGTGATGAAGCTGGTATAGCGCAAGGGGAGTTTTTCTTATGTACACCAATCATCGTTGGGACAACACACAAGGATCAAAGCAATGAATATGGCAGCAAGTAGGGCAGATATTGAACCGCAGTTTGTCCATGAATCCGAGGCACAGCGACAGTATGCCCGGGTAAGAATTCCGGCCAAGCTGTTTGTAAACCTTGGTGGCTCAACCCACAACTTTCCGGTGGCCGATCTTTCGGCCGGTGGGTTCAGTGTCAACACGGGCCTGGAGTCGTTTCGTCAGGGCCGGGTCTACAAGGGTCGCCTGGTGTTCAAGGTTGACGGCTTTGATCTTGCCATTGACGTGAACTTTGTCCCGCGCAGTTTCGATTCGATGAATGATCGCTGTGGGTGTGAGTTTCAGGATCTGGGAGCCCGGGAGGTTTCCGCCCTGAGATACCTCATTACCGCATTCCTCAGCGGTGAAGTGGTTTCCGCCGGCGATGTGCTCAACACGCTGTCCCGCGAAAACTTCACCAAGGCCCGCAAAGGCAAGGGCAGCAATGACCTTGGATTCTTCGGCAAGCTTCGCGCCATGGTCGGAAGCCTGATCGTGATGTTGATAGGTCTGTTTGCGATCAGCTTTGTGGTCTCCGAGCTGTGGGACATCTACTTCGTAACCAAGGCGGAGTCCGCCATGGTGGCGTCGGAGCAGATTCCCCTGCGGATTCCCAAAGACGCAAAGGTCACAACGCTGGTCAAGCCTGGGCAGGAGGTTAAGGCGGGCGAGGCTATCGCTACTTTTGACGCGCCCATGATGTCTTATGTGAATGACCTGGTTGGAGAGGGCAACTACAGCGTCGGCCAGATCGAAGAGCTGTTGGACCAGCGGGTTCGGGGAACGATCACCAGCCCCTGTGACTGCAAGGTGGTGAACATGAGGCCGGCTGAAGACCAGTACATGAGCAAGGGTGAGCAGCTTGCGGTTATGGCGCCGATGGACTCGTCCGCCCACGTTGTTGCCAACTTCCCGTTTAACCAGGGTGAAAAGCTCGAAGAAGGGCAGCAGGTGATACTGCGGCTCCCCAACGGCAAGGAACAGACCGGGCACATTACGTCGCTGTATGTGAACTCCCAGGCTCAGGGCGGACTGGTTGACGTAATCAGTGCGTCTATCGAATCCGCCGAACCGCTGCCGATTGAAGCAATCGGACGCCCCATTGGTGTCACGGTCGACCAGTTCCGGATGCCGAGCCTGCAGAAGGTTGTTGAACGGTTTTCGGAAGGTTGAGGGAGTTGCGGAGCATGAAGCGAGTAGCGTGCATTGCCGGTCTGTTCACTCTGGTGCTGTCTGGTTGCGGCAACCTGCCCGACATTCAGCGGGCTGAGAAGGCTGCTGCCGAAGGTGACGTTCAGGAGGCCCGGGCGCAGTTGGAAAAGCTGGCGAAGTTTGGCCTGGCGGACGCCCAGGTGGAGCTGGGGGATCTTTATGGTGCGCAGGACACACCGGAAGCACGCCAGAAGGCGCTGGATTGGTACAGGAAGGCCGCGGAGCAGGGTAGTGAACGAGCTGCTATCAGGATAGGCAAGATGAATGCGCGGGAAGGGGAAACCCCGGAGCAGCGGGCCAATGGCGCCCGTTACCTGCGCAAAGCGCTTGCGGAAGGTGATAAGACGGCGTTGATCCCGTTGATCAACCTGTACATCCATTTCCCCCGGGAGTTCCCCAACGGCAAACCGCTTGAGCTGATTCAGCAGGCGCGGGAAGCCGGCGATCCCAAAGGTGACGTGGCTCTGGCTCGCTACTACCTGCTGACGGACCAGTTCGAAAGCCACACGGATGAAATTGAAGAGCTGTGCGCGCCCATTGCCGAGGCCCAGCCCGAATGCTTCCAACTGCTCGCCAGAGTGTATCTGGTTGATGGCCGGAGTGAGGATCTGAAGGCACTTGTTGACCGGGCCAAGCAGGCCTGGGAGCAGGGCAGTATTGAAGATCGCGATCTGTACCTGTTCGCGCGGTGGTTGTCGGACGACGAAACCCCGCAAAAACAGGTGGCTGCCACCAACGAACTCTACCAGATGTTGACGCCCGACTACGTGCCCGCCCTGACGGCGCGCGCCAAGTTGATCATGGAGAACAACTACCTCGCTGAACCGGAGGTCGTTATCGAGATGCTTCGGGAGGCGCGAGCCAATGGTGACCTGAAGGCGTCGCTGTCACTGGCCCGGGCCTATGAGCGAGGCCGCATTGTGCCGACCGATCCGAAGAAGGCGATCGAGTACGCCATGGAAGCGCGTGAAAAATACCCCTCGGCGGAATACCTGCTCGGGCGCATCTACAAGCGTGGCTATCTCGGGGAGCCAGATCCCGAAAAGGCCAAGCAGCATCTTCTGACGGCGGCACGCCGAGGCTTTCCAAAGGCGGATTACGCCCTTGCCGAGCTTTACTGGGAAGCAAAAGGCATCGAGGTGAACCGTGTTTATGCCTGGAGTTTCGCGTTGCTGGCAGTGGAGGGCGGCGTTGAGCGTGCCAAAGAACTGATGGTGGATATGGTTCTGTCGCTACCCGAACACACCGAAAAGAGAGCTGAGGCCCTGTACCGGCAGGAACGTGCCGCGCGGCGACAGATGATCGCCGGAGGCACTTCAGGCCCGGCAACGACCACAAAACAAGGAGGATAAGCTCAATGCAGCTTATAACGAACTATCGATTAACTCGCCTCGCACTCTCTGTCAGTTGCCTGGCATCACTCGGCGTAACGCCCGCCGTAGCGCAGTCTACAGACGAGGCGAACCAGAGTTATCCGCGGCTGGTTGAACAGAACATAAAGTCCAAGCTCAGTTTTATCAGCGAAGGCGACCGGCGCCTTGGACTGGGCTCCAATGGCGAGACCAAATCCAACGAAGCTGGCCTCGACATCAAGCCCGAGTGGGTCTGGCAATTGTCACCTCACTGGCGCTCAAAACTGCGCCTGCAGGCGTTTGGCGCAACCGGTCAGGTGGATGTTAGCGACGAAATCGGCGGCACGACCACCACCGACGGCTTTCTTGCGCTCAGGGAGGCTTGGCTGGATTACAACGGCCTGAGCGACTATCCCGGGGAGTCGATTCGCTTTGGCCGTGAGCGGCTTAAGGAAAACAGCGGTATATGGTGGGACGACGACATTACCCTCACACGCTGGATCTTCAATACATCGCTGCTTGACGCCACGGTGGGTGTTGCCCAGAAGTTCGCTGAGTTGCGAACCGACACCAACGAACTTCAGGGTTATGAGCAAGACATCGCTCGCATGTTTGTCCACACGCGCTGGCAATGGCGGAAAGGGCACTATCTGGGTTTTCTGGCCACGCATGGGCAGGGTTATGGCAGTCAGGCTGACGAGTATGCGGCGCGAGGGCAGACCCTGGATGACAGCTTTACCGATTCGCTGACCTGGACGGCCATCCAGGCGGACCGAAGTTATTTCGATTGGCACTCCCACGATGCGTTTCAGTATTTCGCATCGGTTGCGGCAGTGAATGGTACGGACACTGTGATCGGTACAGACCCCAGTGCGCCCAGTGGCTTCAGTGATCGTGAACGCGATGTCTCCGGTTGGGCGGCGGACCTGGGCGCGCGTGCCCAATTGCTGGATACGCCCCGCTGGGTTGTCGGTGCTCACGGTGCCGTTGCGTCCGGTGGCGGTGGGCCGGGCGAAAGTGACGCCTTCCGGCAAACCAGCCTGGAAAGCAACCGCTCACGGTTTACCGGCACCCGTTCCCAGGTTCAGCGTTTTGGCGAGGCCATTCAGCCCGAATGGACCAACTTAAAGGTGTTCACGCTCTATACTGCGCTATCTGACCGCGACACCTGGGACGCCAACCTGCTGTATCACCGTTACTGGCTGAGTGATGAAAACGGCACCGTGCGCTCCGACCTGGTCGAGCCCGGTTTTACCGGCAGCAGTGACGATCTCGGGCAGTCGGTGGACCTGGTGCTGGGCTACTACGGCGACAGTGCTTCAACGTCCTGGGCGGCGTTTGATGTGCGTTTCCGTGGCGGCGTTTTCATGCCGGGTGATGCCTATGGTGACGATGCTGATGCCAGGCATCGGGTGGTTGTGGATGTTTCGAAGCGGTTCTGAGGAGAGCTCATGATAGCCCGAGAAAGCATGTGGGTCCTGAGCCTGCTGATCACCACACTGACACTGCCTGTGCAGGGTGTCGCCGCAGGCAATGCTGGCGCTGGCAGAACGGCGACCCCACCGCCGGCGATTGCGCCCCTGATGGAAGACTACGACATCGAGATAAAGCCCGGTGAGGAACTGTACTTGCCGGAGCCGGAACTGCCCGATGTGTCGGCTTATAGCCGTGACGCCATCGAGGCAAAGCTTGCCGGTCGGCAGGATTCCGCGCCGAATGTAACGGTGGAACGTATGGGCGGGGTC
>OLID01000684.1_pt1 | contig 12518 bp, 12 predicted proteins | sample 1609361 | NCBI WGS metagenome assembly OLID01 (sample SAMN05416778, study PRJEB24817) | seawater metagenome | isolation source: Sea water | place: Canada:Atlantic | collected 2013-07
GATTTCTGCCTGTCTCGTGGGCTCGGAGATGTGTATAAGAGACAGGCATCAACCAAGCCATATTCCTTAGCTTCGGTTGCGCTCATGAAATTATCACGATCAGTATCTTTTACCACCTTTGCAAACTTCTGCCCTGTTTGCTCAGCCAAAACCTGATTTAAACGCTCTTTTATTTTAAATATATGTTTTGCATGTATCTCTATATCAGACGCTTGGCCTTGAAAACCACCCAAAGGCTGATGAATCATAACTTGAGAATGGGGCAAACAATAACGCTTACCCTTAGCGCCAGAGGCCAATAAAACAGCCCCCATACTAGCCGCCTGGCCTATGCATAAAGTGCTAACATCTGGTTTAATAAACTTCATAGTATCATAAATAGCCATACCAGCAGTAACTGCACCACCTGGAGAGTTTATATAAAAATGTATATCTTTATCAGGATTTTCAGACTCTAAAAAGAGCAACTGAGCTATTACAAGATTTGCCGAATGATCATTAACCTCCCCAACAAGAAAAACGATCCTATCTTTCAGCAAACGAGAATAGATGTCATAAGAACGCTCACCACGTGCTGTCTGCTCCACCACCATTGGAACCAATGTATTACTTATCATTCATACTCCAAAAATTATATTTCAACGCTATTAAGTTAGACTAATTTAGAAAGGCATACCAGGTTGATTGACAGCTGATTTGATCAAATCAAAGAAATCTGTTTCTTTTTCAGTCACTTTTGCGCGACCAACAACCCAAGCGACCATTTCTTCTTCGATTATGGAAGACTTCAGATTCTCTAGTTCCTGTGGATTATTCTTAAAATGAGTTCTAACTTCATTAGCGTCTTCATAAACTGAAGCATATTCTTCAATTTTAGCATCAATTTTTTCTTGGGAGGCTTCAAACTTCTGAGATTCGATAACACCATTTACAATCAAGCCAACGGCAACACGATCCTTTGCGGTCTTTTCAAACAAATCATCTGGCAACTGAGACACATCAAACCCTTTCGCCTGAGCACCCATTCTTTGTACAAAGTTCTGCTTAGAGCGTTGAATTTCTTGTTTGACCAGGCTTTTAGGAACCTCAACTTCATTTTGTTTTTTCAAGCCATCAATAACCTGCTCTTTCAATTTTTTATTGATAGCAGCTTTAAGCTCACGCTCCATGTTAGCTTTAATCTCAGTAATAAAACTGTCTAAATCACCCTCTACGCCAAATTTCTTAACTAATTCCTCATTCAACTCAGGTAATTCAGGCTCTTCAATTTCTTTAACATTCAATTTAAACTCAGCTTTTTTCTCAGCTAAGTCTTTCTTTTGATAGTCCTTTGGAAAAACAACTTCAATCACCTTTTCTTCTCCAATCTTAAGACCAATCATGCCATCTTCAAAACCAGGGATCATTTGTCCAGAACCAACGACCAACGAATGGTCGGTAGCCGAACCACCCTCAAATTTTTCACCGTCAATTGAACCCTCAAAGTCTAATTTAACACGATCATCTTTTTGAATTGCTCTATCTTCAATTTTATTCCAGACTACCATTTGCTTACGCAAATTTTCGATCATTTTTTCAACTTCTGCCTCTCCAATTTTAGATACAGGCTTTTCAATCTCAATCTCTTCGAAACCCTTAACCTCTAGCTCAGGGAATAGTTCAACATGAGCAATAAATTCAAAGTCCTTACCAGGCTCATCCACTTTAATCTCAACATCAACACCTGCGGCTTTAAGCTTTTCATCCTCAATTGCTTTCATATAATTACTAGGAATAACATCACCCAATACTTCAGAACGCACCTGTTTTCCGTGACGTTTCTTTAAAAATGAAAGAGGAACCTTACCAGGTCTAAAGCCATCAATACGCGCAGTTCTTGAAATTTTCTGCAAGCGTTTTTGCACTTCCTTCTCAATATTTTCTGCTGGAACCTTAATGGCTAAATCGCAGATTATTCCTTCTTTTTTTTCAACTGTTACTTGCATAGGATTCCTCTTTAAAAATTAAATATATTATTTTAATGCTGCAGCGAATTTTAAACTGTAGACCAAGATTTGTCTAGGTGATCAACCAAATTCCCCTAGTAAGTAGGTTTTGCCTGCAACATCTGAATAAATCGGGCAGATAATACGTGATAAATAGACTCACGACAGACAATTCTTGATACAGCCGTTGCCATCAATGAGGTTAACATAATAGGTAATAACATGCTTGTAGTTGCTGTATCTGTCATTTCTGACACAATAATAAAACACGTTATCGGACTCTGTACCACACCAGAAAAATAGGCAACTGTAGTTAGCAAAATAATTGCCGACATATGTTCAGGTGAAAAAAACTGAGCAATTGTAGCCCCAAGACCAGCCCCTGCTGACAGTGATGGTGCAAATATTCCACCTGGAATGCCACTTAAATAACTTAACAGTGTTGAAATCATTTTAAAAAACCCATAAAACGGTGTAATTTCACCACCAGACCCACTAAGCAAAACTTTAGCTGCCTCATAACCACTACCATAAGTTTGCCCATGTGTAACAAAACCAATCACAGCAACCACAAAACCTAATAAACCCGCAACCCATAATGGGTGTTTCCGTACCACATTCACCATAAGTTTTGAAATGGATAACAACAAAGCACTAAAGGCACCGCCTAAAAAGCCTCCACAAAGCACAGCCACACCAATAATAATCCACCCGTTTCCAAAAATATCTAAAGTTGCGTGACTTGCGCCAAAATAGGTATAACTTCCTAACAACTCCATTGCGACAAACCCACTTAAAACAACAGTAGTGATAATAGTACCACTCACGCCTTTCTCATAAGATCCCGCAAGCTCTTCAATCGCAAACACTATTCCAGCCAACGGCGCATTAAAGGCTGCTGCTATACCAGCTGCACCCCCTGCAAGCAATAATCCCCTCTCGACATCATCACGATGAAACCTACCAATTCTGCCAAGTTGATGCATAATTGAAGCACTAAGTTGGATTGTAGGGCCTTCACGTCCAATTGAGGCGCCACACATAAACCCCATAAAAGTTAATATAAACTTACCAAGCGCGATCCTCATAGAAACCAAACCGCTTCTTTTGCGATGATTTTTAATTTGCAAAGCCGCCATTACCTGAGGAATACCGCTACCCTCAGAACCTTTAAACATGGTGCGCATAATATAGACAATTAACATAAAACCGATAGGCGTAACTACCAATGGCATATACGGATATTGGCGAACCAATCTCTCAAATTCCGTATCCATATTGTCACATAGAAATGCAAAAAGTACACACACCAAACCAACCAGCACACCACCGATCCAAAAGAGAATACGTCGGCGCATTCTTATCATTGAAACTAATTTTCCTGACTCAGCAAGCAGCTGTTCTTTTTTTATGTTTTGACCTAAAACTTTCATGGAAATCCTATTAAATAATTAAGCGTTAATTGCAATACAGTGCTAGCACTATCAAATTAAAATAGAGTATAACTATAGCTTAGATGATTTTTTTTTGACGTCCACAGACCACACATTTTAAATCAAGGATAGAAACATGATCCACATTATTACATTAAATTATCTACAACCACTAGATGTAGTAGATCAACACCTCGAATCCCATCGCAACTTTCTTAAACAAGGTTACGAGAAAGGCGTTTTCATTGCATCTGGACCTAGAACACCTCGAACCGGTGGAATCATAATTGCCAAGGGCAGTATTGACTTAATTAAAGGACTCATTGCAAAAGATCCCTTTTCTGTTAATGGAATAGCAACGTATTCATTTTGCTCCTTCACAGCCGTGCTCTCCGATGATGGTTTCAAGCAATATATCTAAAATATTATTTATAAGAGTATCTCCTTTAAGAAATGCTCCAAGTACTTGCTATAACTAGATTTATTCACTACTTTTACTATATACCAATCAGCAGCATGCACTAATATGCACAAGGACACCTCCTGTAAACATATCGATAAGGATATTGCTAGCCTTGAATATCAGGACGGTACAATTGTATTAGCGGGAAAATGGTGCTGGCAAACAATATGTGAATCAATATTTAACAAGTTACCCGATATAAAAGAAAGCGTAATCATTGATGGTGAAGGCATTACCTACCTTGACACTACTGGTGCTTTCTTCATTGATAGACTGTTGCATTCTAAGCTTCCAGAAAATATTGACATCAAGGTTAAATTTAAAGATCACCACCAAAAAGTTATTGACATTATAAAAGCTAAAAATACATTTAAAGTTAAAAAAGTTGAAGAAAAACATCAGTCGTTCTCTCGAGCGTATCAGGTTGGTCAATATACAACTCAGTACATGAAAGATTTTTTAAACCTGATCAACTTTATTGGATTAATTGCTGTTGATGTTTGTCAAAAGTTAAAACGTCCATCTTTTTCAAATTTTGGCTCCATTGTAGAAATAATCGGCAGTGCTGGCATGCAAGCCATCGGCATTAGTTGTTTGCTGTGCTTTTTAATTGGCGTGGTCTTGGCTTATCAAATGGGACAGCAGTTACAGCAGTATGGTGCAAGTATATTTGTAGTTGATCTACTTGGTATATCATTGCTTAGAGAATTTGCACCTCTAATCACTGCGATTATTGTTGCGGGGCGATCTGGCTCTGCTTTCGCCGCTCAAATAGGCACCATGAAAGCACAAGAAGAAGTAGATGCATTGCAAACTTTTGGCATTTCCCCAATTAGCCGATTGGTTATGCCGCGAATTATTGGTTTATGCATTGCACTACCATTACTGGTAGTATTAACAGATATCGCCAGCATGTTCGGAGGAATGGTTATGTCAAATGCTTTCCTAGGAATTAGCTATGCGGAATTCATGCAAGAACTTGGAAGAGCTGTTTCTCCAAACAACTATATTATTGGTTTAGTAAAAACACCATTCTTTGCCATTATCATATCAACAGTTGGCTGTTATCGAGGATTAATGGTTAAAGGTAATGCTGCAAGCATTGGCGAAGAAACAACTAAAAGTGTTGTTTATGGTATTTTCTTTATTATAGTGGCAGATGCCATGTTCTCAATATTATTTAGCGCACTGGGGATATGATGATGTCAGAAAATAACACCCCACTAATTGAAGTCAAAGGTCTTGGAACAAGGTTTGGCAAGGACTGGGTTCACAAAAACCTTGATCTAAAAATACAAAGCAACAGAATCATTACCATAATTGGTGACAGTGGCTGCGGTAAAACCACTTTAGTCAGAGAGATACTTTTACTACAAGAAATCACCGAAGGCGAAATATACCTAAAGGGTAATAAAATATGTGACTCGCATGGGCCATGCAAAAATGCCAAACATTTTACTAGCAAAATGGGCATGATGTTCCAACATGGTGCTCTATTTTCGGGACTAACATGCTTAGAAAACGTCATGTTTCCTCTGCTTGAATATACGGATTACTCCAAGAATACCATTGCCGAAATAGCGAGATTAAAATTAAGTATGGCAGGGTTATCGGAAGTTGCTCATAACAAATATCCAGCAGAACTAAGCGGGGGAATGTTAAAACGAACGGCACTAGCACGTACAATTGCACTTGATCCTGAAATTATCTTCTTAGATGAACCATCTGCTGGATTAGATCCCGAAGGAGCTCACGAGCTAGATAAACTAATAAAAGGTTTAAAAGAATTTCTCAACATCACCATTATCATGATTACCCATGACCTAGACTCTATATGGAGTATTGCAGATGAAATAATCTATCTAGGTCAAAAACGCGTTTTAGTTCACGACACTGTCCAAAATGCTGCGAACATTGAAGAATTTCCAGGCTTATATGGTTTCTTCAATGGACCCCGAGGGAAAGCGGCACAGTATTACTTCAAGTCTCAATCTACGGAGCAAAATAGCAATGAATAATAGTAAACAATATGTCATTATCGGCGCCTTCGTAATATTTTCACTTACCGCAATGATTGTTATCGGTATCTGGCTAGCATTTGGTCTGGATGATACCAAATATAATACCTACCTTGCTGTATTTAACGAATCGGTTGATGGCTTACAGCTCAATTCAGATGTTAAGTTCAACGGGGTTTCTGTAGGTAAAGTTTCAGCCATCAACATTAATAAAAAGAATCCTAGCAGTGTTGATGTTGAACTACAAATCCAAGAAGGCACACCAATCACCACATCAACTTATGCCACACTAATGTCTCAAGGCATTACTGGGCTTTCCTACGTTGGGCTTCAAACAAAATACAGAAGACCTCCTATCCAGCTATTAACGCCCACCTCCAGCCCTCCATATACGGAAATTGTGACAAAACCATCCATTTTAAGTAATATCACTCAACAGATTGAAAAAGTCTCAACAGATATTGGCGATATATCTAATAGTGTGGCAAAAATTGTAAACAATGAGAATTCACAAAAGGTCAATGACATCATTACCAACTTTGCCAATATCACACAGACAATTGCGAATAATGATAAAAATATCCAACAAAGTTTTGACAATCTAAATAAAATTTTAGCGAATGTATCTGATTCAAGTGATCAATTTAATGAAATGGTCGGGAACATCAATGACACAGCAAAATCTGTATCTATTGTTGGTGAACAAGTTGCTCTCATTGCAAAAAGTGTTCAATTTCAGACCTTGCAAGGGCTAAATCAAGTCATTATTCCTGAGCTTGCGACAACGATAAATGGCATAAATGAATCCACAACCAAACTTAATCAACTTTTAGATGCCCTTAATAGAAATCCATCCATCTTAGTAACGGGTGAACTTCCGCCAGAACCAGGTCCAGGAGAATAAGAATGCTTAAGAAAATCATACCAATCATATTATCAACAAGCCTATTAGGTGGCTGTATTCTTGATCCCGTAAAACCAACTGTAATTAAAACTTATGAAATCAAGCCAGATAGATCAATAGAGTCGAACGCAACATTTGTGCCAAAATTTGATTCCTCGTTAATCCTGGCACCAATGATCTCAACATCGCCATACAATTCCCCCACAATGTATTATTCTGAAAGTGATTATGAGATAACCGCATATTCATATAGCCAATGGGCAACCTCTCCTGCATTCATGATAAATAATAGTGTGTTATTCGATCTATCCAACAAAGGTCCCTTTAAATCCACTACCGACGCGGTTGTGATCACCTATACCCAATACAGACTTAACCTGACATTAAATACTATTATCTTAAATCTCTATACCACTAAGCCAGAAGTTCAGTTAAATGTGTCTGCTCAACTAACTGACATCACTACTGGAAAAATCGTAAATAAGCACAATTTCAATATCACTGAACCTTCTAAAGTATCTCCAGAAGGCTTTGTCATATCCGCAAATAAAGCAACCGATAAACTATCACAAGAAGTATACCAATGGCTAAGTGAACAAAAACTACCGAAGCATCCTGTCATACAATCAGCACCAGGAGCAAACTCACCAACACCCACAACAACGACAGACACACAGATACCAAAATCTTCCTAAAAAGCCATCCAGTATAATCAACTAGGTTTTCTTTTAATCATTAGACAAAACACAAGACTCATTACCAACGGAACAAATAAAATTAAAAACCCTAGCGAAAATGTGTTTGGGTTTTTAATTTCTTCTAGCCCTCCATTTAAATAATTAAATAACACGCCAAGCAATGGCTGAAAGATTGCCCCTGACACACCAATTACCATATTAATGACCGCCATTGTCATACCATGAACATTTTCTGGAAATATTTCTTTACCTATTGCAAAAGCCAGTAACATACTTGAAACAAAAAAACCTAATAAAAAATATAAAACATACAACACATCTATTGAAATAAAACGATGGAAAATTGCAATTAAACCAAAAATAGTGATTGTGGCGATGTTAGCAACTATCATCCACAATTTTTTAGAATGGAATAGTTTTGCAATCGTACTATGTAAAGGACCACCAACTGCGATCCCAACAAAAACCATGGTACTTATTGCTGCCGCAGCTTCAGACTTAATATTATAGGCATATTCCAAAAAAACCACATCGTATAATTCAGAAAATGCATTTACGACCGTCCCTACCATTATCCCCGCATAGAGAGCTAAAAACCATAATTGTTTTGATTTCAATAGCTTAAGATCAGACACCATTACCCTATTTTGGGATGTTGCCAATACGACAGATACATTATTCCTTAGGAAAATAGCTAAAATAATTGATAATATTATGCCAAATATGGCAATACACCAAAGCGCTACCCTCCAGTCCAACTGTAGTATCATCGCATTAAACAATACTTGTCCAAACATACCACCCAATACGCCCATGCTATTTGTTAGACCAACCGCAATTGGAAAAACTTTACTAGACAACCAGTCAGCTGCAACTTTTAACGCACCCAAAAATGCGAAGGCCGACCCTATAGCGATTAATACCCTGCCTATAATTAATTCTAAATCGCCAATACTAACAGCCATAAAAATTAAGCCGACACTAACAACAAGACAAGCTATTGAAAGCACCATTCTTGTGCCAAATTTATCTAAGATAAAACCTGCGGGTAATTGTGAAATAGCATAGATAGGAAAATAGATACTCATAATATCACCGACATGCACCACACTCAGTGACAAGCCTTGTGATATAGGTTTAAGTAATACGCTTGGCGCAGTATGTTGGAAATAGTCTAGCCCGTAAAACACTGCAGCCAAAAGCCACATCAGCCAACCCATAGTATAAATATTCTTCTTGGACATGATATTATTTGAATAAAAAAACACGTATGACTCTAAAGTATATATAAATATTTTTCGAATGCCGTAAAGTGCATTCTTTTATCCTTATACTGTCACTAGTAGCAGCTTTATTAACCGCTGGCTATAATAAATATATAAATTTTTTAACATTTGAAACGAAACCATGGAAATTAATATTAGCCAATTAAAAAACGACCAGTCAACGGCTAGTATTTCTGTTAATGGCGCCAAAAATGCCCTTTTACCGCTACTTTTCTCATCACCATTAATGACTGGAAAAATAACTTTCAATAACGCCCCTGTTGATATTTTTGATTATAAAGGCTCAAAAAAAATTCTTAGGAGCATTGGTTTTAATATTAATGAAAACAAAAACAGCATCACAATATGCAATGCTAATAAATCCAGCCATATTAACATTAATAATTCATTAACCACCCATACAAGATGCTCGATTTACCTACTAGGAAGTATGGCTAAATCAGCACATAGTTTGAAAATAGGATATCCAGGGGGATGTTCATTTGGAGAAACCAGAAATTTTGATATACATCTCAACGGTCTAAAAGCACTGAATGCCAAAATCATTGTAGAAAATGATACCCTAACTCTAAAACATACCAAAGATGTTAACACCACCTATCGCTTACCATTCCCATCCGTGGGTGCAACAACTAATTTGATTTTTTATTCAGTTATTGGCAGCAGCTGTATACATCTCGAAAATTGCGCGATTGAACCAGAAATCATTAATGTCATTACGTTTCTTAATAAATGTGGTGCAAAAATTTCATACGACTTGGCTAACCGTGAAATATACATTAAAGGTGTTGATTTACTAAGTGCCGTAGAGCACGACATCATATACGACCGTATTCAGGTGATGACTTATATCTGCCTGGCAATTATGCATCGCAGAAAAATTGTGGTTCATGGTGTATGTAATATTGACTTGATAAATGCACCTTTGATCATACTTAATGAGCTTAACATTAAATATAGCTATGATAACCAAAAAAATACCATTACTGTTTTTGGTGATAAAATAGATATTATAAATGGCTTTAATATTATTACTGACCCTTACCCATATTTTCCAACTGATTTACAGCCTATATTTGCAAGTCTGGCATTAACCGCCAAAACACCAAGCTCAATTATTGAAAGAGTTATCCCTGATCGAGTTAAATATGTCGAACAATTACAAAAATTTAACGCATTGGTCTCGCACAATGGGAATGTCATTAATATAAAACCCGCCTCTAAATTACGCGCCGCTACCGCTGAAAGCTCTGATCTCAGGGGCGGGATGGCTTGCTTAATGACCGCGTCACTTATCAAGTCTCAAAGTACGATAGGAAATGCAAGCCAGATATGCAGAGGCTACGACAATCTAATGTTGAATTTAAAGCAGTTTATGAGCATTTCTTCGTTGGACAGCAGAATTAACACCTATCCAAAATCAAGTGAAATTATTAGTCAAATATGAATGGTAATAACAAGTCCTTTAATTTATTAGACCACAATACTTATCGTCTAGCCTCACATGCCGAACATGTATATTATCCAAACTCAATAGACGAAATTAAATCCATACTCACTAAGCATGATGATATCTTTATCCTTGGAAATGGAAGCAATGTAATCTTCACTCAAGAAATATACAAACGATTGGCGTTTGTTATTTTACGAGAGAATTTTAAAAGTTATACCATTACTGGCAATCAAATTGAAGCTCAAGCTGGTACAACCTTGAAACAGCTCAGTCTTGCTGCGCTTGAAAACAACCTATCAAACTTAGAAGTATTCTATGATATTCCAGCCACAGTTGGTGGTGCATTATGGATGAATGCGGGTGCTTACGGAGAATCAATTTACGATTATGTTAATGAAGTTACCGTACTTGACAGGAAGTCCAAACAAATCAAAAGCTATCCAATATCAGAAATTCAATTCTCATATCGCCACTCCATGTTTCAAAAAACAGGTGAAATCATACTATCTGCGACATTTGATATGAAACATGGCAATCATACATCCATCAAAGAGAAAATGGACCACATTTATGGTCTGCGGAACAATAACCTACCTAAGCAAGATAGCGCAGGAAGTGTTTTTAAGCGACCAGAATATCATATTTCAGTTGGAGAGATGGTGGAAAAAATTGGCCTTAAAGGACATGAAATAGGCGGCGCTATGATATCCAAACAGCATGGCGGGATTATTATTAACGCTAATAATGCCAAAGCAGAAGATATACTCAATTTAATCAAACTGATCAAATCTGAGGTTAAACAGCACTTTGGTGTAGACTTAACACTTGAACAAATCCCCATTTAATTTCTGGTAACTTTCAACTTGTAATATTTCTGTAACAATTCATTGTTACGATTTAAAACGTTTACAGGAGCGTAACAAAATGAAATTTGAAAATTATTGCAAGTTACACAAAAAGTTTACTGTTAGTCAAAATGCATATCGATATTGCAAATACATCAAAGACTCTAAAAAAATTAGAGCTAAAATATGTAATGAATTAGACATTGTAAAGTACTGCTTAAATGTAAAAGATCGTAAAAGTCTTCGTTCACAGATCAACACCAGCCTACATGCATACCTTTACTGTCGGCATATTGAAAATCGAGAAGCCATTAAAAACAAGATATCTTGCAACATTCAATTAGCTAAATTACATTTATATCTGAATGGCGAAAATGAAAATAAATACAAACATTCCAAGTTAGAAACACCCCTAGCTGCATAATTCAAATAACCTCCTAAACATTTATTAAATATATGTTAGAATTGGGGCATTCTAATTACCTCAAATGACATTATGAGTATTGATGATGGTCTTTCTGACAGCATAAAAAACAAAATTAAACTTGCTTCAAAGCAAGCAAATTCACTCTCACAGAAATTTGGGTTTCGATCAAATATCAGCGTTGTCTGTAAAAATGATACTCAAGGGAATAAAAAAGTCCAATATACGGAACTATGCATAAAAAGTATAAATAATACCCCTATACCGTTATTACGAGCGCTCTGGATTGATGAGCTAATCTCAAAAATTCAATTACTGATAAATGCCATGGATGATTATGAAAAGGATAGCTACAGCTCATTGCAATCTATCCTGGATCATATACAAAATAAAGTAAATGCCTATCCTGGTCTTGCGATTATTTTAATCGAAATAGAAACTGCCATTCAGACCATTGAAAAATCTTTTGAGCTGGAAGAAATGAAATCTCCTGAATATCGCAATCAAACAATTCATTAGCTCGAATATCCATTAATTAAAAATAACTTAAACTGCTGTCCCGTGACAATGTTTATACTTTTTACCTGAACCACACGGACAAGGATCATTCCTCCTTACTTTTACACCCTCTCGAACATACGGTTGATGATTGTCACCTGAAGTATTTTCGGACTGAGGAGAGTGAGACTGTGAAGATTGGCTATTATCCTCTACACCAGAAGAGCTCGCATCTTCGTGATCATATTGAACCCCACTCACAGAACTTCTCCATTGTTCTTCTGCCGCCTGTGCTTCCTCTCGAGATTGCAGTCTAACTTTTGCTAATGAGGAAATAACCTCATATTTTAAGTCATCCAGCATTGCAGAAAACATAGCAAATGCTTCTTTTTTATACTCCTGCTTAGGGTCTTTCTGAGCCATTCCCCTAAAATGGATACTACTTCTTAAATGATCCATATTACTGTCTCTTATACACATCTGACGCTGCCGACGATCTACTCTGTGTAGA
>OLID01000687.1_pt1 | contig 12478 bp, 11 predicted proteins | sample 1609361 | NCBI WGS metagenome assembly OLID01 (sample SAMN05416778, study PRJEB24817) | seawater metagenome | isolation source: Sea water | place: Canada:Atlantic | collected 2013-07
TACACAGAGTAGATCGTCGGCAGCGTCAGATGTGTATAAGAGACAGCTTTTGGATATAGGACACATTCAGGTACGACCTGGTAAATGCTGTTATCCATAGAACAGGCAATTCTTGCCCCAAGATCAACCTGAATATCGCCTTTAAAACCAACACGCTTCAGCGCTTCAATATAGTTTTTAAGTACAGGAGAAATTTCTTCTTTCGGTAATACTGGAATCATATTATGCATACAGTCTCTTAAACTAGCGATATTATACAGTATCTGATTTGACCTTAATAAGAAAAAATTCTTAATTCACTCGTTGCCATCTTGTGTGCAGTTATTTAAGTCCTTGAAAATCTGATTGATAATACAGGATTGTAATTTATCTAATACCCCTATAAATTGATGCAATTAAAGCGTTTTCATAGCACAGTATGAATAAAATTATTGAAAAATACATTATCATTTTTATTATCATAGCGGTCACATTTGGACTCATATTTAATAACTTTTTTGCAACTCTGGTTCCGCTTGTATCGTATTTACTCGGTATTGTCATGTTTGGTATCGGTATTAACTTAAATAGCGCAAATTTCAAACCCATCTGGAACATTAAAGGTAAGACACTCTCAATAGTTACGCTAAAATTTATTTTTGTTTCAATGGGCGCTTTTGTGTTTGCTAAAATTTTTCACTTAAACAATATGGAAACAGCAGGATTAGTCATTCTAGGTTCCTGCCCAGGCGGAACGGTTGCAAACGTCTATTCATTTTTAACTCGCTCAAATCTCGCATTAACTGTTACTTTAACGATTCTCAGCACGATTATTGCACCTATTGCAATTCCTGCTTTGTTATATTTATACCTCCATAAAACAATACATATCCCCTATTTAGGCATGTTTATAAAAACGCTAGAAGTTGTTGTATTGCCTATCGTTGCTGGGATTATGTTAAATAGATATATCTCAGGAATTGATAATGTTAAGAAAGTACTGCCATCTATCTCAATTTTATGTGTTTGTTTGATTGTTGCCATTGTTGTCGCGATCAATCAACCAAAAGTTATTGCATTCCCAATGGCAATTATTTTAGTATGCTTGGTATTGAACCTTTATTCGTTCTGTATCGCCTATCTTATTAGTCAATTTATAAAGTTAGATACACCATCAACCCGTTCCACCATGTTTGAGTTTGGGATGCTAGATTCTGGATTGGCAACCGTGTTGTCATTATTGTTTTTCAACCCCACCGCTGCTTTAGTGGGCACTATTTACTCAGTCTTGCAAAATATAATTGGTCCAATCACAGTGAAAATGTTTAATACAACCGATACAAAATTAGAAAAATAATTCAAAAATTATATTCCCTGCTATACCCTTATTAATAAGGGTAAAATTTTTGTAAAAAAAATGTCTAACATCAAACATTATATTTTAACCATAATTACAACATTATTACTGTTAGGGTCAACCTATACGATAGCTGATGATATTTATGTCGTTCCTGAATCAGATACACCCATAGGGAAAGAAAAATATAATCAACAAATCAACCTGGATGCGAATAACACAACTGGCGGTTATACACCCCAAGCGCTCCCACCTACCACAGGCACGGAAGACCCATATACTGACAGGAATGTCACCCCAGAATCGGTTAAGTCCAATATCATTAACAATAACTTTGTCAATGTAACCGTACTTAAAGCCAACCCTGGGAATATCGCAAATGATACAGAAGATTTATTATCTGGAAGGGAATCGGATATTGTCAGTGCACCCGATAGCAAAGCAGGACAAAGCGGAATAAGCATAAATGGTAAAGGCGATACGGAGCAATTAGAGTAAATGTACTTTAGCTTGAAAAAATTGACCTATGTGATCTATTAGAATCAGTGTCGTTTTACCCTGCTCTATTTTAATAGCCTGATCACGTCCCGCTACAAGTAGATGATAATCACCAGCGGTGTATGCCTTTTCATATAACTGCACACCTTGCGGCAGCAATAACCAACTTCTCAAGTCAGCACCTGATGTTGCCACACTATAAACGGTTCCAATTATCCAACCCACTGTGCCCGCATTTCCTTCTTGACGAGATAATGCATAAGTTGCACTGGCTTTAAAAATAATTCGGAAAACTTCTCTTGCCACAATGGCTGGGTATTGCTCAGTTAATGACTTCATCGCCATGAGCTTTGTATTCACCAGTAATGCAGTTGGCTTATCATCAATAAGCTTCTCATTTTGTTTAACAATAACTCTAATGGGCATCGGCTCAGCCCCTTTGGATGCATAATAAGGTAACGAAATATTCTGAATACCGAGCGGCCCTAAAAATATCGGCAAGTTAAATGCCCTTTTAGGCTCTATTAAACCACCTTGATATATCACAACTAAACGCCCTTGTCCCTCTTCGTAGGGTGGATATCCATTAAAACCTTTCTCTATTTGCTTAAAGGTATCAATTACGTAAGGGTTGTCAGGTAATAAACGTTTTGTATCTTTTATAGAAACAAATGCGTCATTAAAATCATTATCAAAAGCCTGATAAAGAATACTTGATAAATAATACCCAAACCCATTCTCATAACTATTCGTAATGGTATCTGATGCTTTAATCATCTGCTGATATTCATCGGCTTTACTATACTCTGAACCTTGATTACCACTATTTTGATACCGATTATTCAAACCCTCAGTAGACTCTTTATTAATTTCTTTCTGCTGAGTAATCCAAGCTTGTGCCTGAGAAAGCTGGCGTATTGAGACTAGAGCATTAGTGAGATCATCTTGGTTTAAATAATTAATTGCCTGATAAGTATAAACAAACGTCTGTTCGTAATCTGGTACTAAATAAGGCAACACTTTGTCATTTAATGCAACAGCCTCAGCATTCTCAAAAATTTTCTTTACCTGAATCACAGCTTGTAACATTTGTTCAGCTAGTGAATTAATTACATGCGCATATATTTCCTGGCTTTTTTTAGGCTCATTATTATATTGAGCAAGCCTGCCTAACTCTAAATTATTTAACTCCCCTTCATCGAGTTTATCTGAAAACTCATCAATGTATTCCATTTGTGCTGCTTTTGGATCATTCTCAGCCACATCCACACGCACATCTTTCATCTTAGAAGGATATGAGGTGAACATTGCACAGCCAGTCAATAACAAACTGAATAACAGCATATTAAGCTTGATCCACTTAATTATCATATTTAGAAGAATTATTAATGAATTTTGCTTAATAATAGCAGAAAGTAGCTACCTTTATGACCAGAGACACAAAAAGAAAATCACGCCAGGCAACGGATAATAAATAAATCATCCAAATGATGATACTTAGGGACTGGAATTAAATAAATTAACCGAGTAAGACAGAATATTTTCTCCAGCATATTGTGTGAATGGACTATTTCCCTTTAGGGCACCTCTATTAATTCTGGACACAGCAGATTAATAATTCAAATTTATCACAACAAGGCGCAAATTGCAGGCAATGGCACATTCCATTGTCAAAATTTGCAACGCAGGTGTGGTGAATTTGAATGTTAAGATGTGTGTTTATGAATTATTAGAGGTGCCCTTTAGCTTTCGATGCTCTAAAATACTTTATCAAAACAAAATGAGGTCGCCGATGTTCGCATCATTATTTACATTATTATGCATTCAAATGATTGCGGTATCATTACCTGGACCAGACTTTTTTATTGTAACCAGGAGTACACTCAAACATGGTCGATTAACGGGTTATTTATGCAGCCTTGGCATCACTTGTGGCATTTTAATTTATGCATCAGTTTGTGTATTTGGGCTTGGTGCCATTAATCAAAATCATCAATCCTTAATTCACATTATCTCTATTATAGGTGCCTGCTTTTTATTTTATTTAAGCTTCAAGTGCTTAACTGCAAAAAAACACATTTCAAGTAGTGAACTCACTGAAGGTCAAAAATGTAATAAAAAAACCGCTTGGCTAACAGGCTTTTTGACTAACCTTTCTAACCCAAAAGTTATGGTATTCTTTATCAGTATTTTACCTTTATTTTTACAAAACTACCCTTATGTAAGTTATTATATTGCGACCATATTTATTCTCGTATTTTCAACGCTTATTTGGTTTAGCTTCGTCACCACAATCATCGGTCACAAAAAAATTAGATCTCTTTTCTTAAATTACAGCCACATATTAGAAAAAATTTTTGGTGTCATTCTGTTCGTGTTTGCAATACTACTAATTATTTCAACCCTATAATTTACCTTGGGTTTTAGTTGATAGAATCGCAACTTAAATTTAATTGAATTATCTGGTAAAATATTCGTTACCATTTTTATTTACATTTGCACATGGAAAACCATCCGCTCAAACCACTTTTTAAAAATGCAATACTGCAAACGGTGATTGCATCTAAAATTAATGTTATCCCTAAAATTCCTTCTAAAACGGAATACATTAATTTATCAGATGGTGACACCATTGCTGTAGAAATATCCCAACACCCATCTTGGGATTTACAAAAACCGACTGTCGTTTTAGTACACGGATTATGTGGTAGCCATGATGCATCCTATATGCGCCGTATTACTAATAAGTTATTAAAAATGCCGCTAAGAGTTGTTCGTTGCAATTTTCGTGATGCTGGTTCAGGAAAAGGTCTTGCAAAATATATTACCCATGCAGGCTCTAGTGATGAAGTCTACGAAACATTGGTACATTTAAAACAAAAAACTCCTAACTCAAAATTTATCGTTATCGGTTTTTCAATGGGTGGAAGCTTACTGCTTAAATTGCTTGGTGAGAATAGACCAAATATTGATTCTCTTGTTGAGTTTGGATTTAGTATCTGCCCACCGACTGATTTATCATCATGTTCAGAAATTATTGACCTGCCTTCAAATAAAATTTTCAGGGCCTATTTTGTCAATGATTTAATTAAAATGGTCTATGAGCGGCATGAACGTTTCCCTGACCTTGGTTCTCCACCAGAATTACATAAAAAAATCAGAATGCGTGAATTTGATGATATGTACACATCCATTCAATGTGGCTTTTCTGATGCCAACGATTACTACACAAAAGCAAGTTCTTTACAGTTTGTTAAAAACATTAAAACACCATGCCATATTTTTGCTGCTAAAGATGATCCTGTTATTGATAACACCCTTTTGCTTAAAGAAAAACTACCTGAAAATGTTAAACTCTATGTTTCTGAACATGGTGGTCACATGGGGTTTTTAGCGAGCCCATTCTCCATTACAGGTGTTCGCTGGATGGATTATATGATCCTGAAAATGATTAACGCTGAAATATATATTTAGGCACCAGCTAATTACGCACATAAAAATTAGCGCAATGGCCTAGCGATATAGCTAGAATTTACCTACTATTTTTTTAGCCCTCTCGAAAAACAGTTTGTGATGATTGAAATATTTCAAGTCTGCGTGACAGTGATAACTGTTGTATTTGCTATTGTTAGCTTTATAAAAGAAAAAATTCCTGCGCATGTCACGGCACTGATTGTCATGGCCGTTCTATTAATTACAGGCACAATAACGACAACTGACGCATTAAGTGTTTTTAGCAATCAGGCAACTGCTACCATAGCAGGCATGTTTATTATAAGTGCCGCGTTAAAACATACTGGCTTGATAGATATAATTGGTGATTTTGGTATCCGGTTAGCGAGAAAAAACTTTTGGCTGGCCATCATCCTGTTTTTTGGTATAGTGTTAATATTGTCTGCATTTATGAATAACACCCCCATCGTTATTATTATGACACCTGTCGTGATTATGATGACAAAACAATTACAACGTTATCCGTCTAAATACTTAATTCCATTATCCTACATTGCCATAATGGGCGGAAGTTGTACCATAATTGGCACATCAACCAATATCCTTGTTAGCGGAATTGTCTCATCAGATAGTTCTATTCATTTTAATATTTTCTCAATTACCTTGCCTGGATTGATGATGGCAGCAGCGGGCATCACATTTTTAGCCATTTTTGGCTCAAAACTATTACCTATTCGACCTCTATTTTCTAGTGAAATGTTCTCAGAAAATGAAAGTCACAAACATTTTTTTGCGGAAGCAATTGTGCTGCCAGATTCAAAATTTATTGGAAAATCGCTAGACGAACTAAACTTCCCAACCAGCCACAACTTACATGTAATTGATATCATCCGAAATGATGAATTAATCAGTTTAAACTTAGATGTTTCAAAAACACGTCGCCCGCAAATAGTTAAAGAAAAATATAATTTATTACACCAACATAAATTAGACAAATTACTTAGGCAAGTCACACTTAAACCTTATGATCGACTATTAATTCGATCAAATAAAAAATCGCTGTTTGCTATCAAAGAATTGGAAGGCATAAATATTGGCGAACACCCAAGTCTGTCTGAACTCAAAACATCAGAAGAAACCGTTGTGTTAGAAGGTATTGTTGGCCCTGGATCAAGACTCATAAGCCATAAACTAAACAACTCCTGGATAAAAAGGCTATACAATTGTCATATATGGGCGTTGCATAGACGAGGTCAAATTATTCAGGATAATTTATCTGAGGTACCTATTAAATTTGGAGACATTCTTTTAATAGAAGGTACACCCAAAAAACTTGAATCTCTTTTTAAAGCTGAAGAAATTCTCAGCCTATCAAGTATAAAAAAAAGCCCCTTTAAAAAACGCTCCTTTTTAGCTTTATTAACCATATTTGCTGTTATTAGTATTGCTGCCTTAAATATTATGCCGATTGCCTCACTGGCACTAATCGGCGCAACATTTTTAATCGCGACAAAATGTATTACACCGCAACAAGCTTATGAGGCGATTGACTGGAGAATCCTGTTGCTTATTTTTGGCATGCTCGCCCTTTCTATCGCCCTACAAAAAACACATATTGCAGAATATGCCGTTCAATCCGTTGCCCAAATTGCTAAAGAATTTGGGCCTAGGGCAATACTAGCCGCTGTATATATTACAACAACCATATTAACTGAGTTGATGACGAATAATGCAGTCGCCGTACTCTTAACGCCACTTGTACTTGCATTAACTTCACAACTTGGGTTAAACCCCACCCCATTTATAGTGGCAATCATGTTTGCCGCAAGCTCAAGTTTTGCAACACCATTAGGCTATCAAACGAATACTTATATTTATAATGCAGGTAATTACCGTTTTACCGATTTTCTAAAAATTGGCATACCAATGAATATCATCATGGTAATTGCTGCAACGTATGTTATCCCAATGTTTTGGCCTTTAACATTAAGTTAGGGACTAGACTCAAATACCATATTGAGATTGATATTTTTTCATTGACGCTAAATGTTGATCAAATTGAGCGCTTTGAGCAGCATATTCAATAATATCTGAAAATCCAACAATATTGAGCACATTCAAACCGAATTGTTTTTTTACTTCTTGGACGGCAGAAGTCTTCATATCTTTACCTTTTTCTTCCCGATCTACAGCCAGCGTGATGCCAACGACTTCCGCATTTTCTTTAGACAAAATATCAATCCCTTCTCTAATAGCCGTTCCTGCTGTTATGACATCATCAATAATGAGGACTCTTTTGGCATTGACAGATTCACCGACCATTATGCCACCCTCACCGTGATCTTTTACTTCTTTGCGATTAAATGCATAACCAATATTTAACTGATATTTTTGATATAAAACTGAAGCCACAACTGCAGCTAATGGAATGCCTTTATAGGCAGGGCCAAAAAGAACATCAAATTCAATTTTTGATTCGATAATTTTTTCAGCATAACAACAAGCAAGTTTATATATTGCCTCACCCGTTCTAAACAAACCTGCATTAAAAAAATAAGGACTAATACGACCAGACTTTAAGGTAAACTGACCAAATTTTAATGCTTCTTGCTCTAATGCCAATTGAATAAAATCTTTCTGATACTGCTTCATAGTAATAATTTCTCATTTATATAATTATTGGATATTATAATCTCATACTTACCAACTTTCTATTTTTATGGAAACTACCGCAATTATTATGATTATAATTGGCTATTTAGCTGGTTCTATCAATTCTGCCATCATTACATGTAAATTATTAGGTTTACCTTCACCCAGAACAGTTGGCTCAGGCAACCCAGGCGCAACCAATGTTCTACGTTTAGGTGGCAAAAAAGCAGCAATCATTACCCTTGTTGGTGATGCACTTAAAGGGTTCATCCCTGTTTTAATTGCTTACTTGCTAAATTTAAGCCCCGTTTATGTGGCGTGTGTCGCACTAGCAGCCATAATTGGACATATCTTTCCAATCTTTTTTGGCTTTAAAGGTGGTAAAGGTGTTGCAACCTTAATAGGTGTTATGTTTGGATTCAGTTGGTTTATTGGTTTAATATTTTTAGGTATCTGGCTACTTGTTGCATACACAACCAAATATTCTTCATTATCCTCAATTTTAGCAACGGTCTTAATTCCAATTGCTATTTATTTTTTCTATGGTACCTATCCAACCATTATTTTTGGTATTATTGCCATTATTGTCGTATTGAGACACCATCAAAATATTCAGCGCTTAATTAAAGGTACAGAAAGTAAAATTGGTCAAAAAACTAAATAACCATATTCAAATTGTCAGGTCTTGAACTTAATCAATATATTGTCTATTACTTAACTATCTCCTCATAAAAACTCTTGAATGATAAGCACGACTGAAGAACTAAAAGCATTAGTTCAAATATTACAACAAGAAAAACAGATTGGTATTGATACAGAATTTCATTGGCGTTCAACGTACTATCCAAAATTATGTCTAATACAACTTGCGACTGACAAAGCTTGTTACATTATTGACCCTCTGAACACTGATATTGATTTATCGCCGTTAAAACCCTTATTAGAAAACCAAAACATTACTAAAATATTACACGCCTGCTCTCAAGATATCAAAATCATAAATTTTGAGCTAGATGCAAAAATCACGCCTATTTTTGATACTCAAATTGCTGGTGATTTTTTAGGGTTATCACACCAAGGTTCATTGCAAAAGTTATTGGAAGAATTAGAAATTGCCACGCTTGAGAAATCACAAACAATGACAGATTGGCGCAAAAGACCACTCACGAGCAAACAACTACAATATGCAAATGATGATGTTAAGCATCTGGTTCGATCGCATATAAAACTAAAATACCTATTAGAAAAAGAGAAAAAATTAAGCTGGATTCAGGAAGATTTTGAAAGTTTAAGTAATAATATTGAAAATTATATATATACAGACCCCAAATTAGCTTACAAGAAACTCAGCTCATACAAACGATTAGATGCCCAAGGTCAACATATATTAAAAGAACTATGCTTTTGGCGTGAATCACTCGCCCAAAAAGATGATATTAGCCAACAATGGATTATTTCTAACAAATCTATTATTGAAATAGCTAGAAGAAAACCAGCATTAAAAGCTGGTTTAAGTCATCCAGCATTTCAGTTAACAACAAAACAAATCAGTAAATACAGTCAAATTATTCTTGAAATACTCGAAGCTTCAAAAAATATAACTGCCATTAATAACTCTGGCAGTAAACCTCCAATTGTTAGTTCAGAAGCCATAAAAGAAGTGACCACTAAGCTTGCTGAAATTTGTAAAGAACATAATATTGTTCCCCAGACCGTCGCTGCAAAACAAGAAATAAAACGGTTTTTAATGGAAGGAAATAATGACAGCTTGCTGTTAAAAGGATGGCGTTATGAGCACTTTGGTAAACATTTAGAAACTTAAAAGCTTTAAAAATATCCAAGGCTTTTTATACTCGCCTCACTATCAGCCCATCCTTCTTTTACTTTTACCCACAACTGTAAATACACTTTTGTTTCAACAAGCTTTTCAATATCAGTTCGTGCTGCTGATCCAACTTCTTTAAGCTTGCTACCACCCTTACCAATGACCATGGCTTTTTGCTGATTACGCTCAACTAGGATAGTTGCACTAATATCGGTAATATCTTTTATTTCATCATATTTAAACTGATTTATTTCAACAGTTAACTGGTAAGGTATTTCATCCCCCAAAGAACGCATGAGTTTTTCACGGATAATTTCAGATACTAAAAAATTTTCAGAGCGATCTGTTAATAACTCAGGATCATAATAAAATTCACTTTCTGGCAAACAGTCTTCAATAATTTTTTCCAATTCAGGCACATTCTTACCCGATTTTGCAGAAACAGGAATGGTTATAAATTTATCACTAACTTGGTTAATCTTACCAATAAGTGGCAAGATAATGGATTTATCTTTAATCATATCCGCTTTATTTATCGCAACAATGACTGGAATATCTAATTGTGAAAGACGTTTAAAAACTTTGTCTTCCACATCTGTCCATTTATTTGACTCAATTAAAAACAAAACCACATGCACATCATCAATAATGCTTTCAGCGGCTTTATTCATATAATGGTTTAGCGCATTTTGGCTATTGGTATGTACACCAGGTGTATCAACATAAACAAACTGTGTTTCTTCAGTCGTCTTTATGCCCATAATCTGATGACGAGTCGTTTGTGGCTTACGACAGGTGATACTTAATTTTTCACCCAGTATATTATTTAACAGCGTTGATTTACCAACATTTGGCCTACCGATAATAGCAACGTAACCGCATTTTGTTTGTATCATAAACTTTCCAAATACTCGTTGTTTATTAAATAATAATATACACATTTATATTTTTAATACTTAGATAGTACCTTGTCTGTTTATTTTTACCAATAAAATTTAAAAACTAACAAACTTGTTTTTTACTAAAAATTATGACGGATATTTCTCTATGGAATTTATTTACAAATAATAATGTTTGTGTATAAAAACTTAATTGAGTACTAAACACTCTAATCTCGCATAAATAATGCCTAAAACGTAAGTTCATATAAAATATCTAGTGCAAACCACACTTTCACATGGTGAGTTTTATTAAAATAAATACAGGAGAATATTTTATGAAGAAAATAATTTTATCAACAGCACTTATCTCAGCACTGGCTACAGGGAGTTCATCTTTTGCCTATGAACTGAAAGTAGTCAATGATTCTCAGACAGATATTACAATTCGCGCTGATGGTTTATCTAATAAAATAGTAAAAGCAGGAACGACTGATATTAGAACAGATATTAATACAGACCGAAATGCTGAATTAACATATGTGTCAGATGCTGGTCATCCTCAAACATTTGCCAGCTTACATCGACCCACAGATTCATATGGTGTTGCTGCAACATATTTCCAACCTAACGACCAATTACAAGACTTAAAAATTAGTATCAATGGTGGTGAAGGTTCATATACATCATTTTCTCCTGGTAACCCGACAGGCATTTGTGCAGAAGATGGAGAAGGTGTATGGTGCCCAACTGGAACTATGGATAGTAGTACCTTGACACTTACAATTTCTGGTGGGCATGCAGCTAAACCCGTAGAGGATTATACTTACAATGCCGGAGAATGGAATATCGATACAGTATATCAACCTCAAGGTACTCCTATTAAGTATCCACTAGTTAGCTATAACAACAGTTTTTATGTTGCCTGCTGGTGGACCCAGGGCGAGATACCAGACCAATCTGGAACTTCTGGCCCCTGGAAACCATATAATCCAGATGTTAATGTATGTATGGTATAACCTGTCTCCTGGGTAGATAAAAATTTATGCCAAAAGAGAGCCATCAGATATACTAACAGATGGCTGTGATATCAATTATATGTTTAATCAAACAGTATAACTCACTCTAATCGCTTAGAACCTGGTCTACCCATATTAATAAACTTTTCCAAACGGTTCATGGCTTCAGTGAGCTCTTCCAGACTGGCTGCGCAAGAAATCCTAAAATACCCTGCTACACCAAATGCAGAACCATGGATCACAGCTACTTTTTGTTTATCTAAAAATGCCAAAACAAATTCTTCATCTGTTTTATAGTTTGATTGATCTAAATATTTCTGCATATCCACAAATAAATAGAACGCCCCATTTGGCATAGCCACATTAAAGCCGTCAAGCTGATTAATACGCTCACACACATATTGTACTCGTTGTTTATATGCCTCAATTTGAGGCAATAATTGTTCTCTTGGAATACTCAAGGCATCCACCGCAGCATACTGTGAAATAGAACAAGGATTAGAAAGTGATTGCGACTGAAATACGCGCATTGCTTTGGTAATGTCGGCAGGCGCAATTGAATAGCCAACACGCCACCCTGCCATGGCATAACTTTTAGATATCCCATTCTGGATTACACACCTGTCTTTCAAATCGGGCGCGACTTGTAAAATATGTGCTGGTGGTGCATCCCAATAAATTAGATCATAAATTTCATCACTAAAAATAAAGATATTTGGGTACTTTCTTAGTACGGTTGCAATCTCGCTTAGATCTTGCTCTGAATACACCTGTCTCTTATACACATCTCCGAGCCCACGAGACAGGCAGAAATCTC
>OLID01000689.1_pt1 | contig 12470 bp, 11 predicted proteins | sample 1609361 | NCBI WGS metagenome assembly OLID01 (sample SAMN05416778, study PRJEB24817) | seawater metagenome | isolation source: Sea water | place: Canada:Atlantic | collected 2013-07
TCGTCGGCAGCGTCAGATGTGTATAAGAGACAGACATCATACATAGTAGCGATCGACTCTATTCTATTGCTGCAATCTAAAAAAAGTTCACGATGGTAGTTGTCGAGCGAACGTTCAGATTGTAAACGGACCAATCCTGAAACAACTGAAAGATTATTTTTTATACGGTGCTTAATTTCTTTCAAGAAAAGTTCTTTTTGTGCCAGCTCCTGATTTAATCTAAATTGAACAGCTCTTCTTTTTCTCGCTTCTAAAGTTGACGAAAATACATTTGAAATACAAAGAGCAAAGAATTGATCTTCATGTGTAAAAATTCTTTCCTGGGCTCCTGTTTTTTCAAAGCAAACAACACCAATGATTTCTCCCTCCATTCGCATCGGAACATCCATAAGTGAGATTACGTTGTTTGGAACCGAATAATTTGTTTTTAACTCCGTCAATCGTTCATCTGTTAAGACATTGTTTGCAATAATAATTTCGTTATTAAAAAGGTTTTCGATATATTTTTTATAATCTGAGTAAGCAAGAACAGAGTCTTTGCTAAATGAGGATGTTCTAAGGTCGTACTCACCAATTGAATACATTGCGGACTTTTCACTGTCAAAGAGCCAAGCACTAATTCGTTCTATCTTCAAAGCGCAAACAATTCTTTTTGAAAATTCGTGCATGATATCACCAATATCATCCCTCTTAAGGGTATGAATTTTTGAAATACTATCTAATTCTTGTAATAAATCGAAGGAAAATTCTTTTGGCATGACGAACAAATTAGGTTGATATTCAAAAAAAAATATCGCTGATATTTAGTGGTTTACATCTAAAATAGTCAATTAATTTTGAATATTAGAAGTCTTTTGAAGTTATTTTAAATGGCTGTTTTTCGACTTAACTAAATAAGGTCGTAACAAAGGATTCTGTAAATTCGCAAAATGGAAATCGAAAAGTCAGAATTCATCAAAGCAAGTAAACACATACGAAAAAATGTATGGGAAGCTTGGCAAACTTATTCTTTGATTGAAAATGGAGACCGCGTGATGGTCTGTTTGTCTGGAGGAAAAGATAGTTATACCTTATTGGATGTGCTACTTCACTATCAGAAAGAATCCGATGTTAAATTCGAAATTGTTGCGGTGAATTTAGACCAAAAACAACCCGGATTTCCAGAAGAAGTATTGCCAAATTACCTAAAGGAACTCGGAGTTGATTTTAAAATTGTACAAAAAGATACATATAGCATAGTAATTGATAAAACAGCGCCAGGTCAAACAATGTGCAGCTTATGTTCCAGGTTAAGAAGAGGCAATTTATATACTATTGCAGATCAGATTGGTGCAACGAAAATTGCACTTGGACATCATCGAGATGATATTATTGAGACATTTTTTATGAATTTATTCAATGGTGCTAGAATTGAAGCAATGCCAGCAAAATACATTACAGATGACAATAAACATATTGTTATTCGTCCCTTGGCTTTTTGTAAAGAAAAAGATATAGAGCTTTTTTCAAAGGGTAAGCACTTTCCAATTATACCGTGTACGTTGTGTGGCTCACAAGAGAACATGATGCGAAAGAAGGTAAAACGAATGATAAAAGATTGGGACGAGGAGTTTCCTGGACGTTCTTCTTCGATCTTTAACGCAATGAAGAATATCAATCCATCTCATTTATTGGATGCCAATTTATTCGATTTTAATTCGTTACAATTGAAAGTATAGATCTACATTTCTCACCAAAAGAGAGTTAAAAATTCAACATAAAGTAGTTGCAAAAGTTATAAATTTTGTAATTTTTTAAATGTTTTCGTATATTCGCGGAATCACAAGAAGCAATTTTGCTTTTGCCTGTCTAAACAAAACTAACAGATCAGGTTCAATACTATCTACACAACTTTATTAGAGCACTGCGCCTTGAAATTGGGCGAGTACTTTTTTTAATTCAGTTGTAAAAAAAAATATTACTATGACTAAACAATTTAAAACTTTTGTCACATTGTGCGCATTACTGTGTGCATTTTATGGGCAAAGTCAGGAAAGATATCAATATTCGATTGGTATTGATGAGATTCAATCAGCTGAAGCTACGAAAGAATCGGACAATATTTTAAGACCGATGTTCGATGTCCCTGCAATTTTTAACGAAGATTCAAAATTATTGGTGTTTAAAACTTCAGCGCGAATTGAAGAGTCAAGTTTAATTGAAAAGCTTGAAAAATCCGGTTTTCATTTGAATTCATTTTCAAAAATTAACGTTGAATAATATGAAGGCTATGAAAAGATTAAGTTTACTGATTATTGGAGTTTTAATTTCGAATGCAAGTATTTCTCAAACAACTTGTTCCAATGCGACGGAGGTTGTAAATGACCCGGCAGATAATACAATTAACTGTCTCACTGTAACTGGCGGTGCGGTAACTGATGGCACTTTAACAGGTGCAGTATGTGCCGGAGCTCCTTTATTTGAAGGATGGTATAGTTTTACTATAGCAAGTGGGCCACAAAACATTAATGTTCTTACCGAAAATTATGCTAGTTCTGGTGGACCCAACGCAAGAAATGTTGCTTTCGAGGTACTTTCTGGTGCTTGTCCAGGTGGGTTGACAAGTATTGCATGTATTAATGATAATGGTGCGGGTGCATCTGAAACAACAGATTTGTTCAATTTGCCAAACGGTACGTATTACGTTCGTGTTTATTCTATAAATAATGGAACAATACCAGATTTGGATATATGTATCACAGCTACAGCTGGATCCATTCCTGCTACCAATGATGATTGTGCCAATGCTATTCCTGTCGCGGTAGGTGCTGGAGGGATTTGTACCGAAGTCACTGGTACGAATATTGGAGCAACGGATTCAGGAGTCGCTGCTCCAGGTTGTTCATCGTATGGAGGTGGAGACGTATGGTTCAGTGCTGTTGTCCCTGCAAGTGGTAATGTAACATTTGCTTCGGATTATGCTGCGGCAAACTCGTTAACAGATATAGGAATGGCCTTATATACTGGAACATGTGGATCTTTAACAGAAACATTGTGTGATGACGATAGTGGTAACGGATTAATGTCGAGTATATCTGCAACTGGACTTACACCTGGTTCCACCGTATTTATCCGTGTTTGGGAATATGGAAATGATGCCACTGGAGATTTTGATTTATGTTTTTCAGAACCACCATTATCTGATTCAAACCAGGACTGTGAGTCATCTACAGGATTATGTACATCGTCTACCATTGGAGGATCTTCAGATGGAGACGGGAATGTTGTTGATTTGAATGCCACAAATCAAGATTGCCTTTCGACTGAGCATGAATCTAGCTGGTTTGATTTGGAAATCGCAACAGCTGGTACATTTGAATTCGTTTTATCGCCAAGCAATGGCTCAGATGATTACGATTTCGCAATTTGGGTATATCCTGGAGGAGTTGGTCAAGGTTGTCCACCTGCCGCTGCGCCGGATAGATGTTCTTTTGCCGCTGGAGCAGGTTTGAATGGTAGTTATGATACTGGTTTAGGTAACGGCGCGGTTGATGCATCTGAAGATGCATCTGGAGACAACTGGGTGAGTACATTAAACTTAAATGTTGGAGATGTAATTGTGATTTTAATTGATAATTTCTCTTCTACAACCTCTCCTTTTACAGTTGATTTCCCTGGAACGGCTGGTTTGGATTGTACAGTATTACCGGTAGAATTATTAAGTTTTTATGCGGAGGCAATGGTAGACGGAAATCGACTTCATTGGAAAACAGAATCTGAAATGAACAATGATTATTTCACTGTTGAACATTCTAAAGATGCTCAAAATTGGCGAGTAATTGGAAATGTTAATGGAGCAGGTACAACGGATGATATGCAAAAATATGCACTCGATCACGATAACGTTGATGGTGGTGTAAATTATTATAAATTATACCAAACAGATATGGATGGTAGCGTTTCAAATGTTAAAATTATATCTATTAATAACGACAAAGTTGCAAAAGCATTAATCAACACGATTAACTTATTAGGTCAAGAAGTTGACTCAAGTTATACTGGAGTAGTAATTGATCTTTATACAGACGGAACTTCTGTTAAACGATTACAATAATTTCTTCAAATGAATTAAAACCTTCGCACAGCGAAGGTTTTTTTTTGATTAAATTTTTAAATCATGAAAGGAATCACGATATTGAACGTCTTAGAATAAAACTTTGAATTATATGAAATACCAAATTCTTGTAACACTTTCCTTCCTATTTGTTTTTGCTTCCTGCAAAAAAGATAAAACGCTCGATGGTATTGACTTGGAGCTTTTCAAAATGGCACAAGAAACAGCTGGGTTTACTTGGTATAAGAATACAGATGCACTTTTGCCCAAAAGTTCAGGTTCGGGTCATAATTTCCCAAGCCTCAGAACACGTTTTAATACGATTGCAGCTACTCAATTAGATGGCGCTGGTAAAATCGAATCAACGGCTGTGTTCCCTGAAGGATCGGTAATTGTTAAAGAGCTAATTAATGATAATGGTTCTTTAGAACGCTATGCAATTCTTTTTAAAGCAGCAAACAACGAAAATGCAGATGCAAATGGTTGGGTTTGGGGGTACATCAACGAGGATCAAACAATTTCTGCAAGTGCTACAGAGAAAGGGGCTTCTTGTATTAGTTGTCATCAACAAGCAGGTAACATTGACTACATGTTGATGAATACTTTTTTTCCTTAGATTTTTATTTCTTATCATACATCAATGTGAGGGCATTTATGTCTTGATACTTTTGTCTTAAAGAGTTTAACAATTTAAATAAGATAAAGTATGGAAACAAAATGGAAAGTAGATTCAGCGCATAGCGAAGTAGGTTTCAAAGTAAAACACATGATGATCACAAACGTTAATGGTTTTTTTGGATCTTTTGATGCAGAAGCAGTAACGCAAGGTGAAGATTTTTCAAAAGCACAATTCTTTTTTTCAGCTGACATTGATTCTGTTAATACCGGAGTTGCGGATAGAGATGCACATTTAAAATCAGATGATTTTTTCAATGCAGCGGAATATCCAAAATTAAATTTCAAAAGCACATCGGTAAAGGATATTGGTGATGGAGAATTAACGATCTTAGGTGAACTGAGTATTAGAGATGTGACAAAATTAGTTGAGTTGAACGCAGAATTCGGTGGAATTGTAATAGACCCATACGGACAAACAAAAGCGGGGTTAACGATCAATGGAAAAATAAAACGAAGTGAATACGGATTAAAATGGAGTGCAATCACCGAAGCAGGAAGTATTGTAGTAAGTGATGATATTAAATTGATTACTGAATTACAATTCGTGAGACAGGGGCAATAAGATCCAATTAACATAAAAAAAACCTGACGATCTAAAGGCTGTCAGGTTTTTTTAACTTAACAAAGTTATGATTCAGTGACACTAATTATTTTCCTGAAAAATTCAAGATAATTGCTGCATTCGAACCATGTAATAGTTTGCCGGAAGGATTTTTCCTAATATCCGTTAATCCTCCACTAAACCTTAATTCAGGTGATATTAAAAAGTTTTTAAGTTCAATGTCAACTCCAAAACCAAAGTCTAATGCCAGAGAGGGTTTAGTCGCATAAATGTAATTTTCTGAATTACCGTTAACAGGTACACGAATACTTGGTCCAAAGTAAAAATAGGGTCGAGCTTTTGAATTAAACCCCTTAAAATTATATTTAACATGCACCATAAAATCCAAGTTTTTCGGGTCCACCTTATAGACTACATTCTCTTGAATGATTCGTGCATTGTTAAAAGAGAGTTCTGCCTTTGGGGCTAATGACCAATTTTTTTTGAGTGGAAAATTGGAGGTAACCCCTAACCGAAAACCTAAACCATTTTTAATGGTTAATTGGTCTGTATCATTTGAATTATATAGGATAGATTGGTTCACACCAAAATTAAATCCGAAGGTCGGCTTGTATTTCAATTTTGTTTCAACTTCTTGCGCCGCCGTGATAGTTGAACATAGAATAATTAACATATAAAAATTAAATCTTAGCATAATGTAAAAGATTATTGGTTAGGTATTAATGTTTATAGGCAGTCATTTTTGTTCATAGGCAATAACGAAGAAAAGTTCAGTATATTTTGAATCGAATAGTTAAAGCAAAAAAGCCTCATAATCTATTGATTATGAGGCTTAATAGTACTCGAGGCGGGACTTGAACCCGCACGCCCATACAGGCACAGGATTTTAAGTCCGGCGTGTCTACCAATTCCACCACTCGAGCATTTGACTTATCGGACTGATAAATCAAGGTAGTTATTTTTGAGCGGGAGACGGGATTATTTTCGATGAACCCTTTTAATTGTAAGTAACTAATTCGTTAATTAGAAAGTTTACTATCTCTGCTCTTTATGTCATTTTTGAGCGGGAGACGGGATTCGAACCCGCGACCCCGACCTTGGCAAGGTCGTGCTCTACCAACTGAGCTACTCTCGCTTTTCAGTTGCATCAAGCAACATCGCTATAATTTCAAAATTCCGTGCGTCGTTCTGCAACGGGCGACAAATGTAATAAGTTTTTTTTAATCTCCCCATTTGAAAGCGAAAAAAATCAACCGCCCGTCAATTTTTTTATCTCATTCAATTTCATCAATGCTTCGACTGGAGTTAAGGTATTGATATCGATACTAACCAACTCTTCTCTAATCTGTTCTAATACAGGGTCGTTCAATTGAAAAAAGCTCAATTGCATATCATCAACAAGCGATGCTTTGGCATTTTCTTTCTTCGTAGATTTTTTACCAGACAATTCGTGAGACGATTCTAATTGCAATAGCATACTTGTTGCTCTATCCAAGACTTGATTCGGCATTCCAGCTAGCTTCGCAACATGAATTCCGAAAGAGTGTTCACTTCCTCCTTCAACCAATTTTCGTAAGAACAAGATTTTCTTTCCTGATTCTTTTACCGACACATTGAAGTTTTTCACTCTTGCAAAGCGATTGGTCATTTCATTCAACTCATGATAATGTGTGGCAAACAGAGTTTTACCTTTCATTTTTGGATGTTCATGGATATACTCTGCAATCGCCCATGCAATAGAAATTCCATCGTATGTGCTTGTACCACGACCTATCTCATCCAAAAGAATAAGAGAACGATTTGAAAGATTATTCAAAATACTTGACGTTTCATTCATTTCAACCATGAATGTCGATTCTCCCGAAGAAATGTTATCGGACGCACCAACGCGCGTAAACACTTTATCGACTAAGCCCAATGTTGCTGAATCTGCAGGTACAAAACTTCCCATTTGCGCTAGTATTGAAATCAATGCGGTTTGACGAAGTAAAGCACTTTTACCAGACATATTAGGTCCAGTAATCATCATAATTTGTTGTGTGTCGTTGTCTAAATAAACATCATTTGCCACATATTCTTGCCCAACACTCAATTGTTTTTCAATCACAGGATGACGACCATTTTTTATGTCAATTGAAAAGGACTCATCCATGATGGGCTTCACATAATTATTTGCTTTTGCTGTTTCGGCAAATGAAAGCAAACAATCGAGTTGAGCAATAATAAATGCGTTTAGTTGTATCGGCTCGGTATAATCCGACATTGCAAAAACTAAATCTTGATACAATCTTGATTCAATTGTATAAATCTTATCTTCTGCACCTAAAATCTTGGATTCATATTCTTTTAATTCCTCTGTAATGTATCGTTCTGCATTTACCAAGGTTTGCTTACGGATCCATTCTTCAGGGACTTTGTCTTTATGCGTGTTTCGAACTTCTAAATAATAACCAAAAACATTATTGAACGAAACCTTTAAACTGGGAATTCCTGTTCGGGCACTTTCTCTTTCCTGAAGGGCCTGCAAATAATCTTTTCCAGATGTCGAAATCGCTCTCAGCTCATCCAATTCAGTATTTACACCGTCAGCAATAACTTTGCCTTTTCCAATTTGAACAGCGGCTTCTTCGTGGACGGTTTTTTCAATCGTTTCTAATAAATCAAGACAGGGATTAATTCGGTCTGCAATTTTATTGAGAACATCAGAATTCATTTCTTTAATCACTTCTTTGATTGGTGTAAGCTGTTTCAACGTTCTTTTTAGTTGTAAAACTTCTCGTGGATTAATCTTCGCAACAGCCACTTTAGAAATGATTCGTTCTAAATCATTAATTTGTTTTAATCGCTCGCCTAATTCATATGTGCAATCTTCATTTGTATAAAAAGCTTCAACAGCATTTAAACGATCTTGGATTGGTTTTAAATCTTTCAAAGGAAGAACCATCCAGCGCTTCATCATACGTCCACCCATTGGGGTTTTCGTTTGATCTAATATTTGAATAAGCGTAGTTGCATTTTCATGTTGAGAGCTTAATAATTCGAGGTTGCGAATCGTAAATCTATCCAGCCAAACGTATTTTTCTTCTTCTATACGAGAAATTGCGGTAATGTGCCCTAGTCGATCGTGTTGATTTTCGGATAAATAATGAACGATTGCACCGGCGGCGATAATTGCCATTTCTAAATTGTCAACTCCAAATCCTTTCAATGACTTCGTTCCAAATTGTTGATTCAATTTTTCATGCGCGTAATCTGAGCTATACACCCAATCTTCCAATCGAAAAGAGTAATAACTATTTCCAAATACTTCATCGAAATGCTTTGAATCTCGCTTATTGTAGATTATTTCTGTTGGCTCGAAACCTTGAATGAGTTTTTCAATGTACTCTTTGGATCCTTCAGCTACCATAAATTCTCCCGTTGAAACATCCAAAAAGGAGATTCCTAAAATGTCTTTACCGAAGTGAACAGAACATAAAAAATTATTTTTGTTTGTATCCAATACTTGGTCATTGAATGAAACACCTGGAGTTACCAATTCTGTTACACCACGCTTAACAATTGTTTTTGTCATTTTGGGGTCTTCCAACTGATCACAAACTGCTACACGTTGTCCTGCTCGAACCAATTTTGGTAAATACGTATCCATCGAATGGTGGGGAAAACCAGCTAATTCTATTTCAGAAGATGAACCTGCACCTCTTTTCGTCAAAACGATTCCTAAAATTTTTGAAGCGATTATAGCATCTTCTCCAAACGTTTCATAGAAATCGCCCACTCTAAAAAGCAACAATGCTTGAGGGTGACGCGCTTTAATTGCATTATATTGTTTCATCAAAGGTGTTTCTTTCGCACCTTTTTCTGTTTTTACCTTCGCCAAGTCGAATGATTTTTTAATTTTTGTATCATAAAAGTAAAGAATCACATTGATAGACAAAGAATGAAAGGAGCTTATCTTTTCAACAATAACTCTTATCAGGGGAAGAATCGGTCTTGAAGTCTTGACTCTTGCAGTCTAAAAGTCTTACTTATGAATAAAAAGTTAAAATTATGGGAATTGAATCGTGTGACGGAGGAAGAATTCAAGTCGCAAAAAAAGTTTCCAATTACTATCGTACTTGATGAAATAAGAAGTTTGACGAACGTCGGATCATTTTTTAGAACGAGTGATGCCTTCAATGTTGATAAAATTTATTTGTGCGGGATAACAGCAAAGCCACCGCATCGTGAAATTCAGAAAACGGCACTTGGAGCAACCGAAACGATAGAATGGGAGCACCGTGAAACAACTATGGAAGTTGTGGAAGAATTAAAGGCAAAGGGAATAGTAATTTGTTCGATTGAACAAACGGAAGAAACAACACTTTTACAAGATGTTAAAAACCTACCTAACGAACATTATGCGCTGGTTTTTGGGAATGAAGTAAATGGCGTAAATCAGGATGTGATTGATGCATCTGACCATATTATTGAGATTCCTCAGTACGGAACAAAGCATAGTTTAAATGTCTCAGTTTGTGCCGGCATTGTAATGTGGGAATTCGCGAAACGTTCGCTGTAAACCTTAATTTCAATAGTGAATCTATATAGTTTATTAATAATTTGAATCACTCAAAATAATTAACTTTGTGCCATGATTAAGTACAATTCTAAAACATGGTTTCGTCATATTCTGTCATTCCATAAAACAGATACCGTTTACACATTTCGTTACGAATTATTGATAGTTGCACTATTTTCGGCAGGATTCGCCTACTTAGAGCAGACCTATCTACAGCAATACGAATATATTTTCTCGAAAATTGGTCAGTTTTTTAGCTTTATTGGATTCGCTTTTTCTTTGTTACTTGTTTTTCGGATTAACTCTGCATACGATAAATGGTGGGAGGGAAGAAAGCTTTGGGGAGCACTTGTAAACAATGCACGAAATTTTGCTTTGAAAATTAAGGCTTTCGTGCCCGATTCAGAAAGTGAAGTTAAAGACCAATTGTACGATTGGATGGCGTCATTCCCAAAGTCATTAAAATTCCACTTAAGAGATCAAATTGAGATTGATAATTTGCCCCTTTCTGACGAATTAAAAAAGAAGCTACGCGGTAAGAAGCATATTCCAAACGCAATTGCAGGACAGATTTATATCTTATTGAAACAATTGAAAAACAATAAACATCTGTCTGAAGAGGAAATGTTAATGTTAGACAAGGAAGTGAAGTCATTAACGGATATTTTAGGCGCATGCGAACGAATTAAAAACACACCCATTCCATACAGTTACAATATGTTTTTGAAGAAACTGATTTTTATTTTCATCCTACTTACACCATTTGCTTTCGTCGAGGCATTGCATTACTGGTCAATAGGAGTTACGGTATTGGTTTTTTACATTTTTGTCGGTTTGGAATATATTTCCGAAGAAATTGAGGAACCTTTTGGAACTGATAATAACGACTTGCCATTGGAAGAAATGGCCGGAAAGATTTTTGATAATATTCAGGAAATACGAATATAAATCATATTTAATCCTCTTCTAATTACTAATTTTGAAGCTTGAAAAACGCATACAATGATCAAAACAGATATAATTATTATCGGAGCGGGGCCAGTTGGACTTTTTACAGTATTTGAAGCAGGGCTTTTGAAGCTAAGATGTCATTTAATTGACTCCTTGCCTCAAGCAGGTGGACAGTGTTCTGAGATTTATCCTAAGAAACCGATTTATGATATACCAGGCTTTCCTTCTATTTTGGCTGGAGAATTAATCGATAATTTAATGGACCAAGCGGCACCTTTTAAACCTGGTTTTACATTGGGTGAGGCAGCAGTTTCGATTGATAAAAATGATGAAGATCAGTTTGTTGTTACAACAAGTAAAGGAACACAACACGAAGCTCCAATTGTGATGATTGCTGGTGGCTTAGGTGTTTTTGAACCGCGTAAACCACCAATTGATGGATTGGAAAACTTTGAAGACAAAGGAGTTGAGTACATCATTAAAGATCCAGAATTTTACCAAGGAAAGCGATGTGTGATTTCAGGAGGAGGAGATTCGGCTTTGGATTGGGCAATTTTTCTAGCAGATAAAAAAATAGCAAAAGAAGTGTCTTTGGTTCATCGTCGTTCTTCGTTTAGAGGACATTTGGATTCAGTTCAAAAAGTAATGGATTTAGCTGACGAAGGTAGAATTAATCTTATTACTGAAGCCGAAGTTATTGGTATTGGAGGAAATGGCAAAGTAGAAAATGTTGTAATTAAACACGATACACAAGGAGAATTTGTAAAGGAGACGGATCATTTTATTCCCTTATTTGGACTGAAACCAAGTTTAGGACCAATAGCGAATTGGGGCTTGGAAATAGATAAGAATGCAATTGTCGTAGACACCCTTGACTATTCGACAAACATTCCAGGGATTTATGCAATAGGTGATGTCAACACCTATACGAATAAATTAAAATTGATTTTGTGCGGCTTCCATGAAGGAACTTTGGCTGTTCAGTCGGCATTTGCTCGAATTCACCCAGATAAGAAAAACGTTTTGAAATATACTACTGTGAATGGAGTCACAGGATTTTAATTTTATACTAAATATCAAAAAAAAAATATCGGGCATTCCCCGATATTTTTTTGTCTCATAAATTCTTGTATTCACCTTACCAGTGTTGAAAACCCATCATTTTCATGAAAAAAAAGAAAAGTAAATCTTAAAACCTCTTCACTTTTTTATGACAATAAGGTGTTCCACCGCCTTTTTCATAATACGACTGATGATATTGTTCAGCACTCCAAAAAGTTGTTGCCGCAATTAGTTTTGTAGCGACTTTAAACCCTTTCTTTTTCAAAAGTTGAATTAATCGAGTTGCTGTGTTTTTTTGCTCATCATTTGCATAAAAGACAACTGATTCATATTGTTGTCCAATGTCATTGCCCTGTCCATTCGCTTGTGTTGGATCATGAATTTCAAAAAACAATTTAGCCAATGTTTCGTAGCTTGTTTTGTTCGCGTCGTAGGTAATTTCAATTGCCTCGTAATGACCAGATTTGTGACTCAATACATCTTGATAAGTAGGATTCTTCGTGTGTCCTCCTGTATCTGTCTCTTATACACATCTGACGCTGCCGACGATCTACTCTGTGTAG
>OLID01000693.1_pt1 | contig 12424 bp, 9 predicted proteins | sample 1609361 | NCBI WGS metagenome assembly OLID01 (sample SAMN05416778, study PRJEB24817) | seawater metagenome | isolation source: Sea water | place: Canada:Atlantic | collected 2013-07
CGTCGGCAGCGTCAGATGTGTATAAGAGACAGCTTACACTTGGACTGGTTGCAGTAACAGGAATTGCATTTGGTCAGAAAAAAAATGAAACAAGTGCAGCAGTAGAATTTAAAAATAAATACATGACTAGCTTAATGACTGGTGATGTTGAAAATGCAAAAAAAGCATTGCTTGCGGCAAAGGAATTTGTTGATCTAGCAGCTGCGCATGAAGAAACGAAGGAAAGTCAAAAAACACTTTGGTTAAAAGGTGAGATTTATGCTAACTTTTTAGTTCTTGGAATGCAATCAATGGATACAGCATTTATCCGCAAAGGCGGAGATGATGCGATTGACGTATCTATCGCAGCTTTTGACAAAGCATATGATGCTGGGAACAAAATGAAGTCAGATGTTGAACAATCTGTCTACCAAAAGATTGCATTATTGAATCAATTTGCGGGAATGACATATAACGCAGAACAGTATGAGGCTGCAGCAGAATTATATGAAACTGAAGCAAAATATAGCGACGCAATTGACCAATTAGATAGTGCAGCGGTTTTCAACGCATCATTGTGTTATGAAAAAGCAGAGAAATTTGATAAAGCTGCTATAGGATATGAAAGATTAGCCAAAGTTGGTTACCGAGGTACAACTTCTGCTATTTTAGCATCAAGCTCTCACCGTAAATCAGGAAATCTAGAAAAAGCAAAAGCCATCATCGCTGAAGCTCGTAAAACGAATCCATCGGACAAAGAATTACTATTGGAGTTGGTAAACACAAACATCGACGCAGGTGATGCTGCAGGAGCAGAAAAGGCTTTATCCGATGCGATTAAGACTGATCCAAACAACAAACAGTTGCACTATACAATCGGTACAATTTACATCGACCTAAAGGAAAATGAAAAGGCAGAAATTGCTCTTAACAAAGCCTTGGAGATTGACCCAAATTATGCTGACGCACAATATCAACTTGGAGCGCATTTGGTTACATGGGCTGGAGATTTAAAATTAGAAGCTGATCAAATGCCTTTTGGTGATCCAAATTACAACAAAGTAAAACAACAAAGTGGCGAAGTATACGAAAGAGCACTTATTCCTTTGGAAAAATATATCGTTAATTTCCCTGAAGACAAGGCAGTTTTAACGATTCTATTCCAGTTACAGCGTAATCTTGGCAATTCAGAAAAAGCATTGGAATACAAAAAGCGTGCAGACGCAATCAAGTAAACCAAAAAATAAATTTAAAGTCTCGTTTTTCATCAGTGGAAAACGAGATTTTTTTTGGTCAAACAATTGGTTTTCAATTTAAAGTTCTATCTTTGCACCCCGTATAACACGAGGTTATATGCTTTTTATGTCGCTAACCTAATAACTTTGCGACGTTTATTTATTTCTTTCGGGATTTTAGGTTACTCGAAATACAAATTTTAAAGCCAAAATGGCAAAAGAAACACAAATGCAGGGAACTGCAGGATTTGACTGGGATGCATTAGCATTAGACGGTTACACAAAAGTAGAACGTTCAGAATTATCTGATAAATACGAAACTACTTTAAATGCAATAGCTGAAAGAGAAGTAATTGTTGGAACAGTAATTAGTTTGAACAAAAAAGAAGTTGTTGTAAACATTGGTTCGAAATCTGAAGGGATTATTCCAACAAGTGAATTTCGTTATAACCCAGACTTAAAAGTTGGTGACAGCGTTGATGTTTATGTAGAAACACAAGAGGACAAATATGGTCAACTTGTAGTATCGCATAGAATTGCTCGTGTTCACAGTGCTTGGATTAAAGTAAACGATGTTTTAGCTACAGGTGAAATCATTACAGGTTTCGTTAAATGCAGAACTAAAGGTGGACTTATCGTTGATGTATTTGGTTTAGAGGCATTCTTACCAGGATCTCAAATCGATGTTAAGCCAATTCGTGACTACGATGTTTATGTAGGTAAAAACATGGAGTTCAAAGTTGTAAAAATCAACCAAGAATTTAAAAACGTTGTTGTATCTCACAAAGCACTTATCGAAGCTGAGCTTGAAGAACAAAAGAAACAAATTATCTCTGGTCTTGAAAAAGGTCAAGTATTGGAAGGAACAGTTAAAAACATTACTTCATACGGTGTATTTATCGATCTTGGTGGTGTTGACGGACTTGTTCATATCACGGATTTATCTTGGGGACGTGTTAACCACCCAGAAGAAATCGTTGAATTAGACCAAAAATTGAACGTTGTAATCTTGGATTTCGATAACGATAAGAAAAGAATTGCATTAGGATTAAAACAATTACAAGCTCATCCTTGGGATGCACTTAGCACAGAAATTAACGTTGGTGACAAAGTGAAAGGTAAAGTAGTTGTTATGGCTGATTACGGTGCTTTCGTTGAAATCGCTGCTGGAGTTGAAGGTTTGATTCACGTTTCAGAAATGAGCTGGTCACAACACTTACGTTCTGCGCAAGATTTCTTAAACGTTGGTGACGAAGTTGAAGCTGTTGTTTTAACTTTAGATCGTGAAGAGCGTAAAATGTCTTTAGGTATTAAGCAATTAATGCCAGATCCATGGGAAGCAATTGAAGGGAAATATGCAGTTGGAACTAAGCACACAGCTAAAGTTCGTAACTTCACTAACTTCGGTGTTTTCGTTGAGTTAGAAGAAGGAGTTGATGGATTAATCCATATTTCTGACCTTTCATGGCAAAAGAAAATCAAACACCCATCAGAATTCTGCAAGGTAGATGATCAAATGGATGTTACTGTATTGGAAATCGATAGAGAAAGTCGTCGTATTTCTTTAGGTCACAAACAATTGGAAGAAAATCCATGGGAAGTATTTGAATCTACATTTACTGAAGGTTCAACTCACCAAGGAACAATCGTTGAAAACAAAGACAAGTCTGGAATCGTTTCTTTACCTTACGGTTTAGAAGGAATTTGTCCAGCTCGTCACATGAGAAAAGAAGATGGATCTAACGCAGAAGTGGATGAGACATTGGATTTCGTTGTGATTGAATTCAACAAAGATGCTCGTAAAATTGTTGTTTCTCACACGCGTACATTCGAAGAAGGAGATGACAGACCAGCTGGTGGTGCTTCAAAAGAAAAATCTTCTAAAGGTGGATCTTCTAAAGCAGTTAACACTGTTAACCAATCAAACGAAAAATCTACATTAGGTGATTTGGATGCATTGGCTGAATTAAAAGAAAAAATGGAGAAAGGAAAATAATCCTTCTTTTATTATACTTTGAAAAGGGCTTTAGGAAACTAAGGCCCTTTTTTATTGGCTAGAATGTACTCGATAAAACCCCTAATTTTGTATTTTAGTAATCTAATCAACATATTACTATGAAAACTACACTTTTTCTTTCGTTATTTTCCGCTATTATTTTGCTTTTCAGTTCGTGTAAAGACGACAAACCAGAAGATGTAATTGACAATGGCAGTGTCGACTGTTCATCAATGACGATCGATGCATCTACAAATGTGAAAGGATATTCTATATTGGAAAAATTGCCTGGGATTTGGAATGGTCCTGTGTACTCTCCTACTCCGCTTGGCAGTTATCCAGAATGGATCGTTGATTTTCGACCAATTTCCGCTTCTCAAGTTTCAGCGAAAAATGAACTTGATTTGGTGAATGATATTTTCATGAGCTTCTTTATTGCGAAACACAATTGTGAATATAAAATGGCATTTAGAAATGGTGGTGGTTTTGCGGGACAAACACGTAATTCGTACCAGCTTATTGATAGTGTTGGACAAGCTCCGGGTATCTCATTCTATCGATTTGCTGATCCTGTGGCTGGAAAATCGCGTGTTTATACAGACGTAACATTCAAACAAGATAGTTTAATCATGCATGTCTACACTAATCAATACAATACGCTATCAACAGCGGTAACACACATGATTTGGCGCGCGAAGCTTCAAGATCAATCTTCTGCTCAAGATGCAATTGCACTTTTCAGTTACCCTCAAAAAGAACTTACACGTGATTTCACGACTACGTTCGATGGAGCAACAGAGGCAATTTATTACTCAGCAGCTCAAGATCCATATCCTGAATCGCAACAGCCTTATTTGGGGAATTCAACAATAAATATAACCGTTTCAAACCCACCAGTAGTAGATCCTTCAAAAAAAATAATGATCAGCATCACTACTCAGCCATTGTTTCCAGGAAGTGTTTTCTCTATAAATAACATGAAGTATCGTTCGCGATACGTATTTGTTGACGCCGCTGCTTCAACTAGTTTTAACTTTAATTATATGCATCCTGGAACTTACTACGTGAATGCAATTTATGACAGCAACGGAGATTATAACTTTACAAGTGGTGATTACATGAATTCATCTTTTGATGTACCACTAACCTTAGGCGCTTTAGGAAGTGCTTCGGCTAATGTGAATATAAATTTTCAAATCCCTTAGTTGAACAATATTCAGGAATGATTGTACAAGAATGAAAACTGAAATATATGAAAATTCATACTTTTTTATTCCTTGTATTCATCTTAGGATCTTGTGCTGTAAATTCGGTCAGTTCTCAAGGTGTTGAAAAAAATGAAACCGAAGTAGCTGTTGAGGTTCCGCAACATAATGTGCAAATTATGATTCGCGAGCATATTCCTTATTGCGGAGGAGCTTATCCTTCTGATGAACAACTCAACAGATCAAAACCTTATGATGCTGGTTTAGTTTTGACTAATACGATTGATGGATCAAAAAAAGATGTAAATGCGAAAAACGGAGTTTTATACTTGAATTTACCAGAAGGAAAGTATACCCTAAAAGAAAAATACAAAGATATACCCTTTAACCAGTTTTTTTTAAACGCAGAACGCTCTGGTGGAAGTTATATCATTCCAGGGGATAGTATTTGTTATAAGAAATGGTGGGAATCAAATCTCGTAGAATTCGAAGTTATTTCGAATGAAGCTACAAAAATTCTTAACTGCACAGTTTCGTCACGTTGTTATACAGGAATCAACCCGTGTGATTATTACAACGGTCCTTATCCTCCTTGATTATGAACTGCACGACAACATAGAACAACCAATTTTGTTGTTGGCCCAATTCGGTCGTTTTGAAAACCATTTCTGACTTGCCGGTTGCTCATCGTAGGGATTTTTAAGCAATTCGTACAATTCATTTAGCACTGAATAATCTCCTTTTTCTGCTGCATCTATCGCCAATTGAGCCATGTAGTTTCGAAGGACGTACTTAGGGTTGATTGAGTTCATGGATTTAACCCTTTCTTCCTTAGTTAATTCCTCTAGTGATAATCGCTCTGCATAATTTATCAACCACTGTTCCCAAGCTAACCTGTTTTCACCAATTTCTTCATTTGACAAATACGAGTCTTTGGTTATTTGAACGAAGAAATCAACGGGATGGTCACAATCAAATTCAGCTACATTTCTAAAGAACAAGGTCATATCAACTTCAGTTTTTTTCAATAAAATTTGTAAATCGCTGATTAAGTTTTTGTCACCGTTTTTTAGCTTGAAAACACCAATTTTAGAAAGCATCATCGTTAAATATTCCTCTCGAAAATTTTCTTGGTATTCTTTAAGAATTGATTCTAAAGGCTTGGCCTCTTCTATCAAGGGAAAAAGTGCATTCGCCAACCGCGTTAAATTCCATAATCCAATCGAAGGCTGATTTCCATAGCGATAGCGTCTATTTTCTGCATCGGTTGTATTAGGTGTCCAATCAGGATCATAATCTTCTAACCAACCATAAGGACCGTAATCAATTGTCAAACCCAAAATAGAAAGATTATCCGTGTTCATTACACCATGCACAAAACCAACACGTTGCCAATCAAGCATTAGTTTCTTTGTCGAGAGCATGACCTCTTTGAAAAAATCCAAATACGTTTCTTTTGAAGGTTCTCCGAGATGCGAATAGAAATGTCGAATAGTATAATCAACCAATTCCTTCAGCGTTTTATCATCTTGTCTCGACGCAAAAATCTCAAAATTCCCAAAGCGAATAAAAGAAGGTGCAACTCGACAAACAATTGCTCCTTTTTCTTCAGCAGGATTACCATTGTATAAAACATCTCTCATCACCTTATCTCCAGATAGCGCGATGGAGAGTGCTCTAGTTGTTGGGACACCGAGGTGATACATCGCTTCGCTACACAAATATTCGCGTATAGAAGAACGTAATACAGCCAATCCATCTGCTCCTCGAGAATAAGGCGTTTGCCCTGCTCCTTTTAACTGCAAGACCCACGGTTTATCATTTACTTCAACTTCGGCGATATTTATTGCTCTACCATCACCCAATTGTCCTGCCCAATTCCCAAATTGATGTCCACCATAACACATAGCGTATGATTTAAAATCAGGGAACTGCTGCTTACCTGTTACAATTTCTAAAAAGTCATTCGAATTCGCATCTGTTATTTCCAATTCTTTCAACATTTCATTTGAAACATGAACTAAAGATGGATGTGAAGGGGAAGTTGGCGCAACATAGGAAAAACAAGCATTTTCCACTTGTCTCCTTGCCGAACCTTCAATTGGGTCTGCCGGCAGTTCTGCACAAAATGTATTACTTACTTTTAACTCATTAATTTTTGACATTTACTTTTCAATTTTATCAAATGAAGCAATCAATCCCTTTATGAGTGAAGAACTAAATCCATTGTGTTCCATTTCATTCAATCCAACAATTGTGCACCCTTTTGGAGTAGTTACCTTATCAATTTCATATTCAGGATGTTGTTTGTTTTGAATCAACAATTCCGAAGCCCCTTTTACAGTTTGAGCGACAATTGTGCTGGCAGTTTTTGCATCAAATCCAATCTGAATTCCTCCTTGAATCATGGCTCGCATGAAACGTAAAACATAAGCAATTCCACAGGCACCGAGGACAGTGGCAGACTCCATTAAGTTTTCATCAATGTAAATTGTTGTACCAATCGCATCAAAAATAGATTTTACATTTTCTTTTTTGACATTCATTTTTTCATCTGTACAAATACACGTCATTGATTCACTAACTCCCGCTCCAGTATTAGGCATAGCACGAAAAACGGATGCTTTATTTCCAATTACCGATCGAATTTCATCTATAGAAACACCCGTTGCCAATGAAACAATTGTATGTTTTTCAGTGATTTCATTCTTTAATCCCTCTAGAATTTCTAAAATATTAAATGGTTTTAAAGCAACGATTATAATTTCCGATTCACGCACGGCCAATTCATTGTCACATGTTACAGTAACATTGGGTGAATTGATGTGAGATAAATCAGTTATATTTCGCTTTGTTGCGAAAATAGATCTATGTTTAAACGAATCGTGATTCATTAATCCATTAAGAATTGACATTCCTAAATTTCCACATCCAATTAGTGCAATTTTACCTTCCATGTTTTAATCAAATAAAGAATTGAGTAACAAAGGTCTAAATTTATTCCTAAATCTCTTTAATCTTGGACGGTAGATTCGATAAGATTTGCATTTCCGAATGAATAAGGCAAGCGTTCCATGTACAAATACTTCTTTTGTGGAGACTCAAACGGTCTATATATGTAATAAACGAAATTGTTGTGAATCGCAATTTTTTCGACAAAACGATATTCAAGTTTAACTTGCTCAGTTATTTCACCTGTTTTAGTATCGATTCGTCCTAAATAAGAGAAGCCTGCACGATCGAACAATCCATAAATTTCTCCAGTTTTACTATCTTGAATTAATTCACTCTCCCAGCCTGTTTTGCGCTTATCATAATGATGGTATATTGAAACACTATCAATTGGATCACCTAAATAATTGTATGTGCGCAATTTGTCTTTATAATAATCAAAAACAAACAAGGTGTCATTCCGATGAAACAAGGGTGCATACAATTCTTTGTAATAAGGCGATTGAGTGAAATAATTTGCTCCTACATAAATTTCGGCATCTATTCCTGTTTGAAGTTCCAAATTTTTCGCCCATAATTTAGTTCTAACATCTACCCATTTATATTCTGAGCGATACAACTCCATCATTAAATCATCTTTAATCTGAAGAATTTTAGTGTAAGATGAATCAATTTGATCATATGTGAAATAATCAAACGCTGGATAATCCTTATTAAAATTAGAGAAGTACAATTTTGTTTTGTTCGTGTCTAATATTGGTGCGAGGTACTTCATAAAATACGCTTTATCTAAAGTGCTCAAAGAAATATCGTTATTATTCAAAATCACGCCATATACATTTTTCTCACAAATCACATGTGGGTTCTTTCTATAATCCAGCACCAATTCTTCGGCTACATCAGGTACAGAGAAGCGTCGTTTTACATTTCTTCCGTCGTAAACAAGAAGCTCATTGCCTTTGACTAATCGTTTTGGATATGTTAACAACAACATTTCTCCAGAACTTAAAACTTCAAAATCAGCAACAGATAAGTGATTCGATTTAAAAAAAACCGTAGGAACTCCAGGTGCCGCAACCACCATTTCTTCTTGATTTTGAACACGTATGAATTCCATTTCAAATTGGTACGTGATCGTATCCAACACATTCTTAGTAGGAATTTTACGTTTATAAGTAATTTCATTGAATTTAAAATGAGTCGCTCTAAAATTGAACGTCTGACTATTTATTCCTTGAAAATAAACTTTCCCTAATCGATTGGAAGATAACTTAACTTCGATTGAATCCACTTCCAAATGAACTTCTGCATTAGGAATGCCAGCTCCATCTTGCTTATCAATTAATTGAATACATACAACCACTGAATCCTGTCCAAATCCAAGACTTGAACATAAACTTATGAGGAAAATTAAAAATGTCTTCATATTAGTTTGATGCAATGAATTAAAAAATTCCATAAAAAAACGCTCGAATTTCAAATCCGAGCGTTTAAAAGTCTATCAATCTGAACTTAAGCGTTCACATTCATATTATCTAAAACATTCATTACGTTCTTAACAGCTTCTGCTGACTCAGCCAATAATGCTTTTTCATCATCGTTCAAGTCTAATTCAATAATTCTTTCGATACCGTCTTTTCCAAGAACAACAGGAACACCTAAAAAGATGTTTTTCATTCCATATTCACCGTCTAGCAATGCGCAAACAGGGAACACACGTTTTTGATCACGAATTACAGCTTCAACCATTTGAGCAGCAGCAGCTCCTGGAGCATACCAAGCAGAAGTTCCTAATAATTTAACAATTTCTCCTCCTCCAAACTTCGTTCTTTCGATGATCTCGTTTAATTTATCCTCAGCTATTAGTTCAGTAACTGGAATACCTCCAACTGTTGTATAACGTGGAAGTGGTACCATCGTATCACCATGTCCACCCATCAATACTGCTTGAATATCTTTTGGAGAAACATTTAATTCAGTCGCTAAAAATGCTCTGTAACGCGCTGTATCTAATACTCCAGCCATTCCAAAAACTTTACTTCTATCAATTTTTGCATTCAAATATGTACAATACGTCATTACGTCTAATGGGTTTGATACACAAATGATTTTCGCATTTGGAGAATGCTTAACCACGTTTTCAGTTACCATTTTAACGATTCCAGCGTTAGTTGCGATTAAATCATCACGAGACATGCCTGGTTTTCTTGGCAATCCTGAGGTAATAACAACAACATCTGAATTTGCTGTCTTTGAATAATCATTCGTAGATCCAATTGTTCTTGAATCGTATAAATTAATTGGGGAAGTCTCCCAAATATCCAATGCTTTACCTTCAGCAAAACCTTCTTTAATGTCTAACAAAACAATCTCGTTAGCGATTTCTCTTTGTGCCAATACGTCAGCGCAAGTAGCTCCAACATTTCCAGCACCTACAACAGTTACTTTCATTTATTTATTATTTGAACTTATTAAAATTTTCTAAGGACTACGAATTTAATACAATAGTTAACAAAAAAGACCTATTTTGGGTGTTTTTTTTAGTCGAAAAAATTATTTTATTTGCAAAAAGGCAACTTAACAAAACAACTGGCGTCTAACCAATGAAACGAATGTGGAAAACAAAGAACAATTAGAGCAAATAATCAGTGGATGCCTCGACAATAACAGACGGTCGCAGGAGGAGCTATTTAAGCTTTACTATGGGAAAATGCTTTCCGTTTGTATGCGGTATTCAACGGATAGAGATTCGGCTGAAGAAGTTTTACAAGAAGGTTTCATAAAGATCTTTGATAAATTAGATGCGTTTGACTATAAAGGGTCTTTTGAAGGATGGATGAGACGAATAATGGCAAATACTGCTATTGATAGTATCAGAAAATCGAAGAAAAATCCAATTCTAACGGACAACGATGAAGATTTTAAGTTGGGAGCCTCAAACCCAATGATTGAATCGGAAGAAATTGAGTTGACTGAAATTAAAGCTGAGATCGCAATGGAGGCAATAAACGAATTATCTCCTGCATATAAAGCCGTTTTTAACTTGTATGTCTTTGAAGACTATAAACACAAGGAAATTGCGGAAATATTGGGAATCAGCGAAGGAACGTCAAAATCTAATTTTGCAAAGGCAAAAATGAATTTACAAAAGATATTAAAAGAAAAATTCATGAACATTGATTGACATGAAAGAAAATTTAGAAAATAAAATAAAACAGAGTTTAGAAAACCACGAAATGCCATACAATGCATCTGCGTGGATGGCAATGCAAGCAAAGCTTGACGCTGTAAAACCTGTTACCTCTCCAGCTTCAAATTTAAAATGGTACATTTCAGCGGCTTCTGTAGTGGTTGTAAGTGTTGTTGCGTATGTAGCATTCAATAATTCAACTGAAACTGTAAATGAAACACCTCAGCAAGCTAAAAACACTGAAATAGTTGAAAACAAAACGAATTCAACGGTCGAGAAAAATAACGAACAAAATAAAACGAACCCAGGAGTTACTTCGGAAAACACATCTGAAGAAATTGTAACGAATGAATCGAATAACAATCGTTCTAATACAACTTCTTCAACTACTGTTCAACACAATCCTTTCGTTATGTCAAGCAACAGTGGAAATGGTAACGGAACTGGATCAAATAGCGGAACTGGAAACTCTGGAGCCAATACTTCTAATGGAACCAATTCAGGAAATTCAAATTCAGGAAACTCAAATACCATAAAAAACTACATTCTGCCTAAAGTGACTGACGTTTGTGAAGGTGAAACAGCATTTATTAAAAATACGAATGACGTCGCTGTTTTAATTGAAGGACCAGAAATGCACTTCATGATTCCAGCAAACTCTGAACGTAAAGTGAGAATGAATAAGGAAGGAGCTCATGAAATTTCCTTAATGATTGATGGTAATTCGAAAAAATCAAATACATTTTTTGTGAAAAGAGCGCCTAAAGCGGATTTCATGATAGATACAGATACAAAGTTTGAAAAGGGATTACCAACTACGAAGTTAGAATCATCTACTCCTGGAATTGAACACTCATGGATTATTGGAAAGTCTCGCGTTTACGGAGAAAAAGTAGATGCGCACTTCTATAAATCTGGTAATCACGACATTACTTTATCAGTAAAGGATGTAAACGGATGTTCGAACGATATTACAAAATCAATTCACATAGATGAAAAGTACAATTTAATGGCCGTGAATTCATTCATACCTGAAGATATCGATAGCAGAAACAATACTTTCATGCCTTTCGCATTAACACAACGCAACGTTAAGTTTAATTTAATTATAATTGATCCAACAGACGGACATATTGTTTTCCAATCAAATGATGCATCTCATGCTTGGAATGGAATTGATAAAACAACTGGAAATGGAGTTAATTATGGAACGACTTATATTTGGAAGGTGACAATTGAAAACGCCGAACCAAATGAAAATAATGAATACGCAGGAAACATCATGCCTATTCAGAAACGATAGTGTAACTACCACTTATGAAAGAAAAGACCGCTTATTGAAAAATGAGCGGTTTTTTTATTTGTTCAAATTGGCTGACTTCGACTCCGCTCAGTCGGTGAAGTTCGAAATCGTGAATTTAATCTACTCAATAATCTTGAACTGAGCAGACCCAAGAACCGTGAACTTAGCAAGAGCAAGCACTGCTTGTGAAGTAACGAAGTTCACATTGTCGTTCATTACTCTCTCTTTCATTTCTAGATGCGATTTATTTCTTACTTCGGATGAAGTTTGTAAGTTAATGAATAACTAGTTAGATTCTAGATATTTTAACCTCAGGAAATCTCGAACCAAACTCTTCCAGTTTCCTTTCAACCAATACCAATCGTTTTTTATCAACTTCGGATTCTGGATGTAGGCTTTTGTGATTTAATTGGGAAAGTAATTGATTCCGCTCTTCGTAAATCGCTTTTGTTCTCTCGGCAAAGGTGAATTCAATGAAACGATTCCAAATATAATCAATAGCTATTTTATTCGGGTGATGTCGCTCAAAAAATGGCAATGACTTTGAAAAGAATGGGAGAAGGC
>OLID01000698.1_pt1 | contig 12359 bp, 10 predicted proteins | sample 1609361 | NCBI WGS metagenome assembly OLID01 (sample SAMN05416778, study PRJEB24817) | seawater metagenome | isolation source: Sea water | place: Canada:Atlantic | collected 2013-07
AAAAAAAACGCCAAGCTTGCTTGAGCGTTTTTTTGTTTGTACTATTTTCAAAGCGTAGCTTTATAGGGTCAGCGAAGCTAATCCTATAGGAGCAACAGTGTTAACTATTAATATACCTACACAACCATCTAAATTGCTTACAATAGTTTTTTAGCTTCTTTGTCTTCTTACCTGCCTGAGGCAGGCAGGCTCTTACCACAATTAGTTGCAAGCTAGCGGGAGCGGGGCCAGCTTTAAGTATAAATACCTAATTTTAAAATGGGGTATTTATACTCTAGCAATACCTGAAATTTTATTACATATTTGAAATGTAATTAAAAATAAAAACTTCGATTAAATATCTATATCAGTTTTTTAATTACTATGGCGTAATCCGAAAAGCCAATTTTAAATAGAGTAGGTAAATTTTAATTAATTAATTATGTCACAAGAATTGTATTCATTTGAAAATGCTAAAATGCATCTTACAGCAGCTACTATTATTCCACCAATTTATTACGTTGAGGTGTCTGGAGAAACTGGATCGTTAAATCCAACTATCAATCTTGTTAACACAGGTTCAATTAAAAATGGTTACCTAGAATTAGAAGTACAAGGAAATGATGGAATTGCGATTGGTACTATGAGTTATTCTAGAAGTATAGATGTTTCAGAAGTGGAACATACTCAAGGAGTAATAATTAAGGGAGCTAACAAAGAGGTTAAATTAGAATGGTCAGATGTTAATCAATTAAGTTCCTCAGCTACAACTGGCCTATTTCTTTTGCAATTGCAATCTGAAAGCCAATTTTTAGGAGCACCAATTTTACAACTACAACTAACTGTCGATACGGTGAACAATAATGCTTCAGGTGGTGCAACAGTTACTCAACCTTTAGCTAAACCAGTAGTTTGTTCTTCTCACGTTACGGGAAACCTTATTTATGAAACAGTAATGGCGCCAGGCAAGTCTATGATTAGAGTTGATTTGACAGGTTACCCTGTGATTCATTGGCCTGCTGGAGGAGGTGTTGGACCAGTTATTCTTAAGAACTTTACAGCCATGATTTTATTCGATGAGAATTGGAATAACGGAACTGTTCATTACCAATATGCCACTTCTACAGGATGGGTAAAAGAATGTCAGAAAATTTCTGTTCAAAAATAATTATCAGGTATATTTTATCAATGCGGCAATTCGTAAATTGTCGCATTGATTTTATCATGTGTGTTTTGTTAGAGGCATATTCTTACTAAACATAAAATTAAATTTCTGAAAATCAAATTTTTGACAGCGTTAATATTTTATATACATACAAAAACTACCTTCATATCTTACAATAGTTTTTTAGCTTCTTTGTCTTCTTACCTGCCTGAGGCATCCAAGCGCTTACTGCCACTAGTTGCAAACTAGCGGGAGCGGGGCAGCGGGGGTTCTAAGTTTTCGTTTTGAATTATTTCAATGAATATAATTTGAACAATATCTAAAGAATAATGGGCTAATTGTTAATTTATTGTATCGAACAATTGTCTTCATTCCATTTTAATAAAATGTTTTTTGTTATTAGATAATTGCCTTTGTTGTAGATACATCAAACAACGGTGCATTTATTTCTTGCTGAAGCAATTCTAGGCTTAGGTTCCCATCTTTATCTGTTTTTACATAATTGGGCTCTGGCAAATATCTTAATTGTAGGTGAGGATGATATACTGTTTTTTTGCCTTTACGGAAATAAGCACACATTACGGAAAAACTACTATTAGAACAAACTAAAATATCTGCCTCGACAAAGGCTTTAAAAATATTATGAATTTGTTCATAGTTTTTCTCCTCACGGTCTGACCCAATTAAAACGGTCGTATTTTTTCTACCATCAAAACGTTCTAAAATATCTTCCGAGTTTTCTTTCTCTGTATAAACACGAGATTTAACATTATCTTTTCCGTATGCTTTCTCTATGTGAATAAGAATGTTTTCATAATAATCCATGCTAAACATATATCGCACTGCGAATGGGCTTGTAAAGTGATGTGGGAATTTTTCTCTATCATAATCTGTTCCTCTGTTAATATGCATGGCCACTTCTATTGGACTATTTGATTTGGTGATACTTAACGAGTGCTGATCATCAAAGTTTTGCGATATTTCCTGTTGAATTTCAGAAAATACATCCCGATCCAATTTACCTTCTTGAAACCAAGGAATTGTTTGAAATGGATGAATTCTTAGTGCATTTTCAAAGATCACCAAAGTGTCTTTGTCATTTTTAGGTAAGGCCTTTTCAAAATATTCAATAAATTCAGTATGATCCTCAATACCACTCCAAAGTGGTCCTTCAACTCTTATAATGTTTTTATATATTGAGTTACGTTCCTTTACTTCTACAACTTGATGGTTATATCCAATTCCAAAATAATCTAAATAACCATAGGGGGTATGAACATAATTTAAGTTAAATAACCGCCCTATAGTGAGACCTCCCAGAGCGTCTTTCAGCTGATGGCCATGATTTCCTCCGGAGGTAAATTCTATTGTAAAGTCCATTTTATATATATATTTTAACGAGAGATTATTTTATTACTCTATTTAGGTAATTGTATGAATCAAATATATTATTGATATAATCTTTGCCTTCTAGGTATTCATAGCCATGCCTTTTTTCTTTGCTTACCTCACTCATTCGATCCGCGTACCCTTCATGTTTTTTGTATAAATAATCTTTGCCTAGGTATTTGTAGTGCAATAGTTTAAGCTCCATTAATGGGTCTACAACATTATTCTCATAAAATACAGGATAAGATAAATGTGCACCAGGTCTGTAGTTAATCTCTTTTACTTTCTTCGGATCAAAAATGATTTTCTTGTCAAATCGACTAGATTTAACTCCATGTTTAACTTGTTTGGTTATCAATCTGTCGTAGTTAGTTGGAAAGACCTTACTCATCATGTTGTAGCCAATTATCATGGGTATTACTATACCTTGCTCTTTCGCCAAAACTAACTTTTCCAATAAATTTTCATCGTATAGAAACTCATCCATATCACAAACAATAACATAATCAGCAGTGCTTTCTTTCCAGCAATTATTTCTTGATTCGGTTAATCTGTCTTCTACAAATTCATTTCTTGAATCTAAATATCTGAATTCTATATTTTTGTATTTACTCGCTAAGCTGAGTGAATTATCGGTACTCTGATTATCAATGATTATTATTTTACTACATATTTTAGAATAGTAGTTTAATGTATGCAAAATGATTTTTTCTTCATTAAAGCAAAGCAGATAAACCTCAATAGTAATGTCATTATTTGGAGTCATTATTTGGAGTCATTAATTTTTTATTAGCAATAGATTTATATTTATAAAGAAAAGGGTTGTTGTTGAGTATATAGATCTTGTATTTTAAAAGGCTAATTAACATGTCAATCATTGTAATTTATTTTCTAACGAAATAAGTTTTAATATTAGCAGACTTCCACGATTAAAACTATTTATATATTGCTCTAAGAAAAAAATAGTATAATTGTTCCAAAAAGATTGCTCTATGTTTAAAAATGAAAATTAACTTTTGTCTTTTGGAGCTTAGATTTTTCATAGCATGTTTTATCCAACGGTTACAAATAACATTCATTAACAGCCTGTCGTATCTATTCGTGCTCTTGTGGTTCCTAATATAAATGGGAGGTACTTCAATTTGATTCCAATTACTATACTTTAAACGTGATAAGCTTCCTTGAACTTCTCTCACTCTTATATGATTATCCATAAGAAGGGCAACAAACGTATTCTTATTATTTAATACTACTTTTAGAACACGGTACCAGAAATCATTAGCTTCATTAAATGAGGCATTTTCTACATACGAAGTTGAATCCATCCATTTCCTTTTTACAAAAACATTGCTCCCCGTACCCATTACAAACTCATGTGATGAGATTGTTTTTAAAGGTTGGTCTAATAAATATGCATCTGAGGTAATGGGGGTTAATACACCATTTAATTTACTAATTTTTGGTCGTTCTATATTACTAGGAAATAATTGTATACCAATAACAAGGAAATCTATGTGATTTTTCAGCGCTAATTGATTTGCTTTTTGAATAAGCTGAGGATGGTATAGATCATCTGCATCTAAAAAGCTAATAAAGTCTCCTGAAGTTTTTTTAAACCCAATATTTCGGGCAAAACCTGGACCACAGTTTTCTTTCAATTCAATTATCTCTACTCTAATGTCTTTGAATTGAGGTGAGTTTTCTTCAAGAAAGGCTTTTACTATTTGCAGGCTTTCATCCGTACTTTTATCATCAACTATAATAAGTTCGTATGGTAACTTAGTTTGATTGATTACTGATAACAAAGTATCTTCTACATAAGGAGCCTTGTTGTATAGTGGAATAACTATTGAAAAATTCATTGTAAATTAGATATTAAACTAGGTAAAATATATCCTCCATTGTGTACGTTGATTACACTTTGAGATGAACCTCTAAAGATTCCAGGCCCAAATGATTGTGCATTGTAAAACAGAAGTATACCAACAATATTTATTGATTCTATTTTATCATCCTGTTCTAAGTCAAATATTTTTTGATCTACGTATTCTTGAACCATGTAGTTTTTCCATTCTTTTGAAATAACGCTGTTCCATGTTTCAGGAGTACAATCATTTTTTACATAAATGCCAATACCTCTACCTCCACTATTCTTTTTAAGCACCCAATTTGACAATGAATTTATTACCTCATTTCTTATTTTTTCTGAATCCAAGGTATACGAGGGGATAAGGAAATGTTTCAAAAAATCATAATCTTCTTTTTCTATATAATCAAGCATAATTTGTTCATCATATAAAACAGAGAGAATTCGTTTATCGTGAACCAAAATTAAAGTCCGAACATCATTCAAGCATTCTTCAGAATCAATTAGGCCATAGAGTATTTCTTGACTTATTGTTTTCAGTTCTTCCCTATCCATTTCAAGAATAAACTGGGTAGCAATTTCACTATTTACAGTGAGTATACCATCTGTTATTTCCAATTCTTTCAGAGAAATATCTTTAACCAAAAACCCCTGTTTTTTTATTTCATCAAAAAACTGATGAGCTTCAGACCCTTTCTCAAGATCATGCACGTAAAACAGTTTTTTACTTGAATCTAAGTCATTTGAAATAGCTGAAACAAATGAAGTCTCTTCATAGAGCGTTCCGTTATTGTTATCATTAATTAGCAAAAGTTTATTTAGAATTTGCCTTGTATAATAACTAAGCATCCACCCATTAATTGGGTATCGGCAGCCAATTTCACAAATTTTTAGTTGTCCACTTTTATCAAAAATAAAATCTGGTCGATACATACCTACTTGGTATGGTCTCGATTCTGCAAGTCGTAATATTGATTCCAATTCATCATCCAATTGGTAAATTTCACGAATCCTTTTGTCATTAAAATAGTTGAGAACAATTTTTTTTATTACATCGTTCAAGACTTCACTTAAACGAGAAAATACTTTTAATTGAGTAGGATCCACAAGTATAGGAACGTTCAAAAAAGTATTTTCTCCCTTAAATGGAATTTCATCAAAATATTCTTTTAGCTGCTGTATTAATTCAGAGTAACTAACGCCTTTTTTTGATAGCGAATACCCTTCGGATAAATCATTCTGAATCACGCTTTTAATTTCAGTCATTATAACTGCTAAAGTTCATATTGTAATGTGTTTGCTTCAGAAATTTGTTTATCTAAAGTTCCCATTACGTTGGATTTAAGAGTTATATAAGTAGTAATTATTTTCTCTAAATCATATTCCGAAACATTTATATTAAATGCCTTAGAATAAGAATAAACAGCATCTACTGCATGGAAAAAATGATCTTTTTCAGTTGGTCCACAATGTACTCTAATCCATGCTAGTGAATAATTAATTTCTTGCTCTGTTAATAGACCATCAGCTTTTAACCAACTTTCAAATTTAGGAATAATGAATTCAACTTCTCCATGCGTGTAAATTTCATGAACTAGAGTCGTCAACAAACCAATCATAATATCTTTATCTCTCAAAGAATTTTTATCCTTCCAGGCTTTAAACTCTTTCGCTTCATCGCTCAAGTATTGTTTTGAAAGCCAAGAATCATCTCCGACAATATTAGTTGCCATTGTATAAAATAAATCAGAATGTAATACGCGTCCAACAACCGCAAGATCCTCATCAACAATTCTATTTAGACTAGCTACAGATTTAAATAAATCGTGTTCACTAATAATTGGTTTATTTTTATGTACCAGCATGGTCATCCTATTACTTAACCCAGCAACAGTCATAGCGCTATTGTTTGTCTGGCTCCAGCTTTTAAAGAAAAGGTTTAAAGTTTCTTTTACTTGTTTTTTCTCTGTTAAATGTATAAATGAGTTTTCGATAATTGATAAATTTTCCTTTTGTAATGGGAAGTAACTTAATAATTGTGTTTTAATGTGGCATTCTGCCATTTGATCGATCACAGGGGTGATAATGGAAATTAGATTTTTCATTGGGATATTAATTTATTTTTAAAGTATTTGATATTCTTAGGTTTATTTTAACGAATTGGTTAGAATTCATTTACATCCAAACAAAAGCTTGTGTTAAAGGTTGTTTTATTCGAGATAACACAACTTTATGTTATCTCTAACAAATATCAAAAAAATAAATAGTTTGTTTATAGGTACAAATACCTGTTTTAAGAAATATTTAGAGAAAAGTAAAAGACTATTTGTACGAAAAACCTACTCCACTAGTTACAAACTAGCGGCAGCGGTGGCTAATTCGATCCTTTTGTAGATTTTTTTTGTTCCCAAAAGTCATTTTCGGTAATAAGCCTTGTATAGCTACCGCCCCTTAATAATCTTGAAAGGGATTGTGTATTGATAAGATACTTTTCGGGCATTTTTTTATTCATTTCTTCCTGAAACTTACTCATTGAATCAAGCATAAAGGCATGATGATATTCTACTAATCCATTTACTGAGGCGTTTGTTACAATCTTCTCAGATTTAAACCATTTATTCATAAGCTTTTTTAATCGGTCGCTAAAAAGAGTAATTGGAAACACGTAAAAGTTGTCTTTAAAGCTATATCGCTTGTCTTCGACATTAAAACTAAAGTCATAAACAACAAAATCATTTTTTGCATTATGATGATACTCATTTCTCCATTCTCTGAGAAATTGATGAACGAAAGGATATTCCATTTTTTCATCTCCATAAAGCCAGTAAAGACAGCTTATTGATGATTCAGCATATTTATAAAGGGTCTCATTAAATTTCCAAATATTATATGTGCCATTTAGTCCAATTTTAAGCAGTAAACTTGCTTCATCTATTTCCCATTGCAAATCATGGTAAGCTCTTTTATATGAATGAAAGTAACGTAGAAATAGACTAATTTCTGTTCTAAGTTTGTGATTGAGATATTTTGGTGATTCTAAGTCTTGCATTTCTATTAATTGTTATGTTAAAAAGTCGTCATTTTATAAAGCCTTGCACTTAACGGTTTATGTAAGCGTAGTTGCTGGTTTCAAGGCACTTGTCTTTCAGTTTACCACTAATTATTGTTCAAAGTAACTCCCTTTGAATTTAGCACAAAACCACAATTACGTTTACATTTTGTTGTGTAGTGTTTTTAATATTCTGGTATTTCTGGATCAATTAAGTATTCTGCCACACCAAGTTGTAAATATGCTCTTTGTATTGCTTCTGATGCTATTAAAAGTTTTTTATTTAAAGGATGTAATGTTAATGCTGTTCTAATCGTTTTCTTTAAGTTGTCCAATTCATCCTTTTTGCTATTTCTATCTGTTATCCATTTAGAAATATACTTATACCTACCACTACAACATATGTGGTAAATATACGGCTCTTCTTTACCTATGTTAAGAATTAAATCTTGTGATAGTTCATCTGCTTTTATTTTAAACTCAATAGACCCTTCATAAGTTGCAGTAACAATTGATTGCCTATATAATAAATGACAAACTGCATTTTGTATATAGTAAGAATTCGGAGATAGTGATTCTGCTTGTGTTAAATAATTTTCAGCCAATTGTAAATCACCCCCTTTACCTTCTATTTCTAATGAGCCATATTGTAACCAAAAATGAGCATCTTTATTAAAAAAATCTGAAATTGAATCATATACTTCTCTTGCGTGTTCTATATTATTCTTAAACCTTCTATAAAGAACTTTATGATTAATAAGGGATTTATATAAATTAAATTTACGAGATTCTCTATTGAATTCATTCAATTCTGGTGCTAAAACTGATAATACTCTAATATATGCATCCTTTAAAATTAAAGTACTTGATGAATATCGTAAAATATAATCTGCAAGAATTTTGTGCCTAAGCATAAATTTTCTTTCATTTAACCAAATGATAGTTCCTTGTAAAACTGAATTCAGATAGTTTAAAGATTCAATATGGCTAACTTTAGAGAATCCAACTAAATCTTGTTTACTGTTTGAAAATCCTAATTCGGTATTTAAAGCAATACAAACGATTAGAGTTTTTGCTTCAGTTGGTGTAATACTATTAAATTCGTCTTCTATAATATCACCGAAAGATTTCCCATTAGTTGCTTCTTTCATAGCAATTAATATTTGTCTATGAGAGCGATATTTAAATTCATTAAATCTTTGGTTTGTATTCTTTCCTTTTAAAATCCCTAATAAATTATGTTTATCTAATTTTTCAATTAGATATTTAATTTCTGTATCACTTAAATCGGGTATACTAAAATCAATTCTTTTTACAGTATCATTAGAAATAAATTGGTCAATTCGATTAACGAAATTAGTTCTCAATGCTAAGATTATTATTGGAGGATTTTCCAATTCCACATTAAAACTATTTATAATTGATGATAATTGATTTAATATATTTCTTGGGTTATCAAATAGTAAAACAACTTGTTCTTCAATTCCATTTAAAATATTAACTATATCTTTTGTTTTAGGAAGATATTCGGAATAAGTTAAAAAAGCAGTTCTACTATTTTGAGATAGCATTAAGCCAAGTCTTTTTAAGATTGTTGATTTGCCTGAACCTGCATATCCTACAATATTAATTAAATGCGTTTTATTGACTACATCTTTGTTGTCAAAAATTTCATTTATTTCATTGTAAATATCTAATGTAATACTTCTTGGAATATCAAGTTCTCTGACTACATCATTCCACCTTGGAGATGTTCCTAATAAAAAACCTGATCTTTCTTTTATTTGTGTAAATTCTTTGGGAACTCTATTAAATGATTTTGAAAATTGTACAATAGATTTTTTTGACACTTCTGCAATATCAGCATATTCCATTATATTTAATAAATTCGGAAATGTTCTTTTTAATACTTCTTTCTTTTCAGGCAATTCTGTTTTAATAGAGTTAATCCAACCTAAAAAGTCTTCTGTTTTTCCTGAAATATAATGAACGTTATAATTGTTTTTAAAGTTTTCGGCTTTGACAGGAGAAAGAGTTGGAGTAATTAGAAAAGATTTAGGTCTTAACTCTTTAAAACCATAACGATTTTCTCGTGCTACAATATATCTTTCAAAAATAGGTTCATCAAGTTGGGTTCCGATAAAAATAACTGGTAAAGTTGCGTAATCATATACAAATTGACTGTATAAAGGTTGATGAGATAACTGTGCTTTCGCATATTGTTGAGTTGAAAAAACGACTTCATCTGGCTCGCAAGGTAGTTTCCCGTGTAAATATGTTATTTGAGTCGTTGATAGTGATTGGTCTCTTTCAGAGTATTGGTCAAAAGGGAATCGCAGTTCTTCAATTCCTTTATTATTTTTACGAAATGTTTTTGAAAGAATATCATCAATATTAATTGTGTAAATTTTAAACCAAAAAGGAATGGTAACAGAGTCATAAAAATCTGGAATTTCTCCACTTAAAAGATGTTTTTCTAAAAATTCTTTTTTTAAGTTCTTCTTAATACCAGCAGATAAAAAAGCTTCATACATTTGTGATAAAGGTGTATCATCATATTCCCCTTCATATTTAAGAAATTTCCACATTAACTCACCAAGTACCCAACCAGAAGGAAAGTTATTATCTATAATATTTTTAGAATCTAATGAGAATCCAGAACCTAAGAATAAGACAACTTGATTATTGCTTATTTGTCTTTTAAGATATTGTTCGTCTGGTTTTTTAAACATAATTTTTTGTGTTCTGATTTTTTTTAATGCTATACAACTCATTACATAACATATAAACTCATTAGTAACAGGTAAATATTACCGGATAACACAACTTTATGTTATCTCATCAAATATCAAAAAAATAAATAGTTTGTTTATAAGTATAAATACCTGTTTTAAGAAATATTTAGAGAAAAGTAAAAGACTATTTGTAAACTAGCGGGAGCTAGAGAAATGTGAGGCTTTTTTGTTTTCGAGAACGTGTTATTTTTTGTAAAGTACTTCTTTTACTCCAGTACCTTCAAACAATTGAAGCGTGTCATCATCACATAATTCAGTTAGCATTGGAATGAATTGAGATTGAGTACCGTATGAAACACGATGAATCTTTCTTACCTTGTTTGGATGTATAAAATTTTTAGGCTTTGGGTTTTCACTAAATTTAGTCATAAGAAAAGGAATCTTTATCTGATTTGGAAAGAGAAGCTTCCATTTTAAAACTCTATCAGATACATCTATTCTTTTACTGTTAGTAATAAAATAACCTTCTTCAAATTTGGCCAATATTTTTTCTTCTTTTTTAAAGTTTGTCGTGTTGTTCTCTAAACAGATTTCAAAAAAACCTTCGGTAGAATTTTCCCAAGAATTAAATCTATCAACTACTTTTCCTTTGCCTAATAAACGTAATATTGCTTTGAGAAAAGATGAAACAGGAGCTTTCTCTAGCAGTTCAATATAAGGCCCTTCTGAAAAATAAATTAGTGCATTATGAGGTTTTTTTCTAGATCCATATACTACTTTATAGCCTAATTTTTCAAACTCTTTGAAGGAAGCTTCTAGGTTATTTGTTTTGTATAGTACATGACTTACTTTCATTTAGGAGTGTTAAAAAGAACCGTATAATTATGAATTATTTTAATTGAATAGAAATAATTTGATTGGTTTCTCTGCTTTTCTCTGCCATAAAGCCCATAATATGACTTTCTACAGATGCATCTATAGTGGAGGTTAATAAATTGGGATCTTGTTTTTTTACAGCATTAATCCAGTCTGTGACTAAACCCCAATCTCCACCACCATGGCCACTACCTTGATAACCACTATTTTTATTTTCATCTACAGTAACATCCCATTTAGTTACCTTACCTGTTAAGAATTCTGTGTGCGTAAATTCAGTCATATCTCCTGTTATGTCTCCATGAGACCCCATGATTCTTGTTCTTCTACCATGATAGGATGTAAAAGCCTCCATAGAAAAATTAGCAGTAATTTCATCTTCAAACTCCATAGATGTTACATAATGATCTGGTTGATCATTTTCCATTTTGTAGACACATCGTCCATAATTTGTTGTTTTTAATTGTTGTAAAATATATTCACGGCGTTTAGATCTATCATCTGGCAAGTCAAAAACTGAAGACCAACCATTCGGGTCATTATAAATTTTCAAAGCAGAATATGGGCAGGTAGCTTCTACAGCACAACCATCTGAACATCTATTGGTACTGCCTTCAGGTGCGTTTTCTTTTTTAAACCACTTTAAGCTACCATATGCAGCAATACTTTTACAGGGCTTTCCTATCATCCATCTTAAAATATCTAAATCATGACAAGATTTAGCAAGAATAATTGGTGTTGTTTTTTTTGAGTTATGCCAGTTTCCTCTCACATATGAATGAGACATATGAATATGTTCTATAGGTTCTAAATGCTGAATACTTATCAGCTTTCCTATAGACCCAGATTGAATCATTTCTCGTAATTTTATAAAATAAGGTGCGTACCGTAATACATGACATACGGCAACAATTCTCCCCGTTTTATTAGCCAAATTTAGGATGTCTAAACACTCCTTTTCTGATGGAGCAATTGGCTTTTCTAATAAAATGTCATAGCCCATTTCTAATGCTTTCATACAAGGGCCATAGTGTAAATTATCTGGTGTGGAGATAATAACGGCATCAGCAAACTTAGGTCTATCAAAAACATGTTCCCAAGTGTCAAATCTATTTTCTTCAGAAATATTATGTTTTTTTGTATACCGTTCATTTCTAATTGAGATGGGTTCTGCAACACCAACTATATCTAATTCTTTAGGGAATTGTATTCCATAATTACCATACACATTTCCTCTTCCTCCAGCACCTAAAGTAATTACAGTTACAGGATTTTCAATATTAGGGTTTCCAAATTCTC
>OLID01000699.1_pt1 | contig 12339 bp, 15 predicted proteins | sample 1609361 | NCBI WGS metagenome assembly OLID01 (sample SAMN05416778, study PRJEB24817) | seawater metagenome | isolation source: Sea water | place: Canada:Atlantic | collected 2013-07
GAACGCGCAGCGCGCCGTTGACCTGTGGGAAGCTGGTCAAGCGCTAAAGAAAGAAATCTCGCGCATTCGTCCACTTGATGCAGCATAACCATCAGGTGAATGTGACCACCGCACGTGGTGCGCTGGCACATTACCATGGGCGTTAGCCATCTGGGCGAGAGAATCAACATGGATTGGAATTGGTTTTACAGCTCTATCGCACAATCTGCCGCAGCTATCGTAGGCATATTTGGGGCGTTTATCATTACGAAAATACTTGGAAATCAAGCAACGTTCTCTCAAAAGACGAATAAGTGCCGAGATGTCATAACGCAGTGTCAACGTGTAGTAGATGCAGCGAACCACCTCTCTATAGATTGGTATAACCGGCACACGAATAATGAAGAATTCCGAAGACTAAAGGAACTGCTTGAGGAGTCCGAGGAGCTCACACCCGAGCAGTACTATGACAAGCTGCACTTCTCCGCCTACTACCCTAGACGTAAGACATTGGATGCCATCCAAACAGTAATCGCCGGATTCAGGGCAAAAAAAGAGAGGGAGTGGAAGGAAAAACAAGCGAGAAATAATCCTGGGTTTTCATCAATCACCGCCACCTCAATGCAATTTCCTGCACTGGATATGAACCTACATATGCGTGTCCCTTTAGAAAAGGAGCAGGAGTCCATTGAGGCGGTTTATCGGGATGCAAAGCATCACATGCGACTCGCATCGGATGCGCTGTCGACAATTAAAAATAATCCAGAATCGTCAAACCAGATTACATATGCGCTGATTCTGGTAACCGTACTGTTCTTTTTTGGCGTCATATATCCTTTGAGCTTTCTTCCGGTTTCATCCGCTGGGGTTATAGATATATCTGTCCGATATTTTTTGCCAACCCTTCTCTCATTCAAAGGATTCCTGCTTACAATCGTGTCGCTTGTATTTGGCGCGGTCTTGGTTATGTTCTTTTGGCTTAATTTAGCATTAAGGTACTCGGCAGAGTTGGTTGCAGAACTGAGTAAATTTATTGGCGTAGGGAGCTATGCAACGGACTTCGAAATTCTTGAGAGCAATCGAACGTTCAGCGCTGGGAGTCATAATGGCTAACAAACAGTTCCTGAGCGACAAAAATATGTCGTCATGCCTTCTGCAAAGGACGCAAAAGCCACGCCAACATATTTTCGCGCCAGAACATGGGCGTTACTGAGCCAGACTTTGAAGGAGATATAGGGTGCCCTACAGACGCGGCTCCGATTGGAGTGACAAAACTGAGCTAGCATGCCTGACCATCTTCAAAAAGCTTGAGGAAAAGGACTTTCCCCGAGGTTTGCAAATTGATTTGTGCAGGGAACTATCGAAGAAGACTAAACTATCTGTAGGCAGCATTAGTGCCAAAGTATGCAATTATAAATCTGTCGCAGGTGTGAATTCTGAATCGAATGCATCGCACAATACAATTTCAATATATCAGCAGTATGGTCACCTCAGTTCCGGCGAGATAGAGAAAGCAATGAATAAGCTGCCGACTTAGAGCTCAGTAACAATCAGTTCAATCAAGGACAAACCGCTAAGCGGTTTGCCTATTAACAAGGGCGTTAAGTGCTCAAGCGCGGCCCGTAGCGCAATAGTGAGATAAACAATGGCAGAGAAAATCGATTTCTATTCCCTTGAGCCGCCACTGAAGAAGCTGATGCTGGAAGGGGTCGTTGACCGTGGAGAATGTATCGATGTTTCAGGCGGGATGTGTGGCGAAATTTACATCTTCGATCAAGGAGAGGTCGTAACGCCTCGTTATGTTTGCGCGAAGGTCCCAAAGCTTTTGGGAAGTGCTGCACCGGTAGATATCGCTCAACGATTTGTCGCCGAAATGGAGAAGCAGCTATCGTTTTACCACCATATGTTTGTGCATTGGGCTTTTGACTTCAAAAGTGTTCTTGGGGTGCCAGTGGCGCTCTTCCGATACTGGGGGAGTGACTTAGATAAGCTGATTAGGATCGACGAATCAAGCATCGTCGAGAAGCTTTCTATCATGATCTACATACTTGAAGGTTTGAGACATTGCCAAGCTAAAGGGCTGGTTGCACATCAGGACTTAAAGCCGCATAACATTTTTCTCAGAGATATAAAGCCAAATTATCCAGACTTACCCGAACTTGATATCTACAAGTTTCCGATGATTGCGGATTTTGGGCTTTCTAATGCCTTTATGGAATCTGGCATATACGAAGGCTCTCGCCCGTACATGGCCCCCGAGCAATGGCAAAAGGCTGAGCTGTCTCAAGCTACAGACACTTTCGCACTAGGCGTGATTTTCTATCAGCTATTAACCGGCGGGTACCATCCTGTTGGTATAAAGCTAGCTGAGCACTGGCCAAATCCCCAGGCAGGAAATTCTAAAAAATGGACCAGGCCTGATGCTTGGATGAAGTGGGCATGCGAAGGCGCAATAATTGAAGAGATAGATGCTGGCGCTCAAATACCTCCTCAAGCCATCAACCTCATTGTGCAGATGCTGTCTAGTAATGCATCTGACCGGCCCGATATTGGGGTTGTAAAGACTACGCTTCTGGATCTACTTGAGCAGAATCACAGTGAAAGCCATAAGCAGGTCGAGTTTCTTATCGATTACTTCAGCAAGCAAGCATCACATGAGTCCTTGGAAGCCGCGTGGCCGCATCTGGCGAGTCGATGGAAATGGTTCAAAGAAGAGTTTGGAAAGCGCACTTAACAAACTGTTCCTGAGCGACCAAGGAAAGTTATCACGGCGCTTGCTTGCGCAACCACCGCGCCAACTTACCTTGGCGCCAGAACAAGAGCGTTATGTGGCAGGTCGCCGCGGCCTCGTCACATAGATGTGGTGTTGATGCCAGGTTTGTATAGAATATTCGGAATGATTAGCTCGTAAGTCGGCGGGTGTAGCATCAATGGTGATGGAGTTGTCGGCGATTGATAAGGAAAAGGAAATGGCAACGCCACTGGCAGGGAAGAGGAAATAACGGATGGAATCAGTCTCTCGCAGTGCTGAGGCACGGTCGGTTTCCTTGAGCCGCATGCTGCGCGCAAGGCGCTCCGCAGACGTGCATTCGGTCGGCTGCATCACGCTGCCACATAACAATCACATGAAGTTCGCTCACTTCGTTCGCCGGACACCTGCTTCGCAGGTGCCGCTTATGAATGAGCGTTAGGCGCCATTGACCACGATTATATTTGAACTTAACCGGGAGGAATAATGCTGGGGGAACTGCTTTCTGAGCTTCGTGCTCATGCGAATGATCGCATTAGAAACCCACTTTTGGGGCCGTTCACCGCTGCGTGGATTGTTACGAACTGGAGGCCATTGTCGGTTCTCATTGCGAGCAATGAGCCAATAGAAATTAGAATCGAGTTTATAGAGGAGAACTATTTCAATGTTGCTTCTCTTTTCGTCGTGCCTCTCGGTTTTGCCTTGCTTTATGCCCTTGTTCTACCAGTTATTAATTTAGGAGTTCAGCGATTACAAGAAGGAATAAATCTTCGGCGAAGAAAGCATAAACTTGACATCGATACAGTCTATCTTGTCGCATCTTTAGGCCGTGCTGAAGCCCAGGCTGCTGTAAATCGAGTTCTGGCGAAAGACGAGATAACACGAAAACAACAAGATGAAATTAATCAACTTAAAAAAGATCTGACGGAATCTCAGAACGCTGCGCAAGCTAGTATCGAAACTAAAGAGGCTGAACTCGAAAAAAGAAGAAAGGAATTTGAAGACAGAGCACACATTGATAGTTCGACTACGGAGAAAGAAAGGCGAGAAATCGAAAAGCTTCGTACTGAATTGGAGGGTGAGCGAGCTAAGGCGAAAGCTGAAAGTGAAAGAGTTCGTGCAGAACTTTATGAGAGACAGAAAAAACTGGAAGAAAGTCTTGAGGTAGGTAATGGTAAATTAGTGAGTTCTAGAAATATTGAGTTTGAAAGTGTTCTGCTTTCACGTAAATTTAGATTATTTCACAACCCAAGTATTGGGCCGGACAGGTCAAAACCAATTAAGTTTGAACCCGGCGGAAGGATTGTGGAGGGTAATAATAATAACGAGAGTACATGGAGGATAGTGGACGGAAAATTAGAGCTCATTCAGGCTGACGGAAAGGTACACAGCAGATTCTTCTACCTTCCCGATAGCCAAATATTTGTTCATACGGGCGACAAGGATACTAAGTCTGCTCTTGGTCAGTACATAATTCCAGAAGGAAAGAGTGAATGGCTCTAAGTAACAATCGCGGGAATGCGCCTAACAAATTCTTGCAGACAGACCAAATCATACTGTCATGCATTTTGCTTCCGCAAAACACACGCCAGCATGCCTTGGCTGCTGAAGAAAGGCGTTAGGGCTGCGAGGAGCACGGATGGAGATTTCAGTAAAGGACGGCGGATTTCACATCGACGGTGTTCCAGACGCAATAAAACTCATAAAGTTGAATGGGCATAAGGCGCGCCGTGTTGCTGACTTAGCTCTCCATAGAAGTGATCTTGAGTTTGCTAAGGAGTGTCTTACCCGAATCAATATGTTCCTCAACCCATCGGACGCCGTGGTTCGTCAAGCATTATGGAAGACGGCCATTTGTCAGTACATGAAGTGTTTTGGTAATTCAGTCTCGCGGGGACAGCTTAGCGCCGAGAAGATACTTAAAGGCGATTCGCTGGGCTTGGATATTCACCAGTACTTTAAAGATTTGCGCAATAAGCACATTATCCATGACGAAAATGATGTCGCGCAGTGTTGGCCTGGTGCAGCCATCAATGATGGGAAAAAAACGTACAAGGTAGAAAAAATTATTAGCTTTAGTTTGACAGCCGATACTCTGATCGAAGAAAGCTATTCCAACCTCGACAAGTTGGTCGGAACGTCCATAAGCTGGGTTAAGGACGAATTCGAAAGGCTATGCACGGAACTCACAACGGAGTTGGAAGCCGTGCCTTATCACGAGCTCATTAATAGGCCCTCTGTTGCTCATAGAAAGCCAGAGATTGATGGCGCAGGGGTCAAGCGTGAAAAGCCCTAACAAACCGATCCTGAGCGACCAAAGCATATTGTCATACCTTTTGCTTTCGCAAAAGCCACGCCAACATGCTTTGGCGCCAGATCAGGAGCGTTATGCGATTCGCGGAGTGAGAAGATGATTCAGGACGATGGAGATATTGTTCGAGGTCTAGGCTTCGTTACTATGCATGGAGCCCACCTAGAGGGGAGAATTGAGGACCTCCTCACAATGCTCTCGCCCATATCCCCATATACAGAGAAGGACCAGCGACTACCTATCAGCAAGAAGATTCGGAAGTGCACTAACGCTCTTAAGCGCACCAAAGATCCTGATGCAACGCCAATAATCAATGACCTGGAACTTTGTTTAGAGCACTTTGAATGGCGGAATGAATTAGTTCACGGCCGGATATATTCACCGAAGTATCAGAAAGAGAACTTAAAATCAGGCCGATCAAATGTGCCAAGTAGAAAAGTCAGATCTAAAGAGCTTTACGAACTTGCAAATAATTTGGCCGCTCTCAATTCAAGAATCTATAGTCCGACGATTTTCAATTTGCCAAGAATTATTCGGAAGCATAAGAAGTGAAATCGCATAACAAAGCGGTCAAATCGGACGCAATAGACTCCGTATCAAAGGCGCATGGCTTCACCATTTTATGCGCCTTTGATGCTCCGCTATTGCGCCGTTTACCTTTGCGTTATGCATCATTCAGTGTATCGGGAAATCCTCTAGATGGACCTTAATCTTACAAATTTCGTCGCTCTAATCGCCGCATCAGCAGCTATTGTTGCAGCTGTTTCTGCATGTTTTAGCTATTTGCTTTCTAAGCGCATTTATGAAGAAGTTAAATCGGATGAAATGTTGATCGCAGGTCGTCCTCACCGAGTTGGTTTGTTAGAAAAGGGTCATGACAACCCTCTACTTAGGGTAGGTCTTTTCAACAAATCTTCTAGGAAAGCATATGTGACTACGGTAAAGGTTCATGATCAGAAAGGGCAGCAAATTCCAGTGACTTGGTCAAACGCGATTTCTCAAATCGGAAATATAGAAAATCCAACAGGTTTATTAGGCATTGTGAATACAGAAAATATATACATAAGAAGAAACGATGGAGCTGAATTTAAAGAGGTTTCTATAATGATTTCTCATTCGTTTTCTCCTACTGAACTGATACTCAACTTTGATCCCTATCAGGGATGGTGGCAATAATGCATAACAAGGCCTTGCAGTCGGACCAATTCCTGCTGTCATACCTTTTGCTTGGGCAAAAGCCACGCCAGCACTCATTGGCCGCTGAAGAGCGGCGTTAGAGCGCCGTGATTCTCTAGGCTAAACATGAAACTACCAGAATACGAATACAACGCCCTGTTCCGACCTACAGCAAAATCGCAAGTGAACGCTGCAGTCGGAACTAACGGCGGCCCATACTCCTTTCGCGACTACGCGACGGGTTTCTTTGTCGCTGGTCACCATATATTCAAGAGGGTATTGAAAGAGCCACGGTATGTGGACGTTATTGTGTACCCGATGGCCTTTAACTACCGTCACGGCATCGAACTTTATCTTAAGAGTCTTTTGCTGCATTCTTTGGCCGCCCTAGAACAGCCGCCAACAATGCAAAAATCGCATGGTATTCTAGATAATTGGGATAGTTTGAAAGAAAAAATTGCACACCTCGATGATCGCATCTTTCAACCAAAGCAGGAAATCGAGGCTGTAGAAAGAGTGCTAAGAGACTTCTGCCAAATCGATCCAACAGGTCAAACATTTCGCTATCCAGAAGACTTTAAAGGGAATCAGCATCTTCTAAAGCAAGACCTGATTAGCCTCGAAGTTCTATACAAAGCGATGAAGGCTCTTCAAAAAGTGTTTGATAAGTGGTCTGACGGAATATCGGAAGTATATGCAGCCAATCCGCTCTAACAAACAGTTCCTGAGCGACAAAAGTATGTCGTCATGCCTTTTGCAAAATGCGCAAAAGCCACGCCAACTTACTTTTGCGCCAGAACATGGGCGTTAGGCAGTTGGCGGTCGACCAAGTTTTAATTGAGGAGCGGGTGAAAGGAGAAATAGATGGTTCCCATAAATGATCTACTGATTTTTGCGGGCGCGGCTCTGCTGATGGTCCTTACGCCAGGCCCGAACATGGTTTATTTAGTCTCTCGCTCCATCTGCCAAGGACGCAAGGCAGGTGTAATCTCACTGCTTGGCGTTGTAGCCGGATTCCTCGTGCATATGTTCGCAGCGGCTGTCGGTATTACAACCCTCTTCCTGGCAGTGCCTTTCGCATACGAGGTTCTCAAATGGGCGGGTGCAGCCTATTTGCTATACCTAGCTTGGCAAGCAGTTAAGCCAGGTGCCCAGTCAGCGTTTGAGGCCCGCCGACTACCAGAGGATTCACCTCTCAAACTGTTTCTTATGGGCTTTTTTACCAATTTGCTCAATCCAAAGATTGCGGTTTTTTATCTCGCGATATTTCCACAGTTTGTATCGCCAGAGCATGGATCGATCTTCTTGCAAAGCATCATACTTGGAGTGACACAGATAACCGTAAGCTTTGCAGTTAACCTAGCCATCGCACTTTCCGCTGGCAGCTTAGCTATTTGGTTTGAACAAAACCCTCGTTGGTTGGCTGCGCAACGATACTTCATGGGTTTTGTGCTCGCTGGTTTGGCCGTGCGCCTTGTGTCAGAGCAGCGCAAAGTTGCCTAACAATCAGTTGCAGACCGACAGCCAGCATTGCGCGTCTATTGTGTTACTCGCGGACGCTCAAACATTAACACAAAAGACGCTCCATACCAGCTGCGACTGAACTGGGCGTTATGCAACTATTTAGAGTCATCAGCTTCTGTGCTTTTTTTATTCCCACTCAGCCTATATTGGGGCAGGAAGTGATGTTTTGCCCTGAATGTCCTGACGAAGGAACAGGAGAGGCGGTGACAGATACATCCGCTTGGGCTGACAAGTGTTTTTCGGCAGTAAACGGCCGGATGCCTACATATCCTGCGGAGTCATCGACTCTTCTCAGAGATCTGGATCTGGACGGAACGCCTGAAAGGCTTGAAGCCCGAGGAACTGGTAACGCCTCAAAAACGATTTACGTGTTCAGACAAAGTGCGGGAGGAAATGTATATCTCGGGAGTTTCGATGCAAGTCTTACATTCGAGGTCTCGCGAGCGGGCCCGGGGTGACGTCCATTGAGTATTGGCACAAATTCGGGGCTTCAGAAGGACGGTATGTCCGCTATCACTTCGACGGAAATGCTTTTTCAACCAGTGAGCAAGAGTCGTCGCATAACAATTAGTTCAATCGGCCTTGCAGGCCTTTAGGACAGCCCGCGGCGCGGACTGCCTATTAACAAAGGGCGTTAAGGGTCAGTATGACTAATGAAATCCCTCCCGAGGTACTTCATTCAGGAAGAGTAAAGGCTTTGGATAATTCGAAGAGACTTAGGCGAGACGCGGGAATCCTCTTTAGAGCTGGAAGTTTTGCCAGCACCTTTTTTCTTGTTCAAATCTCTACTGAAGAACTCGGAAAGTATTCTCTGATAGTATCCTCTTCCAATTCTGCGCTCCACGGCTCTTTAGATTGGAAAAGGTTTTGGAAGCGTTTCAGATCACACAAAAACAAAACAGAAGTCCTTTTAAGTTTAGAGGATTTGTACAATGTTATTAACAAGGCAAGTAACAATCTAATAAATACAGATGAGAATAGGGATTATGCCTCCCTGCAAGATGAGGTAAAAATGAAATCTCTATACTCTGATTATACCGAGGGACATGGATTCTCTGCCCCTTCTTCCTTGATTAGTGAAGAAGTTTGCAGCCTCGCCATCCAGCTCTTGGATACTCGAATTGAGATGGTTGAAAAGTTTGAAGATGAAGTAGCATCAAAAATGGCTTGGGAGAAATTTTCACCTGCGACCATCGCACATTGGTATCAATCGATAGGGATGACCACCCCTTAACAAGGCCAGGCACAACGACGGCTTTTTCGTTGCGGCTTCGCCTTCACTACAAAGCCGCGCGTGCTGGCGGCGTTAGCTTTCTCACATAAAGGATTTACAGTTGAAAAAAATCAATTATTTTTCTGGCCTATGCGCCATCTTCTTAGCGTTAATCTATATTGGCGCATTTATTTACTTCGGTGCTTTCTGGGCTTATCCATATTCAGCAGAAGTTGCTGATCAAATTTTCTACATAGAAGAAAATCATATATCAATAGGAATCGTTTATTTTTCCATCTATGCCTTGTTTGGTGTTGTATTGTCGGTTTTGGTTCTGGGGCTGTATGAAAAGCATTCCACCCTCAAGACACAATATTTAAGTAAGCTCGCTACTTTATTTGGCGTAGTGTGGGTTGGTCTGGTTATAGCTAGTGGGTTTATATCGGTTATTGGCTTAGACGCTGTAGTTAACTTGGCGAGAACAAACGTCGAGAAGGCATCAGAGACTTGGCATATTGTAACTTTACTCACTGAAAGCCTTGGGGGCGGTAATGAACTAGTTGGTGGTATTTGGGTACTTTTAATCAGTCTATGCAATTTATATAGTAAAATATTTTCTAAGTGGCTCAATTATATTGGCTTATTTGTTGGTGCTGCTGGCATCGCAACTATCTATCCTGCCGACATTTTTACAGAGCTATTCGGTGTCTCACAAATAATTTGGTTTGTTTTTATGGGGGCCAGTTTCATCGGTCAAGCAAAAGCTAACAATCAAAATCAGGCGGACGCGTAAACGCGCCGCTGTTTTGGGCGTTAGAGCTACGTATATGTCAGCCCAAAGAACTGCGGAAGAAAGCAAAATTGAATGCATCGAGAGGATGGGCGAACCTCTTGGGACGCTGTATTTCGAACTATGGCAGGAGCTTGCTTGGTTACACTTCAAATGGGGTGAGTACAATTTGTTGTTTGGGAAAGGGGAGAACCGAATACAACTCATGAACGAAACTGCACCATTTTTCTTTAACGTAGTTCAGCGGGTAATTTGGGAAGACTCAATTCTTCATATTGCCAGGCTCACTGATAAGACACACACCGGAGGTAGAAGAAACTTAACGCTTTGTTTGCTTCCAGAACTTATTGCAATTCCTGAGCTACAAACCCGCGTTCTAGCTTCCATCGAAACAACGCGGGAGGCGACCGATTTTTGCCGGGATTGGAGAAATCGTCACATCGCCCACAGAGACCTCGATTTGGCGCTTAATCGGAATGTCCCGAGTTTGAAGGCTGCAGATAAAAGTAAGATGGATGTAGCACTAAAGGCAATTGGAGCCGTGTTAGATATCGTTGGTTTGCACTACTTAAACTCCACCACTTCCTTTAGCATTCCTTTTTCGCCAGACGGAGCAGATAGGCTGCTGCGCGTTTTGGACGATGGAGAGAAGTACAACGACTTGAGAGAGAAAGCATTGAACTCGGATAGTTACAATGATGAGTATTTCAAACCAAAGTATGTGTAGACTATCCCGCTCTAACAATCAGTTCCTGAGCGACCAAGTTAAATTGTCACGTCGCTTGCTGACGCAACCGCCGCGCCAATCTAACTTGGCGCCAGAACAACGGCGTTATGTGTCTCGAAGACTTAGAGATCCGAAGTATTTACCAAGAATAACTTCTACAAATATATGAATGCTAAAAACAATGAAGGATTGGAAATGGAAAAAGTCGCCAAATTCTTCAAGGTCCTATTCGGGGGGCTATTGGCTGTCATTATCATTGCAGCTATTTCTGGCCGAATTTATCAAGTTCGCTCGGAATATGTGGATCTAAGACAGTATCCTGCGCCTGGTGAACTTGTCATCGTTAGCGGTCATCTTATGCATATCAACTGTTTAGGCAGCGGCAGTCCAACTGTCATTTTGGAACAAGGCGCTGGTACCGGCGGCCAAGCAACTTTATGGCAAGACTTGCATGAACAAAGCTCGAGAATAACCAGAGTATGTGCCTACGATAGAGCTGGCGTAGGTTATAGTGAGCCTGTCAATATTCCAACTCGTTCTGCAGATGTAGCATCGACATTGCGCCTATTGTTGCATCAGTATGGAATAGAGGAAGATTTGGTATTGGTGGGATGGTCTCGAGGCGGAGTCCATATACGCGAGTTTCAGAAACAGTTTCCTGATCTCGTTAGCGGTATGGTACTGGTGGATTCTGCGCACGAGCTACAATATCAGAGAGTTCCTGATGCTCCGGTTCAGGCAGCTACTGGTACCTCGCTCTACCAAGTAGCCCAATATCTACAGCCCCTTGGGCTTTTGAGAATTACGGGTCTCGTAGAAGCTCAAATTCAAGGCTTTGCAATAGCCGAAAAAGAGATACCAAGAGCCAGGGCCCTTTATAATATGTCTCATTCAATCTCTACTCTACTAAACGAGACAATTGGGGCGGAAATTGACTTCGACGAAGCCAGTGAGCCTGCATCCTTAGGAGACCTACCGCTTGTAGTGATAACTCAGGGCGAACCAGTAGTGCTTCCTCCAAGATTACCGCCAGCATACACTCTAGAGTATTTCCAAGAGACGCGCAGGGTATGGAATGAATTACAGTCAGAACTGGCTCAGCTATCGACGAATAGTAAGCAAGTAATCGCCAGCGAAAGCGGTCATGGGAATATTCATAGCAGACAGCCTGAAATCATTATTAATGCTATTTCTGACGTAGTTCTTGCAGTAAGGAATAGTAGTGATTTAGTCACTCATTGAGATATGCTTGCAGCGCAAGCCGACACATAACACACGCTTGCAAAGTGACGCGTTTTTAACGCGCACTTGAAGCGAGCGTTAGAGCCCACAGCGCGCAGAGCCAAAGGTTTTCCAATTATGAATGAATGGAATCGTTTATGATTTTGGAGTTCGAAGCAGCTTTCCCAGAGCACCTGGATGAACTTGTGAGAATACGGATAGCTGCTATGCGCGACAGTCTCACGAGAGTTGGGAGATTCGATCCGGATCGTGCCAAAGAAAGATTCGAATCAGGGTTTAATCCCGAATACACAAGATTCATAAACTTTGGCGGGCTGAGGGTCGGTTTCGTAGTCGTGAAGCCAGAGGGAGATGGCCTAAGACTAGACCACTTGTATATTGAACCAGACTATCAAGGACGTGGAATTGGTGGGAACGTACTCCAAACTATCTTCAGCACAGCAGACCGGCTGGGTCTGCCGATTTCAGTTACAGGGCTTCGAGACAGTGACTCAAACAGTTTCTATCAAAGCCACGGATTCAAGTACCAGGATGAGACGGAGTGGGACATAAACTATATACGGATGCCCAGTGTACATTCTGTCTCTTATACACATCTCCGAGCCCACGAGACAGGCAGAAATCTCGT
>OLID01000700.1_pt1 | contig 12318 bp, 7 predicted proteins | sample 1609361 | NCBI WGS metagenome assembly OLID01 (sample SAMN05416778, study PRJEB24817) | seawater metagenome | isolation source: Sea water | place: Canada:Atlantic | collected 2013-07
TACACAGAGTAGATCGTCGGCAGCGTCAGATGTGTATAAGAGACAGGAATAATTAGTGCGTAAAGAACACCAATAATAAAAGGCTTCTTCGACCAGTTAAAGGTCATGAAGAAGCCGTAGTTTTTCTTAACGTACATGCGTTAATTGTTTAATCCAAGCTTTTTATTTAGCTCTTTTGACAGTCCGTCTTTATGTAAATAAACGTTGATTGTTTTCCATTTGAAGTAGCTCTCTGAAACGTACAAAAATCCTTCTGGATAATTTCCAGTTCCCCATGAGTTTTTCACTAGGAAGTACTTCGTTCCTTTTTGGTCCTTATACAGTCCAACAATGTGCATTCCATGATCATCCGTTGTTGTTTTGTTTTCATAACCTTCTTGACGCATTTCAGGGGTTACTTTTACTTCTTCCACTGGAGTTTTAAAGGCATTGGATTGCTTGTCTGCACCCCCATCAGAAAAGTTTTTGTTGTCTTTTCCGCTTACATTAATTGTAGCATCATCCACAGGATTAATAGCTAATCCGTTGCTAAAACTAAAACCTTTTTCTGAAACATCTGCTCCCCAAGCAACTGAGTAACCGTTTTTCAAAGCGTATTCGGTAGCAGCCATCAAATCATCTAAAGACACGTTATAGCTTTTTCCCCAAGCCCAGTTATCAGGAATGGCAAGCATGCATTCTTTGTTCAATTCGTGATTGGTGAAAGAAGTAAGTGACAAGTAATTGTCCATATCCAAGCCAATTTCTTTTGCGTAAGATTTTGGTGTATATTTTTTTCCTTTGAATTCAAATTCTTTCGGATCTGCACCTAAATAGGCATCGAGAATTCCGTTTAACGCATTTTTCCAAGCATTTGATAATCCCCCTTTCGCTCCAGTTTGTGCTAACACACCTTGAACAGCACCATTAAGCACGCTGAACATTTCGCTGTGATTGTGTTTATCAGTACCATAATTTAGACCTGAATAAATGTCTAAAGGAACAATTCCATAGTTACGAATAACAAAAGGAATATCATGAAAAGCGCCGCCTTCAGAAAAGTTTACTTTTCCGTCCATTCGAATGTACTTATCAGCTTTACCTTCGTAAGCCTTTCTAACAATGTACATTTCAGATAACAAATCTGGGTTTTTATTTCCTTGACGGATTAATTCAGATTCAAAAAATGACAAGGCTGAAAAACTCCAACATGTACCAGTATGGCCTTGACTTTGAACCGGTGTAGCATCGAGATGCGATATTTTAGTTAGTTGATATTCGCTGTCAGGAGCGTTTTTAACAGGTTCAGAATATCCGAATTGAGCAATGGCTGAGCCAATCAATCCTATGAAGATGAAAGTTGTAATCGTTTTATTCATTTTTTAGTTTTAGCGTATGTAATTGATTTTCGAGAAGGAAATTTATTTTAAAATCCAGCCAGACAATCCCAATGAGTTTGCAGTCATTTTAATAGAGTTCAATCCTTCAGTTGTTATTGCTCCCCCAGCCGAAACTCGGTGTAATCCATTATGGTTGTCCACTATTTTAGCCATTAGCCCGGATGACTTTAGTTTTAAAACTAGGTTGTCAGCGTTTGTTTTGTCCGAAAAACAACCTACAATATAATGCATAGTAGAAATAGAAACAGGCTCTTTTGAGTTCGTTACCGGTTCATTTTCAACGGTGCTTCCAGAATTTACTCTAACAGGAATGAATAGATCTTCATCAAATTTATAAGAGTAAACGGTAACATCGGTTGAGATGTCATTAATTTTTGATGTTAAGTCCTCGTGAGCAATTTGGTTTAACTCACCTGTTTTTATTGCTCCAGGGGTTTTAAATTGTTCTTGAACATGTTGCTTGAACGGATTAAAATCGTGCAATGAAATAACTCCTGATTCAAGCACATCTGTTTTCATTGGAATCCAAATCGAATAAAAAGCAATAGGCAAGAAGCAAGCTGCTGCAATATATTTCCACGTGTTTGAACGCTGATTTGTTAAAGCTGGATGTTCAATGACTTTCGCATCTGAAACAGGACTTGAAACTTCTTTAGTTGGTACAACATGCTTAATTTCTTCAGTTTGAGAAGTGGGTTCAACAATCCGAGTTTCTAGTTGCTCTACTAATGTGACTTTATGCTCTGCAATTTTTATGTCTTGTTCTGAAAGGAAATGAACTTGGTTCAATCCAAACGACTGAAGTAATAAATTAAAGAAACGATCTTGTTCAAAACACAGGTTTTTTTCGTCATCCAAGAATAAAAAACCAACACGGTCCAATTCAATTCTATTTCCAGATTTTAATATGGAATTCCAAGCCACAACTTTTTCGTTCACAGCTTTTGAGGCAGCGTCAAAGGTAAGACCATTGTCGTGAGCTAATTCATTAATTAATAATCCATCATTATTAATTAGTTGCTTATTGAATAACAGTGACTTACTAGGCGGAGTCATTTTTCCAGCATTGAAATCTATTTTTGCCGAATTTTGCTTCGCGACAAATCCACCAAATGAAGGTACAATAACACAATTGTGTCGTAAAAGTAAATTTCCAATAAGAGTTTCAATCGTTGTCATTGCTACAAAAATACAAATAAATGGGTTGAAAAACTAAAGCGCATTTAGGACCTTTTCCAAATCGGCAGGAACATCAATGTTTGGCGTTTCGATATCCGTCGGAATAACTTTTATTTTATAGCCATAATATAGCCACCTGAGTTGTTCTAAGGATTCAACTTGTTCAAGTTGTGTTGGTTTCAATTGAATTATTTCGGACAGCACTTGAGTCCTGAATGCGTACAAGCCAATGTGTCGGTAAAACGGAAAAGATTCAACCAATTCCCTTTTTGAATTTACGGTATTTGGAATTGGGCTTCTTGAGAAGTACATGGCATTTTCATCCTTATCGAGTACAATTTTTATTCTGTTGGGATTACTTTTGTCTTCTTCAGAAACAGCTTTAATTCCTAGAGTAGCAATTTGAACACTTTTATCCTTAAATGCTTCGCACAACTGGTCGAGTTGTCTATAGTCAACTAATGGCTCGTCACCTTGAATATTGATAGCAACATCTGCATCAGGAAACAGTTGAATTACTTCACCGCATCGATCAGTACCAGTAGTATGATTTTCACTAGTCATAACAGCGTTTCCACCAAATTCTTTTACGGCATCAAAAATACGCTTGTCATCTGTTGCGACGATTACTTTTTCAAGATAGTTGGATTTAATAGCACCTTCATAAACTCTTTGAATCATCGTTTTTCCTTTTAGGTCAACCAAAGGTTTGCCTGGAAAGCGAGACGAAGCATAACGAGCGGGAATTATTCCAATAATTTTCATTTAAAATTTCAATTGTAACTGAAGTACAAACGATCTTGGAGCTTGAATATCTCCAGGTCGCGTGTCGTATTCTGTATTAAGTAAATTGTTTACAACGAAACCTACTCGATAATGTTCCAAAAAGCTATAACCAATTCGAGCATCAAATACTAAACTCCCTTTATTATTCTCTTCTCTGTATCGATCTAAACCGGGAAGAATTTGAACAACTGAACCGTCAATAATTTTTATTCCTTCAACAAAAGTTTTGTCGATATTAGACATAAAACTATTGTATCTTGCTGAAAAACCAACACTTATATTTTTCCACGTCACCTCAACATCAGCTTTTACCAAGTGCTTAAATCTGTATTTTAACGTGTTGCTTGCCGAATCAGAAAATGTGTTAAGATAAGCCGCTTCTTTGTTAAGGCTAATTGGATTCATATAGGTATAACCCATCAAAGAAGTTACTTCAACTTCGCCAATTTTCCCTTGGCTATTGAAAGAAAATTCGGCACCAGCAATTCTGGCTTTCTCGGCATTTTGAGCTTGAAAACCAAAATATTTTCCAATATAGTACGGAGATGCAGGATTAAGATTTGGTGAAACCGAATCTGGAATAAACACACCAAAAGTAAATTCCATCATATTTTCGTACTGGTTTATAAATGCTGCTACATCCACAATTCCTTTCCAGTTTTTTCCAATTTTCACGACTTGTTTTACACCGAATTCGGCAGCCCACCCTTTTTCAGGACGTAAACCTGCATTTGGAAAAATATTTAGCGCACCTACAGAAGTAAATGTGTAGCGTTCTGCAACGGAAGGGTATCTGATACCTTGACCAAAGGAAGCTCTTAGGTGAGTATGCTTAAACAATTTATAACTCGCCCCAACTCGGAAGATAGGGTAGATAGGAATTGTTTTGGCAGTTGAATCACTACTGAATGAAAAATCTGTATCACCTGAAATGTTATCTTGTTCGTAATACTCAAAACGAACACCACCGGTTAAATGTAGTTTGTTCCAAAAGCTTTTTTCAACCTGCGTGTATAGGGCGTAATTCAACGAAAAATGATTCCCAAAAAGGTTTGAAGTCACATCAGTTCGCGTAAATGTTCCTCCTGCGGTTAAAACTGTTTCAGGACCCCATTTTTTTTGAAACTGGTAATCGGCATAAATAATTCCCGAGGTAGTTGATTGCGAGGTGTTGGATAGGTTAACACGATCAACATAATAATACCTTGTTTTTAAGGCATGTAAATTATTCTTTTTATCATACACCTTTAAATATGGATCAATATTAATGGTTGTTCCTTGATACGAAGATAGTGTTGAAGCAGGATCGTTTAAATCCGCCCCCCCACTTGGAGTGTACGCCAGAGAATCACTTTCCCAAATTAAAAAGTTTCCAGTTTTCTGAAATTGTAGGTTGTAACCTAAGCCATACTTTAATCGTGGGAACTTTTTGGTTTTGAAATAAAGCGACCCTGAAATTCTTCCACGGTCTTCTATTTCACCTTGCTTATAACCGTCGCTGGTAAATCCGTTAACGGAAACGGTAAACCCGAATTTATCGAACATTTTCCCATAAAAGGCCTCTGCTTGATAATATAAAGGGTTTTTTGACCACCATTTTAAACTTTCCCTTTTAGGATTGTCGTAAATTCCAGCCTGTATTTTAGCCCGTACTTCTCCTTTTCGACTAGGTTCTCTTTCCGACAGTGAAATTATTCCATTTAATGCACCACTTCCATAAAGTACGGAAGACGCACCTTTCAATACTTCAATTTGAGATGCGTTTTCTATAGGAATTGCATTGAACTTTGCATCACCAGCATCACCAGATACCATTGGGATTCCATTCCACAACACAAGAACACGGCTTCCAGCTCCATAGGCAAAACCACTTCCACCTCGTATACTCACTTGACCGTCCATAGCGTAGACTCCAGGACTTTGATCAACAGCCTGTTCTAGATCGACCAAACACTTATTATCAAACAATTCGGGTCGAATTATCTCCATAGAAATAGCAACGTTTTCAACATCTTGATCGCGTCTTCCTGCTGTAACAACTACGGTTTTAATTTCTTGTACTTCGTTTTTCAAACTGAACTTGAGCTCACCAGCTTTTACAATTTGAACCGTATCTGTTATGTACGACTGTGCTGAAATAATAATGTAAGTCGGAAAAGATGAAACGTTTAATTTGAACTTTCCATCAACTGAACTTAAAGCTCTTTCTCCAGACTCTGAAATAATTTTAGCGCCATAAATAGGTTCTTTTGTATCATCATCTGTTAACGAGCCGCTAACTTGAGAAAAAAGAGTGAATGGAGTAAATATAATTAGCTGAAGTAGGTATTTCATAGAATAATATTTCGTAATTTAAATAGCCAAAATACCAAAAATTTGAATTACAATAACCTACATTACAAAATAGCGCTGACTTTATTGCATGGAATTGGACCAGTAAAAGCGAAAGAAATTCTAAATAGAGTAGAATCTCTTGAACTGTTGTTTAATCTTAGCACTTCGCGATTGTCAAAATTGACAGAACTCAAGCCTGCGTCAATTACTAAAATGAATAGAGAAGGAGCTCTTTTAAAGTCAGTTTCTGTAGTCGAACATTTACTAAAAAATAATATTTCGACCTTTTATTATGAAGATGCGCGTTATCCAAGAAGACTGAATCAGTGTGTGGATGCGCCATTGTTGTTGTATGGAAAGGGAAGTATCGATTTAAATGTTTCAAAACTTGTAGCTGTTGTTGGAACGAGAGACGCTACACCATACGGAATACGTTTATGTGATGAGTTGATTGACTCTTTTGTTGGTCAAGACATTGTTGTAGTTAGTGGGTTAGCATCTGGAATTGATGCTCAAGTGCACAAGCGATGTGTGGAATTAAACATTCCTACAATTGGTGTTTTGGGACATGGCTTTGATAGAATATACCCATCATCGAATAAAGGATTATCTGAAAAAATGAAATTAAACGGGGGGCTTCTTACGGAATTTATTCCCGGTACAACACCAGATAGAGAAAACTTTCCTAAAAGAAATAGAATAGTCGCTGGATTGTGCGATGCTACGATAGTTATTGAAAGTAAGCAAAAAGGCGGCTCATTAATCACCGCGAATTTGGCCAATGACTATTGTCGTGATGTTTTTGCATACCCTGGGTCAATACATATGGAAACATCACAAGGATGTAACAAGTTAATTGCAGACCAAAAGGCTCATTTACTCCAATCACCAGATAATTTTTTAACGATGATGAATTGGAAAATGGAGGTCGGGAAAAAAGACATTCAAAAAACGTTATTTCCAAACTTATCTGAAACGCAAACGAAAATTACCGATATACTGTCTTCGGATCGTGCAATTCAAATAGATGTAATATCCATAAAAACGGAATTGCCAATTTCGCAACTGAATGCCGAATTGTTTTACTTAGAAATGAATGGCGTAATTCAATCACTTCCAGGAAAAAAATACTGTATGGCATAAAAAAAGTCGCACTATTAGTGCGACTTTTTAATACTTAGTTTAACAATTATCTTCTAATGTTATTCTCAAAGAATCTACGATTATCAACAACTTCAGCTTGTTTAATCAAAGCACTTCTTGCACTTCCTTGTGCACTGTTTTTAGCTGTAGACAACAATTGATCTTTTTCAACCATGTAATTCGCAGCCGCTGGAGCTTTCGTAGTTTGTTCTATTTGAACAACATAAACACCTGATTTCCCTTTTAAAGGTAAAGAACGCGCTCCATCTTTCAATCCAGAGAATAGTGCGCCAACAACTTCTGGCTCATATCCAGCACCCGTAATTTGTGGGTTAGCAAATGTAATCTCAGCTTTTTGAACCTCTACTTTTAATTTTGTAGAAAGTTCTTTTAACGATTTTACACCAGCCATTTGACTAGTGATTCTTTTCGCCTTAACATCTTCAATGTAGTCGCGTTTAATAGCAACTTGTGCATCTTCGTATGTTGGAGCACCTTTCACTTTAATAGCAGAAACAATAGCAATGATGTAACGGTTTTTATCTTTTATAGGAGAACTAACTAAATCACCAACCTGCGCACCTTCTTTATACGCTAATTGTAATAGTTTATCTTCAGCAAACTTGGATGTAAACCCAAATAATTTTGGAGCATCATCCATTATTGTGATTGGACGCGCAAATTTATCTGCTCTGCTTACTATCGTATCGAACAAAACAACTTTAGCATAAAGATCAGTCTTTTTACTAAGTTTTTCATCCAATTCAAACAACATGTCGTAAACCTCTTTGTCTTTAGAATCTACTGTTTCAATGCTCGGTTTTAAAGTTTTTTGAACGATTGCTAATACTGGAGCATTTATTTCTTTTCGTTCAATATTTTCCATAATATGGAAACCGAAATCGGTTTGAACGTATCCAATTTTACCTATAGGTTCTTCGCTAGCAAATTTGCTAAACTCAGGTACCATTTCGTAATCCATGAAATCTTCATATTTACCACCTTTATCTTTTGAACCTGGATCTTCTGTAAATCGTGTTACATATTCTTCAAAGTTAGCTGTGTTAATTAGAGGTAATAAAGAATCAACCAATTTTTTCGCCTTTTTAACTGCTGCATCGTCTGTTTTTTGGGCTGCAATTAAAATGTGACGAGCTGTTAAACTGTTTTTATTGAAGTCCAATATTTTAGCAATACGCGTATTACCGTTGTCCTCATAAGGACCAACAATGTCACCTATTTTAGCTGATTTAAAAATGGTATCCATGAAGCTCGGGTATGTCATTCCTTGACGGGCTTTTTCATCTTTATCAGATTTAAAAGTTGCAAGGTGTGTACTCGAAAAACCTTTCATATCGCTGTTCTTCATTACAAATAATGAATCGTTTTTAGTCGTAGCGAACTTAGTTTTTAAATCGGCCATCATTTTATTGAACTCATTGGAATCCTTTTTAGAAGGCTCAATGAAAATGTCGAAAAACTTAATTTCTCTAGATGACTGCTTGTTTTCGTATTTTTTCTCTGACTTGTGCTCTTCAAAAAATGCTCTTAATTTAGCATCAGGAGTTGGGATTGATTCGTCTTTAATTTCAGAATAACGTTTAAACACGAATGAAATGCTTTTTACTTCTTTCTGAGCTAAGTATTCATTTTTAGCCTCCAAGTTTGTAACATAAACACCTTGATTCAAAATTTCAAAGTATTTTTCTTGCATTCTTCTTTTAGTATAGTATTCTTTGCTGTCTGCCCATTGTTTTTGAACGTTAGGATCATCTGAAGATTCCATTTCTTCAATACGTGATTGAAGCAATTTATCGTTAAACATTCCAGTTATTGAATCCGTAAAACCTTGAGCTAAATCAGGTAAAACTTTAAAACCATCACGACCGTATAAGTAGGATTCAAATTCAGCATCACTAACATTGATACCCAATGCCTCGTATTGTTTTTCCAACACGATGCTTTCAACGAATGAAGACCACACCGCATCACGATCCACAGGTTCTGGTTGTTGTCCTTGTTGTTCAGCTTGTCTACGTGTATTTTCTTCCGCTAACGCCAATTGGCTATTGAACTCATCAATATTGACCATTTCACCGTAAACTGTACCGTAACCGAACTCCATGTCGTTACCTCCAGCCCCTTTGTAGTAGTCACCAAGGATAAACGCTAAAAGCGCACCACCAACTAAAACTAGCATCAGCCAGGATTTTTCTCTAATCTTTCCTATTATCGCCATTTGTATATTATTCTAAATAAGTCTGCGAATATAGTTAGATCAATTGACTATTAAAAATAATTTTTACAGAACTTAATAATCAATTGAATAAAGAAAATGTCGATCAATAAAATTGACCGACATTTTCATTTATATTATTGTACCGTTTTAATTACAAGGCCCTTCTGTTGCGCCTTGCAGTTTGTATTTTGCTAATTCAATTTTCTTTATGGTTTTAGTTACTCCATTCAAACAAATTACAACTTCATCATTGCCAACAGTTGAGACCTCGACACAAGGCCCTTCTGTGTCACCATGAGCTAAGTGTGCTTCTAATTCTGAAACAGGAATTTCCATTTCTACGGATGGTGTATTAGGTCCAGTTGTATGGCAAATAATCACTGTCTCTTCTTGATTGATGTCACCATTTTGAGTCGGACATTCACCGCGTACAGCACCAAGCTTTAAATAGTCTGCCCATTGACTTTCTTTAATCACAAGTGTACTGTCATTGTAGCAAATTGTGATATTCAAATCCGCCTCTGGTTCTGGACATTCTCCTTGAATTGCACCTTGTTTAGAATATAACCTCCATTCAGTTTCTTTTATAACGATTGTTTTTCCATTTAAACATATCGTCATGTCTTTAACTTCTAATTTCGGACATTCTCCTTGAGTAGCTCCTTGCGAAGCAAATGCATTCCATTGGCTTTCTTTAATGACCAAAGTTTGACCTCTCAAGCAAATCGTCATGTCTTTGTCAACCGGTTTCGGACATTCGCCTTGAGTAGCACCTTGCGAAGCAAATGCATTCCATTGGCTTTCTTTAATGACCAAAGTTTGGCCTCTCAAGCAAATCGTCATGTCTTTATCAACAGGTTTCGGACATTCTCCTTGTGTCGCCCCTTGCGAAGCATACGTATTCCATTGGCTTTCTTTAATCACTAAAGTTTGACCTTTGAAACAGATAATCATATCCTTATCAGTTACTGTGCTATTAATTGTAAACGTTGAATTAACGGTTCCACAATTGGTAGTAACTACAATAGTAACGGAGTTGTTTCCTCTATCAAGAGTAATGTTTTTTTCGAAAATATTGGTTGAACCATTGAAAGTTCCATTACTTACAGACTTCCCATTTACAGAAACAGCAACTTGATTGGCATTGGAAATATTATCAATTTTTGCACGCAAAGTAAACGAAGATTTATCCGTTTGGACAGGGTTCGTTTCCGGTGCGATCATTGTTATTTTTGGTGTAATACAAGGCGTAAATTCGACATTGAAGGTTTCAATCACTTCCCCACAATCATTTTTAGCTACTATTTCTATTAAGTTTGCACCTTCTTTTAGGGTTAATTTTTGAATCAATTCTTTTGAAGATGAATTGTAGGCAAATGTCTTAACCGTTCCGTTTAGCTTTAAAGTAATTTGACTTTTACTCGTAATGTTTTGGAAAATTGCGTTAACTGTAAAGCTATTGTTGTCAACCTTGATAACACGATCAACCTCGTTAATTTTAATGACAGGTTTGTCACAACGCACGTAAATCACATCAACAATTGCTTCTTGGGTTCCGCATTCATTTGTTACCACAATTTTGACGCTGTTTTTTCCTTCTGCCAGCGTAATTGTGCTACTAAAGGTTTTTTCTTCTTCATTAAAACTATAGTTTCTTAATTCTTTATCATTTATGGAATAAACGATTGATTTAGCCCGCTCTATTTGAGCTGTTAATGTATAGTTTTGTTCGTTTGTCGTTATTGACGAAGTCGCTGGGGATACAAAAGAAACTGTCGGAGGAACACACTCCTCATATAAAACTTGAATTCTTTCAGTAGTTGTACCGCAACCATTTGACGCAGTGACATCAATTGTGTTTTGTCCTTTAATAAGTGTTACAACTTTATTTAACTTGCTAGTTTGGGCATTATATACAAAGTTTGTATCTCTAACACCATTTAGGCTAAATTGAATATTGCTTTTTCCAGATATTTGTGAAATGAGAGCTTCAAAATCCAATTGAGTTGAAGAGACTGTAAGTGTTTTTGTTACAGGAGTCACAATACCAATAGCTGGTTTTAAACAATCCTTATTGACTTCTTCAAGTTCATTTTCAACTTTTCGTGATCTGAAATTGAACTTCAACATTAAGGATGTATAATGGTAAATGTCATTTTTGAACATTCCCCATTTTTTTGAAGTTCCTTGGTATCCATCAAAATCATTTCTTAGTGTAAATGTTGTTTTATGCTCTATACCAACAGAAAAACGTGGACCAACTTGATACGCCAAACCGATTCCAATGCTTGGCATAAAATTAATGTTATAACTAGTCTGGTGACTTCCGTCCAGTGCAGAGTCATAGATTTCATCCGACAACCCTTTCCATTCACGTCTAGTCATTCCATTTGGAGAGTAGGCATAATGGTTACTCATAAAAACGGTAGAGTCTTGATTGTATAAATCTCCATAGGTTTGATTCCAAACAAGATGTGCACCACCAAAAATGTAAGGATCCCATCCTGTTCTTTCTCTTAAACTATTTGCATGAAGTACAAGCTCCAGTCCAATTTCATGAACTTCAGCCTGAAAGTTATTATACGTATACCCTAATGTTGTGTCATATAATTGAGCAACTTTACCCATAGGATCATATCCTGAGTTTCCAGTTACATTAGTTGTATCGTAATCTTGACCATACCATTTTCCACCTAAATACCTTAATCGTAAATCGAAACTGAATTTCTTGCCATAATTATAATTAAAGGACCTACCTAGGGTAAAACCATAACCAATATGCGTTTTGTTTTTTACGTCGGTAGTGTTCCAGGCTGCACCAGCATTTATTCCAAAAAACCATTTAGAATCGTGATCATAATCTAATTTTTGACCAAAAACCGAAGGTAATATTGCCAGGCAAAGAATGAGAGTTAGTGCTTTTTTCATAAGTCAGTTTTAATATTTTACTTTAAAAACCGTTCTATTATTGTGCCAAACAAGATGGAACATTGATAATTAAGCGATTAATAACAAAAAGAATTCGGCAAAATTATCTTATTTTTGCCTAAATAACTAATAAAACCTAGGGTTTTCAATTTTATGCGCAACACTGTTATTTTTTTGTTAATGTGTTTTTGGCATTTGTCAAATGTCTTCGCGCAGGCAGTTTATAATAATTGTTTAAACGCTCAGGAAGTTTGTCCAAACACCATTTTTAGTGTAAATAATATCTGTCTCTTATACACATCTGACGCTGCCGACGATCTACTCTGTGTA
>OLID01000701.1_pt1 | contig 12301 bp, 14 predicted proteins | sample 1609361 | NCBI WGS metagenome assembly OLID01 (sample SAMN05416778, study PRJEB24817) | seawater metagenome | isolation source: Sea water | place: Canada:Atlantic | collected 2013-07
AATGGAGATATCTTGAGAAGCAACATAAAAATGAAGGCAGTTTTGCTGATTATATAAAATCATACTATGACAAGATTTGTTAACTTATAAAATCCAGTAATATTACAAATAAAAAAGCCACCTATTTGGTGGCTTATAGCTAAAAATAAAATTAAATTTTATAGCATTCCATAGTAAGCAAGTTTTTTACGGAATGTACCGCGATTAATACCTAGAATGCTCGCAGCTGTACTTTGATTATTTCCAGTATACTCCATAGTAGCTTCAATTAAAGGTAGCTCAACCTCTGACATGATTAACTCATATACATTCTCAGGTGTCGCTCCTTGTTCAACCATATTTTTATAATATGTACTAACCACTTGCTTCATGTGGTCACGAAGTGGTAAATCAGTTTTTGTTTCTTCATTTATTTTTGCAGTGTAGTGCATTGTTGCTGGCATTGTATTCTCCTAATCCTTTATTTTATCATATCTCTTAAAGCTGACTATTTTCAACCCAACCCTAGATTGACCACATTCTAAGTAGTGGCTATTCAAAAAGCAAGCCCTTGAACAAAAATATTTTGAAAGTAACAAATATATTATGCTAAAGTGGTGATCAAATATTTATTAAGGACCCAACATCATGTCAGATGACTTCCCATTAAGAAAAAAACTCTCTTTAAAGGTAAAACGTGATAAACCCAATAATACATTGCTGGATATTAAACCTAGTGAAACATCAATTGTTCAAAATAATAAAGAACTATCTGCCTTACAATACGAAAAAGATGCATTACACGAAAAAATAACACAAATCGAAAAGAGACTCGTATTTGGCTATAGCGAACCCTTACAAGCCCAGTGTACTGAATTAAAGAAACAAGACATACTATTATCTTGTAAAATGACTGATATTTTAGATCGTACTTTATAGTTTTTTATTAGAAACCTTTATCAAATTCTGCGTCAATTTCTGCAATTTCAGCAGCTTCTCGTTTCTGATTAGCAACGAAGTTTGAACGATCTTTAGATATAAATGAGTACATAGTTGGTACGATAAAAATAGTAAACATGGTACCAATTGTTAAACCAAATACGATTACAATTCCTATAGATTGTCTGCTCACCGCACCAGCACCAGTAGCATAAATTAAAGGCACAACACCTGCCACCATAGCCGCAGTTGTCATCAATATAGGCCTTAATCTAACCGATGCAGCTTGAATTATTGCATCCATTTTTTTGACACCCTGTTCTTGTAATTGGTTAGCAAATTCAACAATTAAAATTCCGTGCTTACTAATTAAACCAATAAGTGTAATTAATCCAAGCTCACTATAAATATTTAGCGTGCAAGAACCTATGTTTAACACACTGCCGATATAAAGCGGTATTAGAGCTCCACAAATTGACATAGGAACACTAATAAGAATAATGAATGGATCTCTAAAGCTTTCAAACTTTGATGACAGCATTAAGAAAATTACAATCAACGCAAACATAAACGCAATCGCTAATGTATCACCCTCCTGGATAAATTGCAGGGAACCGCCAGCATAATTATAGGTATAGCCTCTAGGCAATATCTCATCTGCTGTTTGTTGCAAGAAAGATAAAGCCTGACCCTGTGTAACACCATTACCTATAACAGCGGAAATTGTTGCGGAGTTAAACTGCTGGTATCTGTTCAAGGTTATCGGCTCAGCTTGAGAACTAAAGGTTACAAATGACCTCAAAGGAACAAGCTGCCCAGAAGCCGTTTTGATCTGCAGGTCTAATAATTGCTCTGGTGTTTGTGCATCTGGAATACTAACTTGCGAAATCACCTGATAACTATATCCCAGTAGATCAAAGAAATTGATATACCCCCCCGCATACGAAGACCCTAGGATATTACCGATATCTTGATTAGTAATGCCCAAATCTGCTGCTTTTTGATAATCAATATGCAAGTTAACTTGTACATCATCAAAACGCAAATCACTTTGTGCAAATAAAAATAAGCCACTTCCCATTGCTTTTTCAATCAATGTATCAGCTAACGTATTCAAGACCTTATAGCTACCAGCTGGTGCAGTTAAAACAAATTGTACCGGTGGTCCAAAGTTCACACCTGGTAAAGAAGGCTGTTGAAAAACATAAGACTGAACGCCAGCCACTTCATTTACTTTTTCTTGTAGCACACGTGCAAGTTCCATTTGAGTATGATCACGATCACCCCATGGCACTAAAACAAGACCACCGAAAGTATTGTTCTGTTGCGGGTACCCATTAACAATAAACGATGAATAGCCACCAGGAATCGTTTTAAATATATCAGAATAAATTGGATTAAATGCAGCTAAATAGTTAACATTCGAAGGTGAAGGCGCTGTACCCTGAACCCCTAAAAACCCCTGATCTTCTTGTGGCGCCAGCTCACTCCCTATACCCATAAATAAATAATAACAACTTGTTAATACGATGATAGCAAACGCTAACATTGCTAGTCGTATACTTAAAATAAACGTTAATGCTCTTTGATAAGCTAATCTAACCTTATCAAAAATCTTATCAACATATTTTACAGTTCGACCTTGTAGCATTTTTGGCGTAATAATTTTCGAGCTTAACATTGGAGAAAAAGTTAAGGCGACTATCCCTGAAATAATAACCGCTGCTGCTAAAGTATAGGCAAACTCAGTAAATAAAGACCCTGTCAATCCTCCCATCATTCCGATAGGGGCATACACAGCCGCAAGGGTAAACGTCATCACAATAACTGGCCCTGCCACTTCACGCGCACCTAATATTGATGCAATGAACGCATTTCTTCCTTCTTCAATATGCCGATAAATATTCTCAAGCACAACAATGGCATCATCAACAACAAGCCCTATTGCCAACACCATAGAAAGCAATGTCAAAAGATTGATTGAAAAACCCATTGCCATCATTAAAAAGAAAGCACCAATCATGGACAAAGGAATAGTGGTAAGCGGTATAATAACCGCTCTTATTGACCCCAGGAACAATGTTAGAACAACGATAACAATAATCACCGCTTCTATTAAAGTCTCTACCACATCATCAATTGAAGCCTCAATAAAGTCATTGGTATTCATAACTACATTTAACTTCAGCCCTTTGGGCATTTGTGACTCAATATAAGGAATATTTTGTATCACTTCATCAATTACAGTTAACTGATTTGCAGATGGCGCAACCTGTAATCCCAAAAATATAGCAGTCTCATTATTATAAGATACCGATGAGGTATAATACTGGGCACCAAGCTCAATCTTTGCTACATCACGTAAATGAATTAATGTGCCATTATCATTTTTAACGACCAATGCTTCATACTCATCTGGTGAGCTCAGACTTGTTTCAGCATTGAGTGTGATATATTGATAAGGAGTCTGTAACTGCCCAGCCCCAGTAATTAAACTATTCTCACTCAATACATTATAAACTTCATTTGCTGTTACACCCAATGAACGCATTTTATTTGGTTCAAGCCACACCCTCATTGCATAGGGCTTATTACCCCAAACAATGACATTAGAGATACCACCTAGAGCATAAATTTGTGGAGAAACCACATTGGTTAAATAGGCTGATATTTCCTGTTCATTTAAGTCGGTACTTGTAAAGCTAAGGATCAATGCTGGGAAAGTATTACCCACCGAAACAGTGATACTAGGAGATAATGCTTGCTTAGGCATGACGTTTTGTTTTGACTGGACCTCAATCATTATATTCGTCATGGCAGCGTTTGGATCATAATTCAAGTCAATGTAACAAGTAATCGTTGACTGTCCTTGAACACTATTCGATGTCATATAATTAATGCCATCAACCGTACCAATCGCCTGTTCTAGAGGCGTCGTGATAAATCCTTGTATGACATCAGGTGATGCACCAGGATATGACACAGTCACCGTAATAATGGCACTCGTAGTTTGTGGATATTCCATTACCTGTAATTTGAAAGCCGAACCTAAACCAGCCACCAATATCAGCAAGCTTATGGAAGTTGCCAATATCGGCCGTCTAATAAATATATCTGTAAACTTCATATTGCTACACCTAATTTATGGAATCGAGCTACTTGTTCTGATCTTTATCTTTAGTAGATATACCATCAACGCTCATGTTCGGATTATTTAATTTCACTTTATCTTCAATGACAGCTTTACTTCCATTTTTTAGTTTGACCTGCCCTGAAGTTACTACCAAATCTCCAGCACTGATGCCAGATATTACCGCTGACTCAAGACCTTTTGTCATACCCATTTTAACAGGTGTTTCAATTGCCGTATAAAGTGGTTGATGCATATCTACTAACTTAATTTGACCGTCTTTCACTGCTGAGTACTGGCCCATGGCTTGTTTACCATCTTCCATTTTTGGTTTTAATACATAAACGGTATTACCATAAAGTGTATAGGTGACTGCAGAGCTTGGTACTGTTACAACATCTTTCTGAATAGGCAGCATTAAATGAACGGTAGTAAACATGCCTGGCAATAATTGTTGTTTTTTATCCCCATTAGGGATGGTTGCTTGAACCACTAATGCACGCGTATCTTGTGATAAGGTTGAATTTAGCGAAGTAACTTTACCTTTAAACACCTTCCCTGGGAAAGCGGTACTTTCAACTTGAACCTCTTGTCCAATAAATAGCTTCGCAACATCTGATTCAACAATGTTGAAATTAACATAAATTGGTTCAATTTGATTTAATGTTACTGCGGTTGAGCCAGCCTGAAAGTACTCACCTAGATTAATTTGTCGAATTCCTAGCTTTCCATCAAACGGCGCGCGGACAATATGGAAATCAATTTGAGCCTGTGTGTTTTGCACTGCTGCTACAGCTTCCTGATACTGTGCTAAAGACTGATCTAATGTTTGCGCTGAAGTTGCATTATTTTCATACAATTTTTTATCACGAAGGTACGTAATTTTAGCGATTTCCATAGAGGCTTTGTTTTGTGCCAACTGGGCATCATAATCATCATGCTGAATTTCAAATATTTTATCACCTTTTTTTACTGTTTGGCCTGATTCAAAGTCGATTGACGTCACAACACCTGCAACTTGAGCAGTTATGCTAACACCATTTATAGACTGTGTTTGACCGACAGACTCTACATAAGGGGTCCATTCGATCAACTTGGCTTTTACAGCTGAAATGGAAGCAGGGCGCATTTGAAATGTTGCCATTGCCGCACTTTTTTTAGAGTCCACCATGGCTTTGAATCCAAATATACAGCCAAAGAGAATAGCCAAAGCACCTACGATTACAATAAAAGATATAATCAGTTTTTTTGGAGATGCCTTTTTAAACTCTATTTTATTGACATTTTCTTCTTTTACTTCAGACACAATGCTACCCTCGTTATATTATTAATCTCTGCGTTTTGGCAAATGCCGAAAAACATGCCATAGATGAAAAAACCCCAGTATTGCAAAGAATACAACAGCCCAACCAGCTAATGACAAACTTAAAAATGACCAATGAACTACTGCACAATCACCTGTACCTTTAAAAATTGCCATTAAAAAATCTTTAAATGGCATATTCTCGAACATATAACCAATTCCAGGTCCACACATTGGCGCATCACCTGGTGGTAAGCTTTGTAGCCATACTTGCCTTATAGCAATTGCCACACCAACTAAACAAATTAGAAAAAAAATAAAACTATATATACGAATACCGTGACCTTTTGGCCCGTGAACAGTCGCAATTAGAAAAAATATAGCCAGAACAATGACAACAATTCTCTGGAAAATACACATCGGACAAGGCTCTAAACCATTCACCAATTCTAAATACATGACAATTGCAAATGCGATACAACACAGTAAAAAGCTAATAAAAAATATCATTCTAGCTGGTGTCGTTTTTATACGCATTAAATCATCCTTACACTACTCCACTTCCTAAGTATAGTGATTGATTTCAATCTGTCAGCATTTGATTAATTTTAAAAATGATTTTGTAGGTGTTATTTTTAATAGTGATTCTGGTTAATTTAAAGTACTATTTGTTCATACAGATTAAGAAGTTGGTAGGTAAATGACAACACTAATTATTATTGGAATTATAATACTCATTTTAATCGCTTATATTGTGATGACGTACAACGGGCTTATTTCTGAAATTGAAACCGTTAAAAATTCAGAAAGACAAATTGATGTACAGCTAGACCGAAGATCTAAAATATTTGAGTCACTGATAAGTGTCGTAAAAAAATATATGGATTATGAACAAACCACGTTAAAAGATGTGACGAGATTAAGACAGCAAGCTGTTGATGCCAAAAATAGCGGTAATGAAGAGAAAAGACAGCAAGCTGAAAATGCGTTATCAGGTATTGCCAAAGGGATACATGTACAATTTGAAAATTATCCTGATTTAAAAGCCAACCAAAATGTCATGCAGTTGCAAGAAGAGATCACATCTACTGAAAATAAATTGGCATTCTCTAAGCAAGCATTTAATGATTCCATTGAAAAATATAACGCTCATAAAAAATCATTTTTTGCGGGGATGGTCGTTAATCTTTTTAAAAGCAAACTTGACAATAGTTTTATATATTGGAATATCAGCGAAGAAAAACGCGATCAATTAGAAGATTACCGCGTCGAGTTATAAATCTAAAATGGACATTCAATATTCAAAAAGTGTGGATTGGCGTCAAACCGTCAAATTAAACCAACGAAAAACCTACATTGTTATTGCATCGTTTCTGGTCATTTTTTTCATACTTGGAATACTAATTGATTTGATATGGCGATTGAATACAACGGATGTTCTTGTTACTACTCGTAATTCCTATGGTCAAATCGTAAGGCATGCTGAAGCTATGCCAATTGGCGAATTAGCCATTAAACTCGCCACTTTCCAAATCATTCCTTGGGCGACGATTATTTCCACACTAGTTGCTATCATCTGGGTATGTTGTACCTTTGCTTTTTATGACAAAATTATGCTTGCTGGTACTGAATATGAAGAAATTACGGCAGATACTAATGATCCATTTTCTCGCAAACTTTATAATACTATCGAGGAAATGAAACTTGCTGCGGGCATGGCATTTATGCCAAAGGTTTATCTCATTCATGCTAATTACATGAATGCTTTTGCCTCTGGATTTTCTGAAAAATCAGCCATGGTAGCTGTTACAACAGCTTTAGCCTCGAAACTTAATCGAAGTGAGCTTCAAGCTGTCATGGCACATGAGCTAACACATATTCGTAACCAAGACATTAAACTCAATCTGTTTACTGTTGTTTTATCAAATATGCTGATGTTTATGATGGAAATATCCTTTTTCTCACTCTTATTCTCTGGAAATAACAGAAAAAATGATCGTAACAATAACAACAATATCATGGCGATTATATTCATTGTTGTCATGGTGCTGAGATATGTATTGCCTATTATCACGACTATGTTGATGCTATTTTTAAGCCGAACTCGAGAATACATGGCAGATGCAGGCGCAGTAGAGTTAATGCGTGATAATCAGCCTATGGCAAATGCTTTAATTAAAATCAACCAAGGGCATACTGACCCTTCTGCTACAGCTGACTATAAACAACAAGGGCATGAACAACTCCGACGCGCATCCTATATCTATGACCCTTCAAGTGCGCTCTCTGCTGGTGAGTCTAGTAGCGACTTTTTCTCAACACACCCGAGCATTTCAAAGCGTCTAGCTGCTATTGGGATTAAATTGAAGTAAAACTTGAAAATGGAATGATCACTTTATATTCTTTTGGTTAAGGCAAACCAAATCCCTCTTATATTATGAAGTCAATATATAAACTTATGCTTACTATGGCTAGCACGGCTTATTTAACATGCGCTTTTGCTGATGATACGCCTGATACAACAAACTTTTCTATTAATTGTAACACCACCCAGATTACACTCGGCATGTCAGCAGATGCTGTCAAACAGGCTTGCGGTAAGCCTTCAGACTCATATGAACGTAGTAGAAATGGGGCACAATATTTAAAACTTAAATACAAATCAACCGACAGTAATGATGAAAGTCAGTTAGAACTCAAATTCTCTGACATGCAATCAAAAGGGCAACTTAAACTTTATGAGATTGAATTAGATCAAGAGCACGAGCATTATAATCCTTATAAACAATAAGTAAATCGATAAGCCGGGTTCTGTCGCGGACAATCATTTCTCTAGGCCTATTGTCACCAATAGGCTCAAGCAACCTACCCGATTACAGCGCGGGACACGCTTAAGTAATCCTATTTGGTCTTGCTCCAAGCGGGGTTTACCATGCCACAAACTGTTACCAGTTGTGCGGTGCGCTCTTACCACACCCTTTCACCCTTACCTGCCTAACGGCATCGGCGGTCTACTCTCTGCTGCACTTTCCGTAGGCTCACGCCCCCCAGGTATTACCTGGCACTCTTCCCTATGGAGCCCGGACTTTCCTCTAGCAAAATTTCATTACTAGCGATTGTCTAATTTACTTATTGCTTATGCAGTATACCTTGAACCCATTCAGTAAAAAATACTCTTTAACTATTTATTCGTAATCTTTATTTACAATTCTGCCCCTTGTCAGCTTTAATCAAGAGAGAACAGCATTGTTAATAGACTGATTAAGAATGAAGGATCAACATAATAATTATCACATTATCAATTCATTGTCTGACACAACTGAGCAGGAAATTGGGCTCATCTTAACGGATTCAAAAATATACAAGAAAAATATTGATACCTTGTTAAGGTTATTAAAACTAGATCACATTGACCATATTTCCTGGTTACGAGTGATTGATGATGATAAATTTCAACTAGTCACTCAAGATTCTAAACAAAGACTATCTCAGTATTTACGTAGTAACTTATGGAAAATTGATAAGGTAACCACACCACATTCGGAAATTTCTTTCCAGATAATTGATTACTATGAACTAGATCCTAGTAAAGAATTTTCTCAAAATCTAAAAGATCACCTAACATTGTATTTCACAAAACACTTTCAAAACATGTATGACCACTTCTCTCTGGATATCCAAAAATCCTTCTATTTAAGCCTTAATCCATCTGAAAAAGAATTAGTTCACGAAAGATTCAAAATTGCCATAGACATACTTTATAAATCCATTTTTTTTAAAACTACATTTAAAATACTTGACCATAAAGTCTTATTCCTAAGCGAAAAAAACACGAAATCTGACATTATTAAAAAAACGTATCAGTTGACAGATTTAAACCTGGATTATTTAAAGCTCATTGCAACAGGCAATACCGCAAAAGAAATTGCACTTCAGTTTGATAAGTCATATCGATCAGTACAATCCACCATCAATATTCTATATCAAAAACTTTCCTGCAATAGCAAACAAGATTTAATCAATATTGCCAGAATAATCGTTAGCTATTTACAATAAAACTATACACTAAATATACTATACAGAGATATAAACATTGCTATTATGTCCGTTGTTAGTAACCAAAATGATGAGAATGTCAAAAATATTAATCAACAAGTTTGCTCAATTTTATACAACAATCGCTCTACAGATAGAAATAAACTGATTGTTTTTAAATCCATACCGTATTTATTACTGTAAGTGATATCGTATTTTTTCGTATATATTGGCGCTCTTTCCAATAGAACAGGATATGATCATGCAATATGTTGTAAATGATTTAATGAATTTATCTGAACAAGATATTAATGCTATAAATTATGACAGTTGTCTCAGTATTAATGAACTTGGTTCAATACAAGCCATATTTGATCACGACCATATTTCCTGGTTTCGACATATTCGAATTTATAATACCTATTTTCAATTTAAAGGAAATTTAGACAGTAACATGCTAGACACATTAGTCAAATACCGAGAGGTAGGAACTAAAGCCGCATTCAAAACGATTTCTTTGCATGAACGAGTAACTTATACAAAAATGACCAATAACTGCACTGCACTTGAGTTTAAGAAAAGCTTCAACAATTTTAAAGATATTTTTATTTTTGATATACAGAACCACTACTACCAGAACCTATCATTTCAAGCATATTTATCTTTGCATGAACGACTACAGCAACTCATAGACTTAATATACTTAAATACCACTTTCATGATGAAAATAACGCTAACAAAAACATCCAACCGTATACTTTCAATCCCTCAAAAATTTAAAAACAATGCCAACTATTTATCCATAAAAGAAAAATTTTCATTAACTGATAATGAACTCTATTATTTAAACGCCATAGCTATCTCAGGCTCATCAAAAGAAGTTGCCAAAGCAATTGGAAAATCCCCTAGAACCATTGAAAAAATGATTGCCAGCTTATGCAAAAAACTAAGTATTAATAACAAATTTAGTCTGCAGTTATTTGCAAAAATATTAGCCTCAAAGGCAGAAATAACACAATTAAATACACAAGAAAAAGAAACTTGCGACATTGCCTAACAGATTGATAATCAGAATGTTATACCTCAAGCAAAGCAATTAAAAGCCGACATGTTAGTATTTTATACCAGCTTATAAGTTCTGGTTTCAACGCATTACTGATTAAATTATCGTAAAAAATACGATAATTTGAATCCTATCTTGTTAAATTCATGAACTCGCATACACTTTTGGTTTATATATTGCTATATGTCTTTAATAACGCTCAATCTTTTTAGACCATATAGAATAAAAAAATATTGAAACTAAATAACATAAAAATGAACATCACCTAAAACCTATATGATAATAAACATACCCCTTAAAAAAGTTTCTAATCTTCTCGCCATCATCTTTTTGTTTTCAATTGGTCTTAGCAGTTACGGGGATATCACCATACAGAAATACTCTCAAGACCCTTGGAATGGTTATACATATGCTAGCCCACTAGGTTGGTTAAATTATTGGCGTGCAACGAATAATCTTTTAAAGCCAAGCATACAAGATGTATTAAATTACCATTTTCAAGATGCGGTTAACGACACGGTCAATAATTATCAATCACTTGGTAAGTTTAATGCCGTTCCAAATCTACCAAACAATATTACGGATGAACAAAAAAAACCTGAAGGCTTGGTTGATGAAGTTAACAGCCCTGAATATCAAAAAGAAAATGAAAATAACAAGCAAAAACATCCACACAGCTTATTAGAACAGTTTTTCACCGAAGGTACTTATACACTGGCAGCCTTGGTAAATTATTTGTATTTTCAGCCAAACAATTATTATAGCTATGGGGCAAGTGTATTCTTACAATCAGGTGAAATTGCTGGATTTTCAGTGGGTGGTAATTATCTATTTATTAACCCTTGGTTTAGTGATGATATTAACCCAACCGCTAATAATTCACTACCAACAGATAAAGTAGCAACAATCTCTCAACTTTTTTTAGAATATAATTTAAAAGACACCATACAAGCTGATATTGGCTGGTTATACCAATTGCATAATAAACTATGGTGTTTTCAGCCACTCTCTTTTGCACAGTGATTTTACCAATCCAAGATTACAGCAAAATGAATTCCAAGCAGTGCATAACTTATCTACAATTTCATCGTAATCTTTAAACACAGAATTTGATAAATAATTTTGCTTTAACCATTTCCAAACCTGTTCCATTGCATTTAATTCAGGAGAATATGAAGGTAACGGAATAAGGGTTATATTTTTGGGTACATCTAGATCTTTAGCAACATGCCAGCCCGCATTGTCAATGACCAGTGCAACATGTCTGTTATTTTTTATTTGCGCTGATAATTTATTAAGATAAATCTGCATGGCATTTGTATTAGTGTAAGGTAGGACTAAACCAAAGGTCTCACCAGTAGCTGCACAGGCTGCACCATATATGTATGTGTATATAAATTGCTGTTGTTTAACTTTCCTGGGGCGAGTGCCTGTTGGTGCCCAGATTCTAGTTAGGCTTCCTTGCTGACCTATTCTTGATTCATCTTGTTGCCATATATCAACAGAGGATAAATCAATACTATCTGGGAGTAATGCTCGAAGCAATGATGGAAAGTTTTTTATATTGCTCTTGGGCTTCTAAGTCTGATTTTGGGTGAATAGATCTAGCACTTACCCAACTAAAGTTGAGTTGATGTAATGTATTATAGATGGTCCTTAAGCTACAGGAAATTGAAAACTGATTTTCAACAAGGGTGTGTAGTTGCTTACCAGTAATATGACCACCTGACTTATCCGAATTTAGTGCATTAATAAAATCAGATATCCATTTTTCAATGGTAGGATTCAACTTCTTAGGTGCGCCAGGTTTAGGTTGAGTGTCTGTCTCTTATACACATCTGACGCTGCCGAC
>OLID01000702.1_pt1 | contig 12288 bp, 7 predicted proteins | sample 1609361 | NCBI WGS metagenome assembly OLID01 (sample SAMN05416778, study PRJEB24817) | seawater metagenome | isolation source: Sea water | place: Canada:Atlantic | collected 2013-07
GCAGCGCCGCATTCTTAAGCCGGGCCCGTTGCGCGATGTGACGCTGATGCCGGGCGTTGTGCAGATAACCCATGAGCAACCGCGGCGGATGCTGACCGACCTTGAACAGATTAACGGTCTGCTGGCGGTGCAACATGGCGACGGCCAGGTGCGTGGCTACACGATCACCGCCGAACCAGCCAGCGCAGACGGTCTTGCCGCAATCGCGGCGGTCGCCCGTGACCAGGCAGGGCCCGGTAACCTGGCCGGAGGAGAGCGCAACCTGTTAACCATCATTGTATTTGCCATGCTGGGCGGGGTGATCCTTAACCTGATGCCCTGTGTGTTCCCGGTGTTGTCGCTGAAGGTACTTAACCTGACTGCCAAAGGCGGTGCCAGCAGCGCTCAGAAAAAAGTACACGGTCTGGCTTACACGGCAGGTATTGTGCTGACTTTCATGGCACTTGCCTCTGTGTTGCTGGTGTTGCGCGCCGGCGGTGAGGCCGTCGGCTGGGCATTCCAGCTGCAGTCGCCGTGGTTTGTGGCCCTGCTGGTGTTCCTGTTCTTTGTCATGGGCCTGAGCCTGTCCGGCGTCTACGAATTTGGTACCCGCCTGATGGGCGTGGGAGACAGCCTGACCACATCCAAAGGCTACAAGTCTTCCTTCTTTACCGGTGTGCTGGCGACGGTGGTTGCCAGTCCTTGCACGGCACCGTTTATGGGCGCGGCACTGGGGTTTGCACTGGCCCAGTCGTGGCTGGTGGCGATGGTCGTGTTTGCTTTCCTGGGGCTGGGCATGGCCTTGCCATTCCTGGCACTGGCCTTCAGTCCGGCATTGATGAAACACATGCCCAAGCCGGGGCCATGGATGGTGACCTTCAAGGAGTTCATGGCTTTCCCGATGTATGCCGCCGCGCTGTGGCTGCTGTGGGTACTGGGCGTTCAGGTAGGTGTCAATGGCATGGTGGCGGTAGCCTCCGCCGCGCTATTGCTGGCGCTGGCACTGTGGCTGCTGCAGAAGGGCAGCAGCGCCGCGACCGGCTGGCGCCGGGCCAATACCGTGGTGAGTCTGGTGCTCATTGCAGTTGCGCTGTCGGTGCTGCGCATGCCCTTGCTGGAGCCGCGACTGGGCAATCCTGATTCGGGTGTCGATATGAGTGGCGCCGACTACGAAGCTGACTTTGAGCCCTTTGCCTCTGCCCGTGTGGCAGAATTGCGCGACAGCGGTACGCCGGTTCTGGTTAATATGACCGCAGCCTGGTGTATCACCTGTCTGGCCAATGAGCAGACTACCCTCAGCACGCAGCGGGTCCAGCAGGCCATGCGCGACAGAGGGATCACCTACATGAAAGGCGACTGGACCAACCAGGATCCGGAAATCAGCCGGGTGCTGGATGAGTTCGATCGCCCCAGTGTGCCACTGTATATTCTCTACCCTGGCGATCCATCGGCGGAACCGGTTATATTGCCGCAGTTGTTGACGCCCACTATCGTACTGGATGCCTTTGCCAGTTTATGATGTTGCGGCTAATGTCAGCCTGAAGCTTGTCATAGTGCCAGGGAGCGCCGAATGGACGTCAAGCCGCAACAAAGAGCCTTGATCAATGTGACGCTCAGCGCCGCACTGGTGGCGCTGACCATTTACCTGCTGGTTGTGGGGCAGAACCTGTTTTTGCCTCTGGTCATTGCCATTGTGTTCTGGTTTCTGATCAATGTGCTGGCGGCTGGTTTCAGCCGACTTCAGATCGGACATTTCCATATTCCACGACCCCTGTGTTTTATTGCCTCCATTCTGATGTTCCTGATTGCCGTTTCGGTGATCATACAGTTTATCAGCGGCAGCCTGAACGATCTTGGCAGCGTAGCCCGTGTCTACGAGGCCAATCTGCGCGCTTACTGGGTCGCCTTTCCTTTTGCTGATAGCCTGCCTGCCGGTGGTATGGCACAAATGGTGACCGAGTGGCTCGATATCTCTGCGCTGGTCACCGCGACAGCTCTGACCTTCACCGGACTGGCAGCTGACGGTGTACTTATCATCATTTACGTCGGTTTTCTGCTGCTGGAACAGGGAAACTTCAATGCCAAATTGTCAGCCCTGGTGGGTAATGAGGCACGAGAGCGCAGCGTGCGCAGAATTATTAACCGCGTACGCAAGGATGTGCAGAAATACATCAGCATCAAGATGTTTACCAGTCTGCTGACCGGTATCCTGAGTTACCTGGTGCTACGGGTGCTGGGCGTGGACTTCCCGGAAGTGTGGGGTGTGCTGATTTTTCTGCTGAACTTCATCCCTACCGTGGGGTCCATTATTGCCACCATTTTTCCTGCCACCATTGCGCTGGCGCAGTCCAACGAAGGTATCGCACTGTCCCTGATCGTGCTGCTGTCCATCGGTGCGCTGCAGGTGTGTATCGGCAATATTCTGGAGCCGCGTCTGATGGGCACTTCGCTTAACCTGAGCCCGGTTGTTATCCTGTTCAATCTTGCCCTGTGGGGTTATATCTGGGGTGTGGCCGGCATGTTTCTATGTGTGCCATTTCTGATTATCACCACCATAGTTTTATCGCATTTCCCCCGAACACGTCCGATTGCTATCCTGTTGTCCAGTAACGGTAAAATTGATATCGCCGAGTAGCAACGCGGTTCTGTAATTAAACTGCTATAAGAGTATAATCTGCCGCCATATTTGGCTGGCCGAGAGCGAACGAGGCGGGCAAAACGCTGATCAATGCATGTGTAAACGGAAGCACCGATGAAAAGTAACGAAATACGTCAGACATTCCTGAACTACTTCAGGTCCAAAGGCCACGAAGTCGTCCCCAGCAGCTCACTGGTGCCAGGCAATGACCCCACGCTGCTGTTTACCAATGCAGGCATGGTGCAGTTCAAGGATTGTTTTCTTGGTGCCGACAAGCGCGCCTATTCCCGCGCGGTCAGCTCCCAGCGCTGTGTGCGTGCAGGCGGCAAACACAATGATCTGGAAAACGTCGGTTATACCGCGCGCCACCATACATTTTTCGAAATGCTGGGTAATTTCAGTTTTGGTGACTATTTCAAGAACGATGCGATCGCCTATGCCTGGGAATTTCTTACCCGCGAACTGAAACTGCCCAAAGACAAGCTCTGGGTCACTGTTTACAAGGACGACGACGAGGCCGCTGCCATCTGGATCAATGATATCGGCGTTGATGCCTCACGTGTGGTGCGGCTGGGCGACGACTCCAATTTCTGGGCCATGGGTGATACCGGGCCGTGTGGCCCCTGCAGTGAAATTTTCTACGATCATGGTCCCGACGTGGCGGGCGGCCCCCCTGGCAGCCCGGATGAGGACGGCGATCGTTATATCGAGATCTGGAATCTGGTGTTCATGCAGTTTGACCGCCAGCCCAGTGGCGAGTTGATTCCTTTGCCCAAACCGTCGGTCGATACCGGTATGGGCCTGGAGCGTCTGGCTGCGGTTCTGCAGCACGTGCACAGCAACTATGAAATTGATCTCTTCCAGAATCTTCTGCACGCCGCCGGTGACGTCACGGGCGTCAAGGACACGGGTAATACCTCGCTGCGCGTCATCGCTGACCATATTCGCTCTTGTGCTTTTCTGGTGCTTGATGGCGTAACACCCTCCAATGAGGGGCGCGGTTATGTGCTGCGTCGCATTGTGCGCCGCGCGGTGCGCCATGGTTATCAGCTTGGCGTCAAGGAGGTATTTTTCCATCGTCTGGTATCCGCGCTGGTCAGGGAAATGGGTGATGCCTATCCGGCCTTGAAAAAAGAACAGGCGCGTGTTGAAAAAGTGCTGAAAGAGGAAGAGCAGCAGTTTGCCCGCACACTTGAAAACGGTATGCAGATTCTCAACCAGGCCATTGGCCAGCTGGCTGGCAAGGAGTTGCCCGGCGACACGGTATTCCGTCTGTATGACACCTACGGTTTTCCTGTTGACCTCACGGCAGACGTAGCACGCGAGCATGATTTGACCCTCGACATGGCCGGTTTTGAGCGGGCCATGGAGGGCCAGCGTCAGCAGGCGCGGGCCGCCAGCCAGTTCAATGCAGTGGAAAAGCTCAGTATCGAAAGCCCGGTAGGGACCGAATTTGTGGGTTACGACAAGCTGCATTCAGACGCCAACGTGTTGGCAATTTATCAGAACGGCAAATCAGTTGATGCCCTGATGGGCAACGTGGAAGCAGTGGTTCTGTTGAGCACCAGCCCATTCTACGGTGAGTCCGGTGGCCAGGCGGGTGACCGCGGTGTGCTGGAAATACGTCAGGGTGACAAGGTGTCGGCGCTGTTCGAAGTATCGGACACGCAAAAGCAGGGCGAACATGTGTTGCACAAGGGCCTGCTGACCCGGGGCAGCATCAAGGTGGGCGATCGGCTGTCGGCCAGTGTTGAGGCAGAAAACCGCCATGCCATCATGCTTAACCATTCGGCGACGCATTTGTTGCATGCTGCCCTGCGTACAGTGTTGGGGGATCATGTTACCCAGAAGGGTTCACTGGTCAACGCCGAACGTCTGCGCTTTGATTTTTCGCACAATGCACCGATGAGCGACGATGAAGTGCGACGTATCGAGATGCTGGTCAATGCGCAGATCCTGCAAAACCATGCCGTGGAAAAGGAAATCATGTCTATCGACGAGGCCATGGACAAAGGTGCCATGGCCCTGTTTGGCGAAAAGTATGGCGATCAGGTACGCGTGGTGAGCATGGGAGAGTTCTCCACAGAGCTTTGCGGTGGTACACACGTGCAGCGTACCGGTGATATTGGTCTGTTCAAACTCGTAGCCGAAACTGGTATCGCTGCCGGCGTGCGTCGGGTTGAGGCGGTGACAGGCATGGGTGCGTTGACCTATGTCGAACGCGAGGAGACCGTGCTGCGGCAGATCTGCGAGTTGTTAAAAACCGGCGCCGATGGTGCGCTGGACCGGGTACAACAGTTGGCGGCCAACAGCCGCGCGCTGGAGAAGGAGCTTGAACAACTGAAAGGCAAACTGGCCAGCGCTGCCGGTAGTGACATGGCGGCAGAGGCCATCGACATCAATGGCATCAAGCTGCTGGTCAAGCAACTGGACGGTTTCAACAGCAAAACTCTGCGCGATACTGTGGACCAGCTTAAGAACAAGCTTGGCAGTGCGGTGGTGGTTCTGGCCAGTGTCGAAGGCGACAAGGTCAGCCTGGTAGCGGGTGTCAGCAAGGATCTCACCAGCCGTATCAAAGCGGGCGATGTGGTCAATCAGGTGGCGCAGCAGGTAGGTGGCAAGGGGGGCGGACGGCCCGACATGGCCATGGCCGGGGGCAGCGATCCCTCGGCGCTGCCAGCCGCTCTGGCATCAGTTTATGATTATGTGACACAACTCTCTTGACAATGATCAATATCTCGTCATTTCAGCTATTGCATTCGTCCTGCCAATTCTGTTTAATCACGAACTTTTCCGATAAATAATTCCTATGGCGTTTTTTGTTCAGAAGTTTGGCGGGACCTCGGTGGGCACGGTCGAGCGTATCGAAGCCGTGGCTGACAGGATCGTCGCCAGCCGTGCCAGCGGTCACGATATCGTCGTCGTGGTTTCTGCCATGAGTGGCGAAACCAACCGGCTTATCGGGCTCGCGGAGCAGATCCAGGCGCAACCGACGCCGCGTGAGCTTGACGTCCTGGTTTCCACCGGCGAGCAGGTGACCATTGCCCTGTTATGCATGGCCTTGCATAAGCGCGGCTGCGCTGCACGCTCTTTTACCGGCGCTCAGGTCAGAATACTGACTGATGAATCGCATACGCGAGCTCGCATCCGGGAAATCGACTCTGAGCGTATAAAAGGCGAGCTTGGCAAGGGCTCTGTGGTGGTGGTAGCCGGGTTTCAGGGGGTTGATGAAAACGGCAATATAACTACACTGGGGCGAGGTGGTTCGGACACGTCCGCCGTGGCGCTGGCAGCGGCCCTTGGCGCCGATGAGTGCCAGATCTATACGGACGTGAAGGGCGTATACACCACGGATCCGAGAGTTGTTGAAGACGCCCGTTTGTTGCGTAGCGTCACGTTTGAGGAAATGCTGGAACTGGCCAGCCTGGGTGCGAAGGTTCTGCAGATCCGGTCGGTGGAATTTGCCGGTAAATACAAAGTCCCCTTGCGGGTGCTATCAAGTTTTGAAGATGATCCGGGCACACTGATTACTCTGGAGGATGACAAGGAAATGGAAGCACCGATTATCTCCGGTATAGCGTTTACCCGGGACGAAGCCAAAGTCACGGTCACCGGGGTGCCGGATGTCCCTGGCGTGGCCTACCAGGTCCTGGGGCCGGTCAGTGACGCGGGTATTGAAGTTGATGTAATTGTACAAAATGTGTCTGCCGACGGATCCACTGATATCACCTTTACCGTAAAACGTCAGGACAGCGAACAGACGCGGGCACTGGTGGCGGATATCGCTGAACGAATCGGTGCCAAAGACGTGTCGGTGGACAAGAAAATCGCCAAGGTGTCGCTGGTAGGCGTCGGCATGCGATCGCACGCCGGAATAGCCAGCAAAATGTTCAAGACGCTGGCTGATGAGTCGATAAACATTCAGATTATAACAACGTCCGAGATCAAGATTTCCGTGGTGATCGAGGAAAAATACCTGGAGCTGGCGGTGCGCTCGCTGCACGCGGCATTCGGGCTTGGGGGAGAGCCTGTGACCTGAACGTTCAGAATAGGGTATGCTGTCGGTTGTAAACCGGTATCAAGCCTGAGCGTTTACGAGCATGTGAAAGTCCGGTAGTGATTTGTTTTGGGGCAAATGACTGCAAATCGTTCGTTATCCGGTCTCTGTAGCGAGATGGGAAACGGTGTTTACAGTGCAGTGAAATAAAGCATTTCCGTGAATACTTTTCAGGCAGCGAGAAAGCCGAGAGCCGAGAGCTGAACAAGCTGAAAGGGATGTTGCATGGATATCATGAATGGAAAAGGAGATACATCATGTTGATCTTGACTCGCCGAATTGGTGAAACCCTGATGGTAGGTGATGACGTCACGGTGACCGTGCTTGGCGTGAAGGGCAATCAGGTCAGAATCGGCGTTAATGCACCGAAAGACGTTGCTGTACATCGGGAAGAAATCTATCAGCGCATCCAGAAAGAGAAGGGTGCAGCCAGTGACGACAATGGCTCGGGCAACGAATAGGCCCTGAGCAACCGACAAAAACCGCAGTATCACAATCAATTGGCGATTCATGCCTGAAAAAACCTTTTCAGTCCTGCCATTTCTCTCGAGTTGTGCTATGATTGCGCCCGATTTTGGAGAGATGGCCGAGTGGCTGAAGGCGCGCCCCTGCTAAGGGCGTATAGGTTAATCCCCTATCGAGGGTTCGAATCCCTCTCTCTCCGCCATATTGAAAGTCCCTGCCATTAATCGTGGCAAGAGCTGCAAAAATGTCCCCGGCTCCAAACACGGAGAGGGATGCGAACCCGTCAAGAGGGGTCGACTGATTGCATCGCAATCAGAGACGAGCGCGCCAGCGCGAAGCCCGAAGGGGCAGAACAGCCCAAAGCTGTTTTGCTCAATCCCTCTCGTCGACGTTGCTATCCCGCCAACATTCGTGCCACCGGCTGCAGAACATATCTGCCGGCAATCCTTCTCACGTCCCCACACAAAACACCCACGCAGGAATACACAGCCTGATTCCAGACAAGAGCCAGGAGCCACAGTGCAGGTTTGCTCGCAAATAAATCAAAAAAGACAGAGGGGGGGTGCAGCGAAGAAAGGAAAAATGAGCCGGAACTGCTCCTTCAGTTTACCGGCTCATCTGGTGATGCTTATTACTGTTGTTGTCATAATAATCCCGTAATGTCATTGTTTTTATTTAACTGTTTTATGGCTTGTGGCCAATACGCACTGTCGGTTACGGGTTTTAATCGACAGTCGTGTGTTTCGCGTGAGTCAGGATCCGGTAGGATTACTGACCAACAAAGCTGAAGCGCATGGCAGAACGAACCGGAATGGCTTCGCCAGCTTCGGCAACAACCGGCTCAAATTTCCAGCCTTCAATGGCTTCCATGGTGGCGCGGGTAAATTCGCGGTAGCTGGAGTCACGCACGGCGGGTTCGGTCACGCTGCCATCGGGCATAACAGTGAATTCAACAACGGTGTACCCTTCAATGCCGGAAATTTCGGCACGGCGGGGATACTCAGGCACCGACTGAGCTACAGCGCGCAGGTTTTTGCTGCTGTACATGGCAGGTTCCTGGGCGTGGGCAGCACCAGCGATCAGCGAGCTGCCGGCAACGGCGGCGATCAAAGCGGCTTTGGATATCAATTTCATGTTGTCACCTCGGTTTGGTTTAGGTCAATGTTGGAGTTTCTGGTATCACTCACTTGCACTCAGGACAAAGCAAAAGCGGTGCCAACTTCGTATATCTATTAAATACAACAGCTTATGCATCTTGCCTGAATTCACTGATGCGTGCTTGTGCGCCACAACGATGCGTATTGCACAACAATGACTCATCAGTGACAGCATATTACCAAGCCAATTTGACAATGACGTGTCGTTTTCTTGTCTGTTTAATGAATAATGCAGAACGTTACTGCTGTAGCGTCGGATCGGAAGGTCTTTACGCCAAAGGCGCGTTCCAAAAATGAATATATCCATGGTAATGTATGAGCCATTGAGGTTTCCAAAACAACGACAATAAACACTGGAGAACTGTCATGGGGTTACGCCGCCTGCCTCTGGCTGCATGCATTGCAGCTTTTACCGTCCTGGTTTCCTGTTCCGACACTGATCAGATGCCGCCGCCTGATGCGGCGGTGGACGACAGCGCAGATTCGCTTCAGCTGTCGGTGGTATCCAGTGCCCCGGATCAGGTCAGCGGCGGCGATGTGCTGCTCAGAGTGGTTTCCCCGGCTGACACGGCGTTGTCCTTTTCTGCCAATGGCCAGCAATTGAATGTCAGGCGTCAACTAACCTCGGGCAATGATCTGTTGATCCTGCTGGACGGTCTGCAGGTCGGCGCCAATCACGTCACTGTCAGGAACGCGACAGGTGACGAAGTTGGGGTCCTGGATCTTGTCAATCATCCCATCACCGGCCCCATATTCTCCGGTCCACGGCAGTACCCCTTTGTCTGCAGCAGTGTCCTGGAATGGGGTGTGCAGCCACTGGTAGATCATGATGAAGCATGGGGGTTTCCGGTTTATGACGACAACGGCAACGTTGCCGGTTACAGCAAGGATTGCTCGATCGAACCGATTGTTGAATACCACTACATGAGTACTGACGGTCAATACCTCCCCATTCCCGCTGACGGCTCACGTCCGGCCGATCTGGCGCGGACAGTGCTCACCGATGGTCGCGATGTGGAGTTCATCGTACGCTGGGAGCGCGGAACCATTAACCGCTTTCTTTACAGCTACGCCATCCTGGCAGAACCTGACGGCAGCCTGACTGATGTCAGCGATGTCGGCACGACTTACTGGAATGAGCGCCTGCTTTATCACTTTGAAGGTGGTGTTGGTGTGGGGCATTTCCAGGGCCGGGTAAGCAGCGAACGTGCACGTCTGGCCGCCGCACTGGCGCAAGGCTATGCAGTGGCGTATTCCTCCGGCAATCGCACTGGCGAGCATTACAATCTGCAACTGGGCGGTGAGACCGCACTCATGGTGAAGGAGCACTTCATCAAGCGCTACGGAGAGCCGGACTACACCGTTGCCATCGGTGGTTCTGGCGGCGCCATTCAGCAATATGTCTATCAGCAGAATCATCCCGGGCTGATTGACGCCGGCGTGCCACAGTATTCCTATCCGGACATGGTGACACAGACCATTCATGTGGGTGACTGCGAATTGCTTGAACATTATATGGATGTGACCGACCGCAACAATCCGCGTTGGCAGGAAACACGCGCACGCAGCCTGTTGCTCGGCTTCAATTCCACTGATGCCGTGCCGGATCCGCTGGCGGAGGCCAAGCGTGAGTTGGGTTATAGCTCGGCGCCAGGCTCCAATGAGTGCATCCCGGCCTGGCGCGGTCTGACGCCGCTGAGCATGAATCCACATTATGGACAGGTGCGTGAACAGGACAAAATGCACCCGCCCGGCATCATGGATGAGGTGAAGTGGACGCACTACGATGACCTGCGCAATATTTATGGTGTCGACGAACGCGGCTGGGCGCGTGTGCCATGGGACAACGTCGGTGTTCAGTATGGATTACGTGCGCTTAATGAAGGTGCCATTACTGAAGAGGAGTTTCTGGATCTTAACGCCAGGGTGGGCGGCTGGAAGCACCCTTCGGAAATGGTTCAGGAAGGCTTTCCATTTCTGGGAGAGCCGACCCCGGACAATTTTGATCCGTGGAGCCGGCGTAACATGAACCTGTCAGAGGGTGATGCACCGGCGCCCAGAACACGCGGAGACCTGCAGGCTATCCAGGCGTTGTACGACAGTGGCATGGTGTTTGACGGGCAATTGAATATCCCCGTCATTGACTGGCGTCATTATCTGGAAGAAGAGCTGGATATGCACAACAGCCATCAGTCCTTCTCGGCCCGTCAGCGTATCGAAAACCGCATGGGCAATAGCGACAATCAGGTGATCTGGTTTACCGATGCGCGGCCGGAGCGGGTGTTTGATCAAACTGGTCAGGCGTTGGAAGTACTTCACGAGTGGGTAAGCAACATCAAAGCCAACCCCGAAGCGGGCATTGCCGGTAACCGACCGGCATCAGCGCAGGACGCCTGTTTTGCCACCGATGGCAGTCTGATCGCACGTGGTGATGACGTCTGGGGCGGTGTACTTGATGATGGCGCAGCGGGCGCCTGTACGGAAGTCTTTCCGTTATACACCACTTCGCGCATTGAGGCCGGCGGGCCTATTGAAGGCAGTATCTTCAAGTGCCGGCTCAAGCCACTGGATGTGGCGTTGAGCGACGGCACCTATGGCAGTTGGGTGCCTGATGATGAACAGATCAGGGCCCTGAATGAAATATTCCCTGAGGGCGTGTGTGACTATGCTCAGGCCGATCAGGGGAGGCCGGGTCAGACCAGGTAGCAGCTAGTGGAAGACTGATTGCTACAGGCCCGGTAGACCCGTCAAGCCTGCTGGCAGTCAGTGCCGCAGCCCTCATGTTAACGCAGGGCGCGGCGCAGCTGCTCGCGATGGAATACCGATGTTTCATCAATGTCCACTGCCAGTCGGCATTTGCGGACCGGAATGTTACTGCCGACGGGGACCTCGGTGCGGCAAACAATGCGCTCCTCAGGTTGCACCATGGCATTGTACTGTTCGACTTCGGCAGGTGTTGGCGGCCTTATGAAGTTGCCCTCGCCGGGTGCTACACACCCGACCAGAGCTGCCAGGGTCAGCACGACCAGTACGGAACTCACCCGCCTCTGGCGAATACCCCGGCGGCTGACAAGCTTCTTAATGTGACGCCCGATGTAACTCATGCTGATGATCCTCCGCAAAAAAATCATCCGTGAATCGAGGCCTGAATCGCCTTCCTGTGTCGTTCATGGTTGCCAGCACAGCCGCCACACTGTCACCGGAACCAGCCGGTAACGGTGCTGTTGTCGGTGATGCAAAAAACGGGGCGGGCAGGGCAACCGGATGAGTAAAAAGTTGTTCGATGAGGACCGTCGCTGTCGGCTCCGTCTGCAGCGCCCGGTACGCCTTGCGATAATAGTCAAGCGCCAGCTCATCTCTGCCAAACAGCAGTTGCCAGTCACCGAGCAGTGTATCAATCTGTGCCAGCGCGCTTATGTTGTCAGGCTGACCGGCATGAATGCGGTAGATTCGCTCCAGCAACTCCTGCCCGACAGCATAGCTGCGTCGGGTTGTCTCATTACCTGACATGGACCAGCCGCTGACCCGCACCGGTTGATCCGTCCGCACTTCCAGGCTGGTCAGGCCGCGAATACTGGCTTCGGTGGTGATGTAGTAGTGCAGGATGGCGATCCGGTAGAGGAGCGGCGCCAGCTGAGCCTGGCCGCCGGGTGCCCGCTCCAGGGCGCTGACAGCTTGCCAGATCAGATTTCTGGAGCGGATCAGATGCCAGGTGCGACGTTCATCATGTTGTATCAGAGCAGCGCGTTGATGCCAGTCAGCCGCAGTTTCCAGGGCTTGTGCGGAACGCAGTGGCTGCCCCCGATACATGCGCTGGGTCAGGGCTGCGTGATAGTCAAGATAGTGGTTGAACTGCGGCCAGTCCTGTCGTGCCAGGTTGGTTGCCAGCAGGCGATCAAGCACCGGCAGCTGGGCCTCGTGAAAAAGCCCCTGGACAGCTCTCTGTCTCTTATACACATCTGACGCTGCCGACGATCTACTCTGTGTAGATC
>OLID01000705.1_pt1 | contig 12262 bp, 8 predicted proteins | sample 1609361 | NCBI WGS metagenome assembly OLID01 (sample SAMN05416778, study PRJEB24817) | seawater metagenome | isolation source: Sea water | place: Canada:Atlantic | collected 2013-07
CTACACAGAGTAGATCGTCGGCAGCGTCAGATGTGTATAAGAGACAGACATAAAGTAGTGCTGTTTTTTATGCCAATTTTAATTGGACTTCTAGTGGTATTACTTACGACTAACCCTAGTCGTAAATACTATTCTCAAACAATGCTTTTTACTGGATTGGCATCAGGTTCTTCAATAGACATGGATAAGTCTTTTAATTATTTCGCTACAAACATTGCTTTTGATAACCTTATTAATATTGTTAATTCAAGAGAAACCCAAGAAGAAGTAGCTATTCGATTATTAAGTCAACATTTATTATTAGAAAGCCCAAATGAAAAATACATTTCAATTGAAAATTATAATCAGTTGAAGAGTGAAATCCCACAAGATATTTACAACTATGTCGTAAAAACAAAAAAAAGTATTAGTGTTAAAAATAAAATCACTAATAATGTGATAAGTGATAAAGACATAGATTCATTAGATTATGAAAACACCGTTGCTAGTCTTACTAAATACATGAAAAGTAGCAATAGTAATTTTGTATACTCTTTATTAAATTTTGAACACCCAATATATTCTTTAGAAGCTATATCTAAAGTAAAGTCTACAAGAATATCAAATAGTGATTTAGTGAAAATTAGTTTTGAAACAGATGACCCAGGTATTTGTCTACAAACACTATCTATCTTTAATGAAGTATGTATAAAAAAGTACAAAGATCTAAAAGAAAATGGTTCTGATGCTGTTGTTCAGTATTTTAAAAATCAGCTTGCTCAATCTCAAAAAAATTTAAATTCAATAGAAGATCGATTGCTGAAATTTAACAAGGAAAACAATATTATTAATTATTATGAGCAAAGTAAAGCTGTTGCAATTGTTAAGGAAGAGTTAGATGTTGATTTCAATAAAAAAAGAGCAGATCTAGCAAGTTCTAAAGCTTCAACTATAAAATTGGAACAAAAACTTAGAATTCAAGAATTAGTTCAGAAAAAAAGCGCTCAAATATTAACTGACAAAAAACAATTAGGTGCATTAAAGTATGAAGTTGTAATGATGGAGGCCAAATCTTCAGGCTCAAAAGAAAGTTTACAAAATCTTAAAAATTTAAAAAGCAAAGTCAGTGACTTAAATAAAAAGATTGAAACTAGTGTTAGTCAATTGTATTCATTTCAAAATTCTGTTGAAGGTGTTTCAATTAAAAAAGTTTTACCTCAATGGGTTGATCAAGTTGTAGAAACGGAAGGCTTAAATGCCAAACTCAATGTTATGAGTAAAAACAACAAAGAGTTTCAGAAAAAATATGCAGATTATGCACCCGCGGGCGCTAATTTAAAACGAATAGAGCGAGAGATTGAAGTAGCAGAACAAGAATATCTAGAAATTTTACACGGACTAAACTTGGCTAAGTTAAAGTATCAAGACACACAGCTATCTAGCAACTTAAAGGCTGTAGACCTTCCATATTTCCCTTTAAAACCAATTCCGTCAAAAAGAGCCATGATTATTGTAGCAGCGGCATTTATGTGTTTTATAATGTTGTTAGGGTTTATTTTAATGATGGAATATTTTGACAATACGTTAAAAAATATAAGTATTGCCAAAGAGAAATTAAAAATTCCAGCACTTGGAATGATGCCTAAAATATTTAAATCTAACCGACAACTTGATTTTGAAAGAATACAGAATCGATTGGTTGAGTTTATCTTAAAAAACATGCAGCATTTTTTTAAAATTCACAATCCAACAAATGCTGTTAAAACAATTGTACTCTTTAGCATACGAGAAGATGAAGGTAAGACGGTGATGGCAACAAATATTGCTCGTAAACTTAAAGAATCTGGTAAATCTGTTGTGGTATTAAACCATGCTAAGAACGAATACAAGAAAACAGCAACAGGAAAATACCCGTTATTGTATCGTTTTTTTGGATATCAAGATCCTAGAAGTGATTACAGTCAGCCATTCTTGTCAAATATAGACAGTTATTTAGATGCTGATGAATACAAAACCTATGCGATAGATTCTTCATTTTTTAGCGCGATGAGTTACCAAGACTTACTAGTTGATACAGCAGGAATATCATCTAAAAGTGAATATGTAATTATTGAGCTTCCAAACATTTTAGAGACCAATTATCCGGCAGATTTAATAGAGTCGGCAGATTTGGCAATTTTAGTGTGTCGTTCTAATAGAGTTTGGTCAAAAGCAGATGAGAATTTATTAGACAACATCAAAGATTTAACCAGTTCAAAACTACAATTCATTATTAACGGAACCGAATTAAATGAAGTAGAAACAATCTTAGGAGAATTGCCTAAAAAACGTTCAAAAACAAGAAGAGCAATAAAAGATTTGTTATAGTTTCAATTAAATTCAAAAAGACAACTTTAAACAGTATGAATGCATTTGTGTTAAAAATAATCAAAGAAGACAATTTCTTATCGCTGGCCGGAAACTTAGTTTTGGCAACATTAGGTTTTGCCGGTTTTGCCTTATTAGCAAGAGGTTTAGATACAGATTCTTTTGCGAAATGGGTGCTTTTCATATCTGGTGGATCTTTAGTTGAAATGCTGCGATTTGGAATAACCAATAATGCATTGATACGCTTTTTATCGGGAGCAAATACAGATACAAAAGAACAATTGATTGGATCAAATGTACTTATCAGTTTTATCGTTACTGTTCTTATCGCTTTAATTTTGATTGGTTGTAATTATTTTTTTGATGCTACAATTCACAACTCTGGGTATTCGCTATTCTTTAAATGGTATCCAATTTTAATTTTTTTTAACCTTCCTTGGAACAATGCATTAATTGTATTGCAAGCAAAAATGGAATACGGAAAAATACTACTTATCAAAGCAATAAATAGTGGTGTATTTTTTTCGATTTTAGTGCTCAATACTATAGTATTAAATCTTACTGTTACACAACTTGTTTTACTGTTGATATTGGTAAATCTGATTACTTCTTCGGTCTGTGTGTTTAAAAATTGGGATGGCTTGAAACTTGTTAGAAAAGCAAGTGTAGCAACCAATAAAACACTATTGAATTTCGGAAAATATAGTACGTTTACACTTATAGGAACCAATTTATTAAGAAATGCAGACATACTTATTATAAGCATTAGTCCTTTAGGAAGTAATGCCGTAGCCTTTTTTAGTATTCCTTTAAAGTTGACGGAATTACAACAAATTCCATTGAGAAGCTTTACAGCAACCGCTTTTCCTAAAATGTCTAAAGCAAGCATCAACGGAAAAGTAAAAGAGGTTCAAAATTTATTTAATATTTATTCGGGAGCACTAACCTATTTATTCTTTTTCATTTCGATGCTCACTTTTGTATTTACTAGAGAATTTGTGATTTTGATTTCTGGTTTTCAATACCTTGACCAGGAGGTTAATGGGTTTGATATTATTGCTTTAGTTCAAATACTATCTGTCTATGGTTTGTTATTACCCATTGATCGAATGACCGGAATAGCTTTAGATAGTATAAACAAACCAAAAATTAATGCATTAAAAGTAATTGTAATGCTAGGTACTAACATTGTAGGTGATTTTATCGCAGTTTTTGTTTTTGAATCTTTAGAAATGGTAGCTGTAGCAACCCTTATTTTTACAGCAGTAGGAATTCTATTGGGAAGCTATTTTTTGAACAAGGAATTCACAGTTTCTGTTATTGAAATATTGAACAGTGCCAATCGATTTTACCAAAATTTATGGAACAAAACGGCAACGCATACAAACAAATTTAAACTATTTAAGAAATAAGGATGCGTTCATTTAAAAAATACAACAACCCTTTCGAAGTACAAACAGGAGCTACTAAATTGGCAAACCCTTCTTTACTAATTCCTGTAGTTGCTATTTCTATATTAGTAACACTCGTAATTGTTAAAACAGGAATCATAGGTTTTATTGGTGTATTGAGTTTTTTATTTATAGCTGCTCTTATTTATACCATCTTTAAAAAACCAAAAACAGGTATCATTTTACTGATTATTTTAGGTTTTTTTGTAATCGGAATTGCCCGGTATATTCCTGCGCCCTGGGGTTTATCAATTGACGGAATATTAGTACTCATGTACCTTGCCTTATTTTTTAAAGGGTTTGCAAATAAAATCCCTTGGGCCAAAGCAAAATCTCCACTTACACTGGTTGTAACTATTTGGATGGTTTACATTGTACTGCAAATTGGCAACCCAGAAAAACAAAGTACAGAAGCTTGGTTTTATGCCATGAGAGGTTTGGCTTTATATCAATGGCTGGTTATTCCGCTATTGTTTATGTTATTTAATACTGCCAAAGATTTGAACACTTTTTTTGTTATTTGGGGTGTGTTATCTCTTTTAGGAACGCTTAAAGGAATTGTTCAATTTCAATTTGGAGTAGATCCTTTTGAGCAAATTTGGTTAAATGAAGGAGGTGCAGATACACACATTCTGTTTGGAAAATTAAGAGTCTTTTCCTTCTATTCTGACGCCGGACAATTTGGAGCATCTCAAGGGCATGCAGGAATTGTTTTTGGAATATTAGCATTGTTTAAAAAAGGAAATTTAAAACTTAAAACATTTTTTATTGTTGTGTCAGCTGCCGGATTGTTTGGAATGTTAATCTCTGGAACAAGAGGAGCTATTGCGGTTCCTGCTATCGGTGGAATTCTATTCTTAATACTTCAAAAAAATGTAAAAATTCTTATTCTTGGAGGTGTTCTTGGAGTAATGGTATATGTGTTTTTTGCACACACAACAATTGGTCAAGGAAACGCAGAAATTAGAAGAATGCGTACCGCATTTGACCCTAATGAGGCTTCATTACAAGTTAGACTAGCAAATCAAAACAAATTAAAAGTATATCTAGCATCTCGTCCTTTTGGTGGAGGTGTTGGTGCAACAGGAAATTGGGGACAACGATTTACACCACACACGTTTTTAGCAAACACAGCAACCGATAGTTGGTATGTGATGATCTGGGCTGATACAGGTATTATTGGGCTTGTATTATACCTGTTGATGGTGTTTTTTATTCTCTTTACTGGTGCTTACAACGTACTAAAAAAACTAAAAGATGATTGGTTAAAAGCACAAATCGCTGCGATAACATGTGGTATGGCCGGAATCATGATGGCTTCTTACGGAAATGGTGTTTTTGGACAAATGCCTACGGGTATGTTAATGTATGTGAGCATGGTTTTTATGTTTATCTCTCCAAAAATTGATAAATTGAAACAAGAAAAGACCATTCAACTACAGTAAGTTTCTATTCATCGAAATATCTCGTAATAAGGTATGCTGTCAACGTAAGTTTGCACTATAAATATATTATTATGAACTATAGAAGTATAAACGACTTAAACAATACAATTCTTAAAAACCTTCACTTAATTCCAAGAGATATTGATCTTATAGTTGGAGTACCAAGAAGTGGCATGATGCCTGCAAATTTATTGGCATTATATCTTAATCTGCCATACACAGATATACATTCATTTATGAAAGGTTATATCTATAAATCTGGAGCTAGAAAGCAATTTTTTAATGAAAGTGAATATAAAAACATATTAGTAGTTGATGATTCTATAGCTTCTGGGTCTGCAATAAAAGAATGTAAAAATGACTTATCAGATTTTGAAGTAAAATTCAATATTAAATATTGTGCTATTTATTATACCCCAGAAAATGGAGGTTTAGCAGATTATGTTTTTGAAGCTATACCTACTCCAAGATATTTTCAATGGAATATTTTTAATCACACAACACTAGAAAAAGCATGTTTTGATATAGATGGTGTATTATGTGTTGATCCTTCGAATGAACAAAATGATGATGGTGCTTTATATAAATCTTTTTTATTGAATGCAGCACCATTATATATTCCAGGAAGTAAAATAGGAACTATTGTAACCTCAAGATTGGAGAAATACAGGAAAGAAACTGAGGTTTGGTTAAAAAATAACGGTGTTCGATATGATAAACTTGTGATGCTTGATTTACCAGATATGAAAGCGAGGCAAAAGGCAAATAATCATGCTGGCCATAAAGCTAAAGAGTATCAAACTAATAATTATACTTTGTTTGTTGAGAGTGATCTTGGACAAGCTATTGAAATAAACAAAATCACAAAGAAACCAGTTTATTGCACTGAAAATTTTGAAATGATTTATAATTCAGAATCATTAGCATACAATCTAAAAAGCGGAAAATCTTTGCCTTTTTTACGTCGTTATGCATTGAAATTAAGAGATGGATTTAGAAAACTCAAAGGTCAAATACAAAGCAGTACAATTAAACAAGCTTCAACAAGTAATAATTAATAGGCACTTTACAAAAAACTCACAATTCAAACTCTTATGCAAATAGTGGAATTTATTTTAAAAGCAATCGAATACAGTCTTTACGGTTATTTTACCATGGCTAGTTTGTACGTACTTGTTTTTGCTTTAGCAGGACATTTTTATAAAAAACAAAAAGATGTTTCAAGTAAGTTAGAAAACAAAATTGCTGTACTAATACCATCATTCAAAGAAGATTCAGTTATTATTTCTGTAGCACAATCTGCTCTTGAACAAAACTATCAATCAAATATGTTTGATGTTGTAGTAATTGCAGATTCTCTCAAACCTAAAACTATAATTGCTCTTAAAGCATTACCAATTGTATTAATTGAAGTTTCTTTTGAGAAAAGCACAAAAGCAAAAGCTCTAAATACTGCTATGGTACAATTAAAAAGTGATTATGACTACGCCATTGTTTTAGATGCTGACAATATTATGGAACCAGATTTTTTAACAAAAATGAATAATGCTTTTCTAAACGGTTATCAAATAGTACAAGGACATAGAAAGGCTAAAAACTTAAACACTTCCTTTGCTGTATTAGATGCAGCAAGTGAAGAAATAAACAATCATATCTTTAGAAAAGGTCATAAAGCTCTAGGACTATCTTCTGGATTAATTGGATCTGGAATGGGTTTTGAATTTCAATTATTTAAATCAATGATGAAAACAGTAAATGCCATTGGAGGTTTTGATAAAGAATTAGAATTCAAATTTGCTGAGCAAGGAATTGCAATAGAGTATTTACAAGATGCTATTGTTTTAGATGAAAAAATTCAAAAATCTTCTGACTTCTCAAATCAAAGAAGAAGGTGGCTAGCTACTCAGTTTATCTATTTAAATAAATATTATAAAAAGGGTTTTCAACAGCTTATATTTAAAGGGAATATCAACTTTTTTGATAAAGTATTACAAATGATAATTCCTCCAAGAATTCTTCTTTTAGGTATTACAAGTTTATCGGCATTCTCATATAGTTTACTTTATTTCTATTTCAATATTCAATTAAACACATCAATTAATTTGTGGCTTATCAATTTATTGATGGTAATAATCGCTTTTATTTTAGCATTACCAAAATCATTTTACAATACAGCTACTTTAAAAGCAATGCTTTCATTACCATCAGCTTTTATAAGAATGGTATTATTACTTTTTAAATTGAAAGGAGCAAACAAACAGTTTATTCATACTTCTCACGGAGTAATAGAAAAATAATATATCATGAGAATAGGAATAGAAGCACAAAGGTTATTTCGCAATCATAAACATGGCATGGATAGAGTTGCACTTGAGTTAATTAGAAATCTTCAGATGATAGATACAAAAAACGAGTATTTTGTTTTTGTGAAACCTGATCAAGATAATACTGCAATTAAACAAACAAAAAATTTTAAAATTGTAGAAATACCCGGTGGTCCTTATCCATTATGGGAACAATTTAAGCTGCCAAGAATTGCTAAATTATACAATTGTGATATTCTACATTGTACAAGCAATACAGCACCTTATTCTAAAAAAATACCATTGATTACTACGCTTCATGATATCATTTATATGGAAGGAAGCGTACTAAAATTGCTATTAAACAAAGCGTCTATGTACCAGAAATTTGGAAACCTATATAGAAGAATTATTGTAAGTAAAGTGGTGCAAAATAGTAGACGCCTTATTACAGTTTCAAATTTTGAAAAAGAGAACATCACTAGTTTTTTTAAGCTAAAAAGTAAAAACATTCAAACAGTCCATAATGGAGTGAGTCAAAAATTCACGAACAATATTGATGCTGATCATATGGTCAGTGTAAAAGTTAAATATAAATTACCAGAAAATTACTTACTTCATATTGCGAATAAAGACCCAAGAAAAAACACTAAAAATGTACTCATAGCATTTAAAGAATATTTGAAAATCGCTAATAATACTCAAAAGCTTTTAATGCTTGGTTGTAAAAAGGACGATTTAAAAATCCTGTTAAAAGAAATTAATGCTGTTGAGCTTTATGATCATATTATTTTAACAGGTTATGTTTCTGATGAAGACTTACCAATCATATATCAACTATCAGAGCTTTTTTTATTTCCATCTCTAAGAGAAGGGTTTGGAATTCCGATTATTGAAGCCATGGCTTGTGGTGTTCCTGTGATTACATCCAATACTTCTTCAATGCCAGAAGTTGCTGGTAATGCGGCACACTTAATAGATCCCAACAAGCCAGAAGAAATTTGTAGAGGAATGTTAAAAATTATGTTTAACGAAAACTATAAAAAAGAATTGATTCAGAAAGGTCTAGAGCGAAGTACTGCGTTTACTTGGAATCGCATGGCTCTTCAGATCTTAGAACAGTACAAAGAATTGTATAAAGAAATTAACAACTAAACGTATGATAAAAGGAAAAGACATTATCTGTATTTCATTTACAACTTGGGATGGTGAATTCACAAAATCTACGGTTCAAATACTCTCGTTGTTGGCTAAAAACAACAATGTGATGTTTATCGAATACCCGAGAACATTAAAAGATCTAGTAAAGTTATTTCTAACGGATAAAAAACAACTTGCACTAAGAATGTTAGGGCTTAAAAAAAGGCTTGTTACAATAGAATCAAACAAAGGTACTTTTTTAAAGCATCTGGTAATGCCTCCAACATTACCTATAAATTTCATCAAAAATAAAGTGGTTTATCGTTTTCTATCTAGAATCAACACCTTAATGTACCGCAAAAAATTGCAGCAAATTTGTAAACGCAATCAAATAGAAGCACCTATAATTATTGGTGCTTACAATCCAACATATGGATTGGAAACTATTGGGAAATTACAAGAATCATTGAATGTATATTATTGCTACGATGGCATGGATATCAATAGAAACCACTGGAATACTATTGAAGATGAAAAGGAATACTGTAAAAATGTAGACGGAATAATAGCGAGTTCTGACTTTTTAAAAAATGAAAAAGCACAGATAAACGAGCAATGTCATTCGGTTAAAAATGGTGTTGATTTTCAGCTTTTCGCCCCTTTTAGCAAAACAACACCATCTACCAAAAAATCGAAAAAGAAGATTGGATATGTAGGTTGTTTAGATTATAGATTTGACATTGACTTAGTGGAACATGCTGTTCGTTCGCTGCCAGAAATGAAATTCGAATTTACAGGTTATTTGTCTAATCACCTTATCAAAGATTGCTTGTCAAAATATAGCAATGTGGAGTTTAAAAAATCGATAACACCAAAAGAGGTGCCTGCTTTATTAGCGAGTTATGATCTCGGAATTATCCCTTATAATAATTTAGAAATCAATAAAGGAATTTACCCATTAAAAGCTAATGAGTATTTAGCCGTTGGATTGCCAGTAGTAATGACAAATTTTGCGCCACTTTCTGATTTTAATACTGTTGCAAGTATCTCAAATAGTAAAGCAGAATTTTTACAACATCTGCAATCAGAAATTGCCAACGATTCTAGTATTAAAATTCGCAACAGAATCGCATTTGCTAAAAATAATTCTTGGGAAAAAAGAGCAGAATCTTTTGGAGATGTTCTAGAGATAATGTGGAATCAAAAAAACAAACAATACAGCAAACTTAATTCAGTAATTAATTAAAATGGGAATCAAAGAAAAAATAAAATCGAATATTAGGCTAAAGAAATTAGTGCATTGGTCAATTCTTATTCCAAATCAAACAAGACCTAGGTTATGGATACAATGGTTTGTGAATCCTTTTTATCATAAAAAAGGGAAAGGGGCTTGCATAAGAAGAAACACACGAATGGATATTGTTCCTTGGAATACATTTGAACTAGGAAATCATTCAACGATCGAAGATTTTTCGGCAATTAATAATGGTGTTGGTGCGGTAGTTATTGGTGATCGAACAAAAATAGGTTTGAGTAATACAATTATTGGTCCAGTAGTAATAGGAAATGATATCCGGCTTGCACAAAACATTACGGTTTCTGGATTAAATCATAATTATCAAGACATAAAAACCCCAATTCACAAACAAGGTGTGTCTACATCTCCAATTGTTATAGAAGATGAATGTTGGATTGGAGCAAATGTAGTAGTGTTAGCAGGTGTAACTATTGGAAAGCATTCTGTTGTTGCTGCAGGAAGTATTGTTACAAAAAACATTCCTCCATATTCGGTTGCAGTTGGCAATCCGGCAAGAGTAATTAAACAGTTCAATTTTGAAACCAATACTTGGGATCAAATTAAAAAATAAAAGCATGGAATTTTTAAAACTATTTTTTTGGATATTATTAGCTATTGTGTTTTACACATACATTGGTTACGGTGTGGTACTTTTTTTAATCATTAAGATTCGGAGAGTTTTAAGGATTGGTAAAAAAGCACAAATTGACCACTCTTTTGAACCCGACGTTACCTTATTTATTGCTGCATATAACGAAAAGGATTATATAGAATCAAAAATGAGAAACTCTTTAGAGCTTGAATATCCTAAAGAAAAATTAAACATTGTTTGGGTAACTGATGGATCTGACGATGGAACGGATAAACTATTAAGTAAATATTCAAATGCAACAGTACATCATTTAGATGCTAGAAATGGTAAAATTTGTGCAATGAATAGAGGAATGCAATTTGTTAAAACCCCTATTGTTATTTTTAGTGATGCAAATACACTTCTAGGCAAAGAGTCTGTAAGGCGTATTGTAAATCAATTTAGAGATGAGTCTGTTGGATGTGTTTCTGGAGAAAAAAGAATTATCAATAAAGAAAGTGATGTTGCTTCTGGAGCTGGAGAAGGTTTGTATTGGAAATACGAATCAACCTTAAAAAAATGGGATGCAGAATTGTATTCGGTAGTAGGTGCAGCAGGTGAGTTATTTGCTATTAGAACAAAATTATATCAGCATGTTGAAAAGGATACATTACTTGATGACTTTGTGATTTCATTACGTGTTGCTCAGGCTGGATATACAATTCAATATGACCCTGAGGCTTATGCGATTGAAACAGCTTCTAAAAATGTAAAAGAAGAATTAAAACGAAAAATTAGAATTTCTGCGGGTGGAATTCAATCAATTGTAAGATTACGTTCGCTACTAAATGTTTTTAAATACGGTACCCTTTCATTTCAATATATATCACATCGTGTTTTACGTTGGACAATTACGCCACTTTGTTTGATTCTATTAATACCAACTCTCTCAGTATTAGCTTATAATGATGGTGTCTTAAATTTCACACTTTACACAAGTATGTTTTGGTTGCAATTATTGTTTTACATAGCAGCACTTACAGGTTGGTTCTTAGAAAACAGATCAACACGAATTAAAGCTTTATTTGTCCCTTACTATTTTTTTATCATGAATCTTTCTGTGATTCTAGGTTTTATTAGATATCTAAAAAAATCACAATCTGTGAATTGGGAACGTGCAAAAAGAGCTGTTTAAAAACATAGTACAGTATTATAATAATTAAAATAAAAAAACATGAAAATAGGTATTATAATCATTTGTTATAATAATGAAATGGATATTGATATTGGTCATTGTGCTAAATATTTAAATAAAGTAAAGGATATAGAAATATGTTTGGTTAACAATAACAGTAAAGACAATACTTATGAAGTTCTTAAGGACATCAAAGAGTCTTGTAAAAATGTTTCTATTGTGAACATAAAAAAATTCAAATCAGATAACGCAGCTGTAAAAGCAGGCGCTAGATTTATGTCTAGTCAATTCAATTTAAAACATTTAGGCTTTGTAAATATGAACATGATCAGTAAGTATGATAATTTAAATATATTGATTAAAGACATACGAGATAATCAGGATTATCTTTTAAAATACAATCAGGACTCTATAGATAAAAGAGGAATAAAAAAAACAATGTTTCAAAGCTTATTTCCCGTGATGGATTATTTCTGTCTCTTATACACATCTCCGAGCCCACGAGACAGGCAGA
>OLID01000711.1_pt1 | contig 12099 bp, 11 predicted proteins | sample 1609361 | NCBI WGS metagenome assembly OLID01 (sample SAMN05416778, study PRJEB24817) | seawater metagenome | isolation source: Sea water | place: Canada:Atlantic | collected 2013-07
GAGATTTCTGCCTGTCTCGTGGGCTCGGAGATGTGTATAAGAGACAGGTATGATGTCTGTTGAGTAATCTTATTACTGACTTATACTTTTAGTATTTAGCTGATATTAATTTATATGAGATTTTTCAACTATTTGTTTTGTTTTTCAGTTGTGTTAATTTCTTCCTGTTCACTGGTGAGTCCTGAAAATACGCAAGTTTTATCGCAGAAAACAGAATTTAGGGATGTCAAAATTGTTCCATTAACATCATCCGTTATTTTGCAGGAAAATAACCAGTATGCACAACAAAAAGTAACTGCTGGTATTAATGTTATTGAACAGATAGATAGTTATGAATATGTGCTAGGTATTGGTGATGAAATATCCTTGCAAACAAGGGGTAAAACAGCCTCTCCACTCGTGTTAGGTAAATATATTATTGATTCCAAAGGGAATGTAGATATTCCAAATGTTGGTCGCATAAATATTACTGGTTTGACTAAAAATGAGGCTAGAGCTGTATTGTCAGAAAAGCTCTCTGGTTATATAAAAAGTAGTCAAGACTTAATATTGGATATTACCAATTTTGCAAGTAAATCGGTTAATGTTGTGGGGGCAGTGATGCAGCCAACTAGGTTTTATCTGTCAGATAAACCCATGACTATTTTGGATGCAATTAATAAGGCTGGTGGTATTGTTCCATGTGGTAATGCTTTAAGTCAGGCGTATGGCGACGCTGAAAAGTCAAATCAGCAAGTATGTGGTGATGTTAATGCAATTTCTGTTGAGCAGGCAGATGGGCATAAAGAAAAGTTTACTTTGGTTGGTTTAAGTCGTTTTGTTCAGTCATCTAATAGGGTATTAACTCAAAGTGCTGTGATAACTGTGCCAATTAATCAGCAGTTATTTTTTGTTAGTGGTGGTGTTAACTTGCCTGGTACATTTAATTTATTGCCAGGGATGAATCTTGCTCAGGCGCTTTCATTTGCAGGCGATATTATAAATATTGAAAAGACACCTTATATTTATATTCTGCGTAGTGATTCTGGAAACCGCGTATTTTCCTTGAATTTGCGTGAGTTAGATGATCGATTAAAAGCCAGAAGGTTTTTAATATACAGGCAAGATGAAGTGATAATATCATCAAGCCAATGGTAAATTATTTAGATTAAGCAGTCAGGTAGGTTATGCAAGTAGAAGAAAATAATGATGTTATTGATGTAAAACAGTTATTGGGTGTTTTACTAAGTTATAAGTGGTTGATTGCATTCATCACATTTCTGTTTTGTGTGGTTGCAGTTGTATATTGTTTATTTAGAACCCCTGTTTATACGAGTAGTGTTCTGCTAAAAGTGTCATCATCAGAGCAAGAAAAGATTATTACCTCGAGATTAATACTTGAAAATGTAGTGACGGATTTGCAATTAAATACTCAGGTTGAGAATTTTCCTGATTCAAAAGGTAATATTGGTGTAAAAGAATATGATGTTGGTGCATATTGGCAAGATAAGACCTTAACTTTAGTATATACAGCACCTGGTCAATATAATTTAACCTATAACGGTGAGGTATTGTTAACAGGCGCCATTAATAATGTTTTGGTGTATCAGTTTGGGAATCCGCGTAATTATATTCGACTTAATATCAACTCTATTGAAGCAGAGGTTGGTAGTAAATTTTCCTTAACGCAACATAACGTATCAGAAACCGTTAGCCAGTTGCAAAAGAAGCTTAAAACAGAGCACCTTTATAAAAATGGGGATGTCCTTAAGCTGGCTCTTTCTGGAGCTAATCGTGAACAGTTGATATTAATTCTTAATAAGATTGCTAATCAGTATCTTGATTATGAATACCAGTCTGCCATGAGAGCATCGAAAAAAGAATTAAGCTATTTAATGGATTTACAGTCAGGAATACAGCTTAAATTGCATGAGGCGGTTAATAAGCTTAAAACTCATACGGAAGGTGTCAGTTTAAATGAACTATTAGGTCCATTTGTTCTGGCCCAAAGCGTAAAACTGGGACAGTATGAAGCAGAATTGGTTAAATTAAACACTAGGAAAAAGTTTCTTACAGACAACCCTGATCAGGAAGGTGCTCCTCAGGAAAAAATGTCAATTGAGCAGGCTATTGAAGCAACACAGCAACAAGTGTATCTGTTGCAACAGGAGTTATCCTATACGGGTATAACGGCAGATCTAATACAGCTTACTGTCGAGAAAGAAAAACAAAGTGTATTGAATGCGTATATATTAAATTTACTTGATAAAGGTGATAAAGCATTAAGATTAACAGAGGATAAAGTTTCAATTTTGAGTCCTGCGAGCTATCCGCAGCAAGCAGTTAATAAACCGGCAAAACTAATTGTGGTATTAGCGATTATTTTGGGGCTGTTTTTAAGTGTTATCTATGTGTTTATTTGGGAGTATTTATTTAAAGGGGTACAAGACCCTGAAAAAATTTCGAGTATTACCAAAGTTAAGTTGTTGGGGGTGGTATTTAAGCTAAAACGCCGCCCAGCTTCTATTCCAAAAACATTCGATATGGCTTTAATTGATTATATAAAGCCTTATGAACTTGAATATTATCGACAAATAAGGGCAAATATCTTGGCTGGTTTAAGAAACACCAGTCATAATATTGTCGTTTTAACTAGTGTTGATCAAAATATAGGCAATACTTTTTTATGTTCAAATTTAGCCTGTATTTTTGCCAGTGCAGGAAAACGTACCTTGTTGCTTGATAGTAATTTCCTTCTAGTCAACGATGAGGCGCCTCTTGCAGAGGATCGTAATGAATCATTAGCTACTTTATTAAAAACACAAAATTTAGCTAGCTTGCAAATTAAAAAAACGACCTACCCAGCTTTGGATTATTTACCAGCTGGAACATTAAATAGTGCAGATAGAGAATTGCTATTTTCAAGCGATTTGTCGTTATTGAAGCAATTGTCTCAAAGGTATGAGGTGGTTTTGGTTGATAATATAGCATTAATGCAAAATTCAGATGCATTGAAGCTAATGGAAGTGGCAGATTTAAATCTATTGACTCTAAAGTTTGCCAAGCACAGCGAAGATCAGATTATGATGGCTATGGATAAGCTATGTTTAAATAAAATTAAATTAAATGGTTTTATATTGAATCAAGTTGACTCGAACAGCTACTATGGCAAAAAATATAAATATTAACGCTACCTAAATGAAAATCCTTGTCGATGCCGACGCCTGCCCAAAACCGATAAAAGAAATATTATATCGTGCTGCAATTCGCTGTAAGGTAGATTGTATTTTGGTTGCCAATCAAATTTTGAATCATCCTATATCTGACTACATTCGTTCTATTCAAGTCGCTAAGGGTTTTGATGTCGCTGATAATAAAATTGTTCAATTGGTTGAGGAAAATGATTTAGTTGTGTCAGCAGATATTCCGTTGGCTGATGAGGCGATAAAAAAGGGTGGGGTGGTTCTTAATCCTAAAGGTAAAATTTATACAAAATCTAATATTGGTCAAGTATTGGCAATGCGTAACTTTTTTACCGAAATGCGTGATGCTGGATTGGTACAAACAAGAACAAAGTCATTTTCAAATCAGCAGTCCGAAGCCTTTGCAAAACAGTTGGATAGGCTATTAGCAAAGCGTTAGAGTATAAAAGCTATGCTTTTGGCTTTAAGGGTAGTGTAATGGTAACTTGCAAGCCACCTTTTTCGCGATTGCGTAATTTAAACTTTCCATTATGAAACTGCACTGCGGTAGATGTGATTGCCATACCCAGTCCGCTGCCTTCAATATTAGTTTTTTGGACGCGTTTAGTTCGATAATAGGGCGAGAGTACTTTTCCGAGTTCATCAGGATTGATACCAGGTCCATCATCTAAAATGGAAATGATGGCCTTATCGCCTTCCAGGTATGCTTTTACCCAAAACTTCCCAGCATATTTTCTGGCATTATTAAACACATTAACCAAGGCTCTTTTCAATAAGGCGGGATACCCTGCAATGAAACACTCATCGGGTAGCGCAATATCAAAATTAAATTCATAGCCTTTGTCTTCTAACTCGCACTCTACGTTAATAAGCAGCTCTGTGAGGTTAAATGTTTTTTTGTTTTTGGTGTTTGATCCCTCTGAAAAAGCGAGTGATGAGTCAATAATCATCTGAATTTCATCAAGTTGATGGTACATTTGTTCCGATATTTCTTGATCATCTATCATACTTACCAGTAGGTGTAAGTTGGTTAGGGTGTTTTTCATGTCATGCGACATGGAGGAAAGCATGATGGTTTTTTCATGAATAAGGCTTTGTATTTTTTGTCGGAGCCTATCAATTTGTTCTTGCATTTCCTCTGGTAGGATAAGGTCTTGGTGGTTCTTGTTACTCTTAATAAGTCTGGCGGCAGTTTTGAGTAATTCTGCTGGAAAGACATATCGAAATATGTAAATCAGTAATAGTAGCATGGTGGCAGTAAATGCATGCATGATAATAACGATAATGATCACACTTCCAACAGAGGATTGTTGGTGGTAAAAAGTATAGGCAGTTGTCCATTCTCCTTGATCATTTTGTTCAGCAATAAAAAGAGAGTGGTGCTCTTTTAAGTGATCAATCAATTCACGTAAGAAAGCGTATGTAATGATATTTACATGTACTTTTTTGTCTTCGCTTACGATGAATGAACCTGGTAGTTTGCCTTTAATTATATTAATTTGATTTTTTTGTAGCTCTGGATCAACTTTATTGCTTACTTTAAAAATACTTGTTTCGTGTTGTTCAAGGTTGAGTGCAGAAAGTTGCAAACTGCGTAAAAGACTGATAACCGTATTATAGGCAGTATAGTCATAATCCTTGTTTGTGTAACGATTCATGGTTGAATATACGAATGACACTTCAATAAAAATAACAATTAGCAGTACATATAAAATGTGTTGGAAGCTAATATGATATTTTTTATATATACCAATTAGCATGGCATTAAATCGTTTACGCATCACTTAATCAGCAGACTTTATAGTGACTTCAGCTACTAATTTGTAGCCTTTGTAACGTAATGCTTGTATTAAGTCTTTACCAATTTTATTTCTAAGTCGATAAACGTATACATTCATGGCTTGAAGGCAGCTTGGATCTGCATGGCTACCAAGTGCTGTATATAACTGCTCTCTGCTTAATACTTCTTGTGAATTGCTTAGGAAAAATCGCAACAACTTCATTTCATATTCAGTTAAGTTGATTTCTTTATTTGTGTTGGTATCAACTAATGAATTGTCTTTATCAGAAAACTTCCAGTTTTCAAAAAAATAGTTATTTTTAGTGGATGCTGATTTGATAAAACGATCCCTTTCTAATTGAATGCGCCTGAGTATTGCCTGAACGCGGGCTAGAATTTCTTCTTTTTTAAATGGCTTTGGTACGAAGTCATCAATACCAAGATCAAATCCTTTTATCATATTTTCATCATTTGCATTAGCCGTTATCATTATGATGGGGACGGTAGAGCGTTCTCGAATCATTAAGCACAACTCATGCCCGTTGCAATCAGGTAACATGTAATCAAGTAAAATCAGGTCTGGAATTTGTTCAGCGAGGGCTGCTTTCAAATTTTTTCCATCTGCAACAGCAGTGGTTTGGTACCCATAATCTTTTAATATTTTAGATAATAAATCTCGGATTAATTTTTCATCATCAACAATTAATATTTTATAGCTCATTTCAGTCAAAAAATTATGATGTTCTATTTTAAAAGCATATCTGGTGGAAATGTATATGCCAATTTTAAGTTAAAAATTGGTAGATTTGCAGTTAATTAGTCTGTATCTATTGAAACGTTGGCTATAATTAAGCTGTTATAGGTTAATCTTTAGGTGAATTATGGCCAAGAAAAAGTTATTTATATGTTTTATATGCTTTATTGCTGCGTTTGGTGGGCTGTTGTTCGGTATTGACCAAGGCTTTATGAATGGCTCTTTAGAGCTAATAGAAAAAGACTTGCATCTTACCGTTACCCAGAGTGCAAATTTTGCGGGTATTTTGCTTTGGGGTTCTGTAATTGGCGCCGTTTTTAGTGGTTATATTGCACGTGCGATTGGGCGTAAAAATACGTTGTTAATTACAGCGGTTATATTTACCGTGTTTTCATTTTTGAGTATGTTGACTGACAGCTATGGTTTGTTGATCAGTTATCGTTTTATATTAGGTTTGTCTGTGGGCATTGCCTCATTTTCAGTGCCACTATATCTTTCTGAAATAGCACCAACTAGTTTGCGTGGTGGTTTTATTTCCATGTATCAGATGATGATTACCGTTGGTATTTTTGCCGTTTTTGTTACGAATTATTTTATTGGTGAAGCAACTGGTGACTGGCGCCCCATGTTTTTGGCAATTACGATTCCTGCTTTTGTCATGTTTGTGGGTATATTGTTTATTCCAAAATCGCCACGCTGGTTATTCTTAAAAAATAGAAAAGAAGCGGCAAGAGAAGTATTGCATAAAACGCGTTTTACTCAAGAAGAGGTTGATTTTGAATTTGCTGAAATGGAAGAAGCTGTTTCGATGAACGATACGAAGGGCGGTTTTTTTGCAATGCTGAAAGAGTCTTTTTTTATAAGGGTATTAATTCTTGGAATGGTGATTCAAATGTTCCAGCAATTAACCGGGATTAATTCTGTCATATACTATTCAACCTCCATTTTCATTGGTGCGGGTGTGTCAAGTCCAGTAGTGGCAACCATCATTGTCGGATTGGTTAATATGTTAACAACAGTATTAGCAGTATTGTTTGTAGATAAGCTGGGTCGTAAACCCATTCTATACTTTGGATATTCAGTTATGGCGTTGAGTTTATTTGTTTGTGCCTGGATATTCCATCTTGAAGGTGCGGGTGTTGATTTAACTGATACCCAAAAAATGACAATTGTTATTTCAACATTGGTGTTTATATTTGCCTTTGCGGTGTCGGCTGGCCCCATTGCCTGGGTATTGTGCGCAGAATTATTCCCACTTAAAGGGCGTGATTTAGGCATGACAATTACAACGGCAACAAATTGGATATTTGCAGCTTTAGTGGTGACGTTCTCATTGCCAATGATGAAATTTGCAGATGGCTCTCCAAATCCAACGGGTGGTTCTCATTTGTTCATATTTTTTGCGGTTTGTTGTATTGCCTTTATTTTTGTATTGAAGTTTTTTATACCAGAGACAAAAGGTGTTTCCTTGGAAGAAGTAGAGGAAAATTTAAAAAGTGGCAAAAAGTTGAAAGACCTTGGTACTGTCCCCGAAGTTTCAGCTGTTGCGCATAAACGCTAAGATCCAGTCGTAAAATTGTCTTTTTAATTAACTATTTCGTCAAATTCACCTTTCTGGTGCTCATTTATTAATGTATAAACTGCGCTCCTCAAGATAAATTTGCCTTATCTTTTATCAAAAATCCTGATTTTACGACAGGCTCTAAGACTTAAATACCTCAAACCACCAAGCGGCTATAATTCCCCAGATGGCATTTAGGATTAAAATATTAAGTGGCATTAAGTAACCAGCATTAATGCCAAAATATCCGATTCCTGCGTTGGGCGCAAAATATAAAAAAGTAACAATACTTGGTAATAAGCTAAAGATTAGACCTCTAAAAAACCATTTACTTTTTGCGAATGGAAGTAATAACAATAATGCCCATATTCCTCCCCATACCATCATTTTGTATATTTTTTGAATGAGTGCTTGCCCAGATAGATTGGGTAGCTTGATGCTCAGAGAATTTGCGATACCGTATTTTACTTCAAGCCACATCAACATGGTGATGATTAACGCACCAATTGCGCCTGCAGTAAAAGCGATAGATAACTCTTTCAATGATATCATAATTTATTTCCTTGTCTCATTATTATATGTTTTGTAATTGGTGATTTATTAGTCCCAACCAATGACTCGATAGCCTTCATTCGCTAGACATTGATCAATATAGTTTTGTTTTAACTGGTCAGGTGATATTGCGCCAACTGCGGCACCAGAAGCAGCGCCACCAACAGCGCCAATGCCAACGCCTATCCAGTTTCCAGTAAAGATGCCCCAAACCACACCCCAAATGGCACCCAAAATCGATCCTGTAGCAGCACCCTTAAGGATTTTTTTTGCTTCAGGAGACTTTAGATATTCATCCGCTTCATTTTCACACTGCTTAATATCGTTATCAGCTTGGGCTTTTCCAACTTCCTTATAATGATTATTTGGATAAAGAACAGGTGTTGAAGAACAGCTAATAATTAATAGTGCAACAAGTATTATACTAAATGTTTTAAATAGGCTCATATCTGGCTTAATTTACGAGTGTTGTTAAAAGTATAGGTAACAAACAGCTATATGCGAATTTTAGACTATTTTGTTATGATGTTTAATATACGCCTTAATGGTTCGGCAGCACCCCATAGAAGTTGATCGCCTACAGTGAATAAATTAATATGATAGGGTGAGATGTTTGTCTTTTTAACCCGACCAACTGCAATATTAAGTGTGCCAGAAGTCGCGATTGGCGTTAAGCCTTTAAAGGTTGCTTCTTTGTTGTTATCAATTAGTGTGACCCATTCATTACCACTCTTTAGTAGGCTGTTTATTTTCTCAAGCGGTAAATCTTCTTTTAGTTTAATGGTGAGTGCTTGACTATGGGAGCGTAATGATGAAACGCGCACGCAAATACCATCTACAGGTATGTTGGTTTTAGGTTGTAGAATTTTGTTCATTTCGGCACTTGCTTTCCATTCCTCTCGGGTTTGTCCATTATCAACCGCGGAGTCAATCCAGGGCAAAAGGTTAAGTGCTAAAGCGTTATTGATTATTTTGTTTGGGAAGTCATCTGATTGTATTTTTCCACGTAATTGCTTTTCTAATTCAATAATATTATTCGACTGTAAGTTTTGTGTTAGATAGCCCATTTGTGACAACAGTTCTTCCATTGCCTTGGCGCCAGCACCAGAGATAGCCTGGTAAGTCATGGAACTTACCCACTCAACCAGGTTGGCTTTTAATAATCCAGAAATGGCGAGCATCATCAAGCTAACCGTGCAGTTACCACCAATAAAGTTTTTTATGCCATTCTGAAGCGCGTGATCAATTTGTTTTCTATTTAGTGGGTCTAAGACAATGATGCTGTTATCATCCATTCTTAAAGCGGAAGCAGCATCAATCCAATAACCTTGCCAGCCTTTTTGACGGAGAGGTGTAAGCATTTGTTTAGTGTAATCACTTCCTTGACAAGTTAGAATGATATCCATTTCCAAAAGCGCATTCATATCGTATGCGTCGACTAAATTTGGTAAATCGACTCCAATATTAGGTGCTGCTTGCCCAGCCTGAGACGTTGTAAAAAATGTTGCTTTTATGTTCTTGTTAAAATCTTTTTCAGCCAGCATTCTGTCAATAAGAACCGAGCCTACCATGCCTCGCCAACCAATGAATCCAACTTTATACATGTTGTTCCTTAATCATTTCTTATAATATGGATAACAGTTTTAAAGCATCTAATAATTAAGTCAACTCAAAAGTATTAGAGAGATAAAAAATCTGTGTGATAAATCCAGACAATTATAATACAGTTGGTATAATCAACCCAATAATAGAATATCTTTGTGTGAGAAATAAATGCGTTACATTGTTCATAAATTTGGTGGTTCAAGTTTAGCCGATGAAAAAAAAGTAAATAATATTGTGAATATTGTTTCAGGTAAAAATGAAGTCATTGTGGTATCTGCAACGGGTAAAACTACAAGCAAGCTAAAACAGTCGCTTTCGCTCGCTAAAACGAATAAAAATTATATGCCAATACTTCAAGATATCCTGAAGTCACATTTTGACATTATCGATACTTTCTCTCACTGCCATAACCAGGCGTTAAAGGATGAAATTGCAGCGGATATTAAAGATATTTCTCGTATTTTAACAACCATTGTTTTAACTAAAACATACGCAGATAGCTTAAAAAACTTTGTGTTAGGCTATGGTGAGTTGTGGTCTGCTAAAATTTTGACACATTGCTTGCAATGTTCTGGAGTCGATGCAGGTTTTGTGGATGCATCAAAAGTGTTGCATGTGGATGATACCAACTTTCCTGTCTCTGTAAACTGGTCTAAAAGTCAGACCATGTTACACGAACACATGTTGGAATATAAACATGATGTCTACGTGATTACAGGCTTTATTGCTCAAAACACAGAAGGTCATAGAACAATTTTAGGCATGAACTGCAGTGATTATTCAGCAGCTATTTTTGCAAAGTTAACAAATGCTTCTGAGTTAAATATTTGGACAGATGTGGCGGGTATTTTTAGTGCAAACCCACAAGCTGTTCCAAACGCTAAAAGTTTAGATTCTTTGTCATATAAAGAAGCCTTGGAATTGGCGTATTTTGGGGCATCCGTTGTTCATCCATTGACCATTAGCCCAATGATGGAAAAGGGTACACCAATTTATATTAAGAGTAGCTTTGATCCAGCAGCTAAAGGCACAGTCATCAGAGATGAAAAGGATATAGAATCAACATCATTAGCCAAGGGTGTAAGCAGTATCACGAATGTTGCCATGTTGCGTGTTCAAGGTGCGGGTATGATTGGCGTTTCTGGAATTTCAGCAAGAGTATTTAATACGCTTGAGCGGGCTAAAATTTCTGTGTTAATGATCTCCCAGGCAAGCTCGGAGTATTCTATTTGTTTTGCGATACCCATTGTTGAGTCTAATAGGGCAGTAAAGGTGCTTGAGAAAGAATTTTTGAATGACATTAGAAGTGGCAATATTGAGCATGTGCGCTGTGATAAACCTTATGCATTAGTGACTGCGGTTGGCGATGGTATGATTGCGCATCCAGGCTCATTAGCCAAAATGATTAATGCACTTGCTGAAGCAAATATTAATATTCACGCGATTGCTCAAGGGTCATCAGAAAGAAGCATTACAGTTACCATTAAGGAAGAAAAAGAGGCGCTCGCACTGAGTGTGGTGCATGATGCATACTATGCCTAAGCTGATAAGGGATATTAATGAATAAAATTACTATAAATCCTGATATTTATTCAGTTGAGGCTTTTGCACCAGCATCAAGTGCTAACTTTGCAGTTGGGTATGACCTGATTGGCTTTGCAATTGAAGGGGTTGGCGATATTGTAAAGCTTGTTAAGCGTGATGATGATGCGATTCTAATTCAAGAAATAGAGGGTGTTGAAGGAACAGAAAGACTCCCTTATGATGATCATAATGTTTGTATTGCCATCGTCAAAAAATTTTTAGCGGATTATCAGCTAAAAGCTGGGTTTGATATTTATATTAATAAAGGTATTTCTTTAAGTTCTGGGATGGGTGGGTCAGCGGCATCTGCGGTTGCTACAATCACAGCGTTAAATGGATTTTTTAAAAGACCATTACCTTTATCCGCACTTGCAGATTATACCATTTATGCTGAAAGTTTAATTTCTGGTGGTGTTTATCATGGTGATAATGCCATTCCGTCATTGTATGGTGGATTGGTTTTAATTCAAAACTCAAAGCCTTGTGAAATGATTTCATTACCCACGGTGGATGTTAAAGTTGTGATTGTTCATCCACATATTGAAGTTGAAACAAGAGAAGCAAAAAAATTAATGCAGGCACCGTTCCATATTTCTGAAATAGTACAGCAATCAGGGAATCTTGCTGCATTTATATGCGCCTTATATCGTAATGATATTGATCTATTGGCGCATAGCTTACACGATGTTTTAGCTGAACCAAGGCGTTCTAAATTGATTATAGGTTTTGATCATGTTAAGCAAGCGGCAATGGATAATGGCGCATTAGCTAGCTCTATTTCTGGCTCAGGACCATCCATGTTTGCCGTTGCAAGGGATGAACTGACTGCAAAAAAAATAGCAAAAGCCATGGTCAAAGAATTTACCAGACATGGTCTTTATTCTGAATATTGGATATCCCCTTTGAATGCGCCTGGCGCTGCTATTAAAAATATAGAAACAAAGACGACATTATCCGCATAGGTGGTTATGGGCGCCTCTAATAATTCATGAACCCACATCTTAATTTTTAAAGTCACCACAACTTTGTTGCAAATTTTGGTAAGAGAATGTGCTATTACCTGCAATTTGCGCCTTATTGC
>OLID01000715.1_pt1 | contig 12060 bp, 6 predicted proteins | sample 1609361 | NCBI WGS metagenome assembly OLID01 (sample SAMN05416778, study PRJEB24817) | seawater metagenome | isolation source: Sea water | place: Canada:Atlantic | collected 2013-07
CTACACAGAGTAGATCGTCGGCAGCGTCAGATGTGTATAAGAGACAGGCTGAAGAAAGCGGAATTATTACGTTGAAAGCTGAAGAAGGTGATGCTGTTGCTGTTGGCGCAGTAGTTTGTTTAATTGATATGGATGCAGCAAAACCAGAAGGAAGTACTGCTCCGAAAACAGAATCAAAAGCAGCTCCTAAACAAGAGGTAAGCGCTCCAAAACAAGACGTTACAACGTATGCAACTGGAACAGCTTCTCCTGCAGCAAAGAAAATATTAGCAGAAAAAGGAATTGATTCAACTGTTGTAAGCGGAACTGGAAAATCTGGAAGAATCACTAAAAATGATGCTGAAAATGCTGTACCAAGTATGGGAACAATGCCTGCTGACGGTTCGAGAAATACTGAGCGTAAAAAACTTTCTATGTTGCGTAGAAAAGTTGCACAACGTTTAGTAGCTGTAAAAAGTGAAACAGCCATGTTAACTACGTTTAACGAAGTAAACATGCAACCAATTTTTGATTTACGTTCTCAATATAAAGAAGATTTTAAAGCAAAACACGGAGTTGGCTTAGGATTTATGTCATTCTTTACTTTAGCCGTTGTAAGAGCTTTAAAGATGTATCCTGATGTAAATTCTATGATTGATGGAGATTTCCAAATCAAGAATGATTTTCAAGATATTTCTATAGCAGTTTCTGGACCAAAAGGATTAATGGTTCCAGTGATTAGAAATGCAGAAAAATTAAGTTTTAAAGGTGTTGAAAGCGAAGTAAAACGTTTAGCAATTAGAGCTAGAGATGGACAAATAACTATTGATGAAATGACTGGAGGAACTTTTACCATTACAAATGGTGGGGTTTTTGGATCAATGTTATCTACTCCAATTTTAAATCCTCCACAAAGTGGAATTTTAGGAATGCACAACATTGTAAATCGTCCGATGGCGGTAAATGGTGAAGTTGTTATTCAACCAATTATGTATGTAGCATTGTCTTACGATCACAGAATTATTGATGGTCGTGAATCTGTAGGTTTTTTAGTTGCTGTGAAAGAAGCATTAGAGAATCCAACAGAGTTATTAATGGATAATGATATTAAAAAAGCATTAGAAATGTAAATCTAGATTGTTTGATTTTTTAGACAATTAGATTTTTAGAGATATATAAAATCCCGAGTTTTTACTTGGGATTTTTTGTTGCTTATTATAAGATTAAAAAAGGAATTCTACTATATTTACAATCGAATTAACAGTAAAAATTATGCAAGAGAATACAATGCAAAATTATATTAAAAAGGTGTTAGAGAATATGCCATCAGATTGGTTAAATCTTACAACACATCGATTAGATATTTATAATGAAAGTTTAGCGAAAACTCAATTTTTAAATAAGTTTGAAAGTTTTTTTAACAAAAAAAGTTCAGATTTAGCATCATTAAAACAATTACCAACTGCCTACGATTACATTAGATTGGGACATCCTTTATCTTGTATTTTAGAATGGGTGATTTCAAAATCATATCAACTAAAATTTGAGAATGTAATTAGTTTTGATTCAACAGTAATTCCTGTTTTAGCCATCTTAAGAACCAATTTATTAGAAGATAAAAACACTCAAATCATTTATAAAGATGATTTACCAACTTGTTTTAATTCAGAATTATTAAAAAACATTTACGGTTATCAATTTGAGTTAAAGAGGGTTGAAAGTTTAGATGAAGTCTCTGAGTTTGATGGAAGTACAATTTTCATTTCACAACAAGAAGCTATTTCTAATTTTGATTTAAAATCAACTATTGATTTTTACATCCATTTAAACACAAATTTAGGAAGTATTTTACTGATAAATGGAGAAGAAAATGAAAGTTATGTTTCAGAAATACAGCATGTAAGAAGAAGAGAAACGATTGCAATGACACCAATAAATTGTCTTGCTGCTTTAAATTCGTTCGTAAAGAATACTGCTTTTCAAAAGCAAAAATATGATACTGCAAAAAACAAAACAGCAGTTTTAAATTCAATTAAAAAAATTACGGGTACAATAATAAATCCTTTAGTAGCATCAAGTGGATTATCAATTCAGTATGCAATTATGATGGGGTTAATTGATGACGCAAAAGAGAATCACCCAGATAAAGCGATTAAATTTATTGTTCCCACAAATTGTTATGGTGGAACAAACGACCAAGCAAGACGTGTTGCTGCTTGTCTTAATAATGTTGAAGTAGTAGATTTAGCTGTTGATGGCGATAATGATATGGTAAAAAGTATTGACAGCGTTTTAGATAAAATTGCTCATGAGGATGCCATTCCGTTTATCATTGCTGAAATTCCGACAAACCCAAGAGTTGAAGTTCCCGAATTGTTAGATTTAAAAGCCGTTTTAGAAAAAAACCGAACAACAAAATTTGGAGGAATTGCTATTGATCCTGTTTTTATTCTAGACCAAACATTCTGTCCAAATGTGCTTTTTTTAGGCGAAGGAGAAATACTTTCAACAATTAGAGCGATTTCTTATGCAAGCGGATCAAAATTTCCAAGTGGAGGAAAATGTACAGCAGGTTATTGTGTTGGAAATGACAAAGCAACTGTTTTAATGGAGAAAATAGAATTGCATTTAACTCTTTGCGATAATGAAGCAACCGAACTTCAATATCAAATTTTAGCACAGCAATTGCCTTCTATGAATCAAAGAATTCAGGATGCTTATTTAAATACTCGAGAATTTGTAAACTATATCCAAGAAACGTTACCTGCAGCAAAAATTAATTTTGTTTCTGAAGAATTAGCATCACAAAGTTTTACGCCTTCTGTTTTTTCATTAGATCTTCCTACAAAAGGAAATACTGCGCAAGAAAAAGAGGACTATAAAAGAGCACTGAATCATCAATTAATCAACTTAATGATTACTGAAATTCCGAATGAAAGCAAATACTGCGTTAGTTATGGACAGTTAAAAGGGTGTTATTGGACCATTCCTGCAACCTCTACACAAGGAACTACAAAAGAAGGAGATAAAGACTATATTGCAAGAGTTGCACTTTCTGGAGATATGGATTTAGCATTGCACAAGAAAGTCTTTCTAGATTTTGTTGAAAGTATTGATCAATAAATCAACGTTAGATTTTATAAATATATAAATCCTGAGCTTTTTGCTTGGGGTTTATTGTTTGATAGAATTTTGTAAATTGCTCCATCAATTCCTAAATACAATGAAAGTTACTGCTAAAAAAAACGAACAAGTTGCTAATATGATCTTCGCAACTATTTATCCACTTTATTGGAATAGATTAGAAAAACATGGCAGAACAAGAGAAGAGTTTCACCAAGTTATAGAATGGTTTACTGGTTTTGATGAAGAGAAGTTGCAAACACTTATTGCGGAAAAAGTAACATTTAGAACTTTTTTTGAAAAAGCAAAAATCCATTCAAATGCCTATATGATTAAAGGCATTGTATGTGGTTATCGAATTGAAGAAATAGAAGATGAATTTGAATTATACAAACAATGCAGACAAATGGAAAAGCTGATTGATGAATTGGCAAAAGGAAGAAAAATGGAGAAGATTTTAAGAACCAGTTAATTCAATAATTTAAGTAATATAATTTGATAAAAAGTAACAAAGTAATTAGCTATTCGTCATCTAGAAAACCAAGCTAAAAAAATATTAGAAATGAATAAAATAACATCTGAGAGAAAAGCAACATGGAAAACAATCTTTACTTTTCTTTTTATAGTTATAGTACTAACTTCACCATTACACTATGCAATTGTTAACTTATATCCATCACGAATATATGTTGGTGCAATAATGTGGTGTCCTGCTATTGCTACAATAATAACACTTAAATTAAAAGGACGCTCAATTTCTTCTCTAAATTGGAATTGGGGAAAATGGAAATATATTCGTTTGTCGTATTTCATTCCTGCTTTATATGGTATAATCACTTATATATTAATCTGGATTTTTGGATTTGGAGGTTTAGCCGATGAAAAAGTGATTACAGACTGGGGAAAAGAACTTGGATTGTTTGGAATTGGCACATTAAATCCAACTTCAATAACAATCATAGCTATTGTTTTATTAGGAACGATTGAAGTTATAAGAGCAGCTGCGACAACTTTAGGAGAAGAAATTGGATGGAGAGGTTTTTTCATTTATGAATTAAGAAAAGTTTTGTCTTTTGCAGGTGTTTCTATTTTTAGTGGAATTATTTGGGCAGCATGGCATTGGCCATTACTTGTTTACTATAGCAGTAACATGCTATTAGAGTTTATAACCTTTTTTATTGTTATAATTTCTATGTCTTTTATTATGACTTATTATACTTTTAAATCTAAAAGTCTATGGCCAGCTGTAATTTTTCATGCAGTTAGTAATGTGTATATTCAAAAAATAATGCCCGAATTAACAATTAAAAATGAAGGAACTGAATATTGGCTTGGCGAAAATGGAATTATGTTTGCAATTGTGACTTTTGCTTTCGGAATTTACTTTTGGAGAAAAGCGGTTAAAGAAAAATTATAACCGAAAAATACTTAAACGAAAAACAAAAAACCCCAAGTAATTTATTTGGGTTTTTTTATGAAATAATTTCTGATTGAGTATCTTGCAATAAAAAGCTACAATGCCTAAAAATCCTGAGTTAGAACTTGCTTTACAATTCATAAATAAAACAGACAGAAATTTGTTTATTACTGGAAAAGCCGGTACAGGAAAAACTACTTTTTTACACAAAATTAAAAACGAATCTTTAAAAAGAATGGTTATTGTAGCGCCAACTGGTGTTGCTGCAATTAATGCAAAAGGTGTAACTATTCATTCGTTTTTTCAAATGCCTTTTGGGCCAATTTTGCCAAATCAAATTGCAAATACTTCGAATGCACAACGTAAGTTTTCGAAAACCAAAATTGATATTATCAAATCGCTAGATTTAGTAATTATTGATGAAATTTCTATGGTGAGAGCCGATTTATTAGACGGAATTGACCAAGTAATGCGACGCTATAAAAACCGAAATAAAGTGTTTGGTGGCGCACAAGTTTTAATGATTGGAGATTTACAACAATTATCACCAGTTGTAAAACCAAACGAATGGAGTTTATTGCAACAATATTACAATACCGTTTACTTTTTTAGTTCTAAAGCATATCAAGAAGCAAATGTAGTTTCTATAGAATTGAAACATATTTATCGTCAAAAAAATGAAGATTTTATCACCATTTTAAATGAAATTAGAAACGATAAATTATCAGAACATTCTGCATCAGTTTTAAATGAGCGTTACAATCCTACTTTTTCTCCAAGCAAAGATGATGGTTATATTACGCTAACTACGCATAATAACAGAGCCCATTTAATCAACGAATCTGAACTGAATAAAATTAAAAACAGAAGCTACTTTTTTGATGCTGCTATTTCTGGAAAGTTTAATGAAAATGCATTTCCGAATTCAGAAAAATTGGAGTTAAAAGTTGGTGCGCAAGTAATGTTTATTAAAAATGATTCATCGCAAGAGAAAAGGTTTTTCAATGGAAAAATTGGAATTGTTACTGATATTTCTCGTGAAAATGTTACGGTTCAATGCGCCAATGAAATTGACGAAATTGTTACCGAAAAAGAAACTTGGGAAAACATAAACTACTCTATTAACGAAGAAACCAAAGAAATAAAAGAAGACATTACGGGTTCGTTTTCTCAAATTCCGTTACGTTTGGCTTGGGCAATTACCATTCATAAAAGTCAAGGTTTAACGTTCGAAAAAGCAATTATTGATGCCGAAGCTTCTTTTGCACATGGACAAACCTATGTTGCTATGAGTAGGTGTACTTCGCTGGAAGGATTGGTGTTAAAAACGCCAATTAAAAGCAGCTCGATAATTAACGACAAAACGGTAAGTTCTTTTAACAAACGTGTGGAAGAAAATCATCCAGACGAAACTATTTTAAATAAATCTGAACAACAATTTCAATTGAATTTAATTTTTGAATTGTTTGATTATCAGCAATTTTTATATCCAACTACACGATTAATCGATATTTATTACAAAAACAAAACTTCTATAAAAGGTGAAGTTATTGAGCAATTGCAAACCATAAAAGACAACGGAATTGTTGCAATGATGAAAGTGGCAAACGGATTTAAAAATCAGTTGTTGCAAATTTCTGAAAGCGATATTTTACCTGAAAATAGTTCTCAAATTCAAGAACGATTTACAAAAGGAGTTGATTATTTTTTATCAGAATCAATAAAAAACATAGTACAGCCTTTGTCTAAGATTGAGTTTTCTTCGGATAATAAAGCCGTGAAAAAAGACTTTACAAAACAGTTTGAGGCATTGCAAGAAAAAGTGTCGGAGAAAGTTTTTGCTTTAAAAGAAATGGCAAATAGATTTAAAGTTTCTGAATATTTAAAGGTTAGAGCAAACGCAGTTTTACAAAAAACGGAACCTAAAAAGAAGAAAAAACTTTCTACAAGAAAAGATCCTTTATTGGCTTTAAAGTTGCGTGAATTACGTGATGAAATTAGGGTTTCAGAAAATATCCCTGCCTTTCAAATCTTTACGCAAGAAACTTTGTATGCAATTTGTGATGAATTGCCAAGAACAGAAAAAGAGTTATTAAAAATTGCTGGAATGGGTAAAATTCGTATTGGAAAATACGGAGAAGAAATCTTAGAAGTAATTGAAAAATATTGTGCTGAAAACGGAATAAATAAATTCAACGAACAAAAAAAGGAAGACAAAAAACCTACGAAACAAATCTCTTTCGAGTTGTTTAAATCTGGCTTATCAGTAAAAGAAATCGCTAAAGAACGTAGTTTGACTTCTGGAACAGTAGAAAGTCATTTAGCCAGTTTTATTCCGTCTGGAGAAGTTGATGTTCTAGAATTGATTCCTTTAAAGAAGTACAAAAAACTGATAAAATCAATTGAAGAAACGGAATTTAAAAACTTAACAGAACTCAAAGAAAAAGTAGATAAAAGTTACACTTTTATGGAACTGAGAATGGTGTTGCTTTCAATGGAGAACTAAAAAAACCCCGAGTTAATTAATAACTCGGGGTTTTTATTATTTAATATACAATTATAGTTCTTCTACTTCTTTTGTAGATAAATGAAACTCTTGATAGGTTTGCAATAAGTTTAATAATGCGCCAACCAAATCTTTAGTCTCTAACAACACACTAAAATATAATGTTGTATTCTTCGGACTTGTTTCGTCGGTTCTAATTCTTGCTACTTGCTTTTCTATAGATTCAGAAACATCGTTTAACAATGCTTGTTTTTCAACTAATATTTCATCCAATTGATCAAATGTTCTGTTTTCAAAAACTGTACTTACTTTTTCTAATAAATCTGTTAAATGATTATCAATAGATTTTAAATCTTTTAACTGACCTTTCTTTAAGTTTTTATGATTGTTATTTACATGTTTATAACTCGCTCTTGAAATATAACTAATAGATTGCGCTACATCTTGTAAGTATCCTAATACTAAAATATAGAATCTACTTGCTTGTACAGATGTATCATCTAAAGATTTAATGAAATAAAAAACTCCGTCTTTTAATCCGTCGATTTCATCATTTAACTTCCCTACGTGTTTATCTGTTTTACGCAACTTATTTACATCATGGTTGGCTAAATCATCAACAACATTTGTATATAATTTATTAACTCTGCTTGCAACTTCTGAAATATGATCTGAACTTTCTTCAATTACACCGTTAATAGTAATTAATTCTGCTCTTTCAATATACATTTGTTTCTTTTCTTCTTGATTTCTTTTTGTATGTCTTATTGAGTTTCTAGCAATCAATCCGAAAACTAATAATAATAAAACACCAACCATTACAATACCTCCTAAGTTGATTAAATAAGCAACAGTAGCCGCAGCTAAGAAAGCAACTAAAGCAGTCATAAACCAACCACCAATTACATTTATTACACCTGCAACTCTATACACTGCACTTTCTCTTCCCCAAGCTCTATCTGCTAAAGATGTTCCCATTGCTACCATAAAAGTTACATATGTTGTAGATAAAGGTAACTTTAATGAGGTACCGATTGATATCAAAATTCCTGCAACAATTAAGTTTATAGAAGCTCTAATCATATCAAAAGCTGGCATTTCAAACGACTTATCTTTTGATAATGCGATTACAGGTTTCTCAAATTTACCATCAATATAACTCAATGTTTTCTTTGGGAAAACAAAACTGATTCCTTTATTTAAACCCATAGCAGCTCTTACCACTACTCTTGACATTGGATTTGGTTGAAACTTTTCATGTCCTTCTCCTTGACGAGATAAGTTAATTCCTGTTTCAATAACCGTTTTTGCTTTTTTAGATGTCCAAATTGTTACTACCATAATTGCACCAGCAATTAATAACATCCAAACATTAGAAGGCACTTTTTTACCCAAAATCCCCATTGAAAACGCATCAGCAGCAACACCAGATGCTTGCCAAGCTTCATAAGAATTTAATGCAGCAATTGGCACACCAATAAAGTTTACTAAATCGTTACCTGCAAAAGCCAGTGCTAATGAGAATGTTCCAATTCCTATGATTAATTTTAAAATATTAATTTTAAAAACACTAATTAACAATTGAGAAATCATTGTCCAAAAAACAAAAGCAACTCCAATTACAACTACCAATCCATCATCAAATAGATGTTGAACATCTTTATAATAAGGTGTTCCTTTTAATCCTTTTATTACAATAAAATAAGTGATTGCTGTAATTGCAAAACCTCCAAACAAAGCATTTATATAGTTTGGTCTACTTTCTAAATGGAAAGAATAAATTAACCTTGAAACAAATTGCACAATTGCTCCAATTGAAAATGCGACGACGACCGAGAGCAAAATACCAAAGATGATAAACATGGCTGTTTCTGTATTGATATATTTCCCAAGATTTGCCGCAGTTTCTCCAGAATCTGAAGTGTAAATTTTAATCAACGCCATGGCAACAGCTGCTCCTAGTAATTCAAATACAATAGAAACGGTTGTTGATGTTGGCATTCCTAATGAATTAAAAACATCTAATAATAAAATGTCTGTAATCATTACTGCCATAAAGATGTACATAATTTCATTGAAGTAGAATTCGCTCGGAACAAAAATTCCTTTACGTGCAACTTCCATCATCCCACTTGAAGTAATTGAGCCTGCAAAAACTCCTAAACTTGCAATAATTAATATCTTTTTTACTGGAATTGCTTTTGAACCAATTGCAGAATTTAAAAAGTTAACAGCATCATTACTAACACCTACTACAAGGTCAATAATTGCTAAAACTGTTAATGCTATTAGCATTAAAATATACGGATTATCCATAATAAACTATTCTTTTTTTGTTTTACAAATTTATAAACTCGTAACCTTTTATATGTTACGCTTATGTTATCATTACCCTCTAAAAATGAACATCTAATTGTATTCTGTACATAAATTTATTTGTACCACTTACAACGTCTAAATAACTTATGTCTGATTGTACTTTTAATTGATGACCAGAAATGTATTTAGAAAGTCCTAATGTATATTGGTTCTCTGCTCCTTTTGATAAAAATTTATCATACGTTACATTTGTGTATCTTCCAGTTAGCTCAATATTATTTTTAAATAAATACCCACTTACTAAGTTTAAACTATTACCAGTTTGCACTTTATCCCCTGTTAATGTATTATCAGAATTTTTAGCTAACGGATCTGCAGCATCTCTTAATGCATATTCTCCCATAAATGAAAATCCTTTGTATTTTAACATCGTATCAACAAATAATGTAGAGATGTTTGTTTGATAAAAACCAGCATCATTTGTCATATAAGAACCTTGATTACTTCTGTTTTTTACAGCGTTATTATTTAAATCAAAACTAGTACCGAAAGCCCATTTAAGATTTTCTTCTCTTTTTAAATCTCCACCAATATAATCTCCTTTACCTGTAAAGTTTCCAAAAGGCAACAACTCAACTCTTGCTGTATATTGAAACCCACCTAAATTACCAGTTGTAACATTTCTACCTTCACCTTGTGCAATAGAAAAAACTTCTTTTACGATAAAATCATCAGAAACATTAAAATGGTGTCTTAATTGAATTCCCATATCTCTATCAATATTAAAACGACTGTTTAATAAAGAACGATCAACTAGTTGCAAGTTTGCAGAAGAAACAACACGTTCTCTGTTTCCAGGAAGTTTAGTTTGTCCAACCCATAACACAAAATTTTCGTGAAAATTCCATTTTACAACGGCATCTAAAATATATCTTGGTGCATTATTTGTGTATGCAGAAGCTCCGCCTATGTCTTTATTTGTAAGACCAAGTTCTAATTTGTATTGTAATTTTGGAGAAAAAGCAAAACCGCTAAACTTTAATCTAGCTCTTCTAACTAACATAGATGTTTCAACATCAGAAAGTCCGTTACCTTTAGATAACCAAGTTGAAGTACCTAAAAATTGCATTCTAGCGCCAATTTTCATCGACCATGAATTATCTTCTCCTTTTAAATTAAAAAGACCTTTTCCAAATTTTGGAGCATTTGATTCTTGTGCACTTAAAGTATTAATACACAGCAATAAAACAACAATTGTTGTAAAGTAAGTTTTCATCAGTATTCGTTTTTGTCGCTGCAAATAACCAACTTCAATGTTAACTTAATGTTTCTAAATCATTATCTTAGCAATAAAAAAACTGCCCTCGTTAGAAGGCAGCAACATGTACTCATTAATAAAAGTCGACAAAAACCAAATACTTAATGAAATACAATAACTTAAAAAGTTATACCGCAAATATCTCTTAACAACATTACATTTTTGTAAAAGGAATATTAAATAATTATTAACCTATAACATTATTATATTACCTTAATATTAAGAACCCCTAATTCCTTTATCTTTGATTAAACTAATTATTTAATCAATGTCTAACAATTTAATTTCTGAAACTAGTCCTTATTTATTACAGCACGCAAATAATCCTATAAATTGGTTTGCTTGGAATACTAAAACTTTATCAAAAGCAAAAAAAGAAAATAAGTTATTATTGATTTCAATCGGATATTCTTCTTGTCATTGGTGTCATGTGATGGAAAAAGAAAGTTTCGAAAATGAAGAAGTTGCAGAGATAATGAATCATCATTATATAAATGTAAAAGTTGACAGAGAAGAAAGACCAGATATTGATCAAATCTATATGAATGCTGTTCAATTAATGACAGGAGCTGGTGGTTGGCCGCTAAATTGTATTGCTTTACCTGACGGAAGACCAGTTTGGGGTGGAACTTATTTCAAAAAAGAAGAATGGTCTTCAACATTACATCAAATTGGAGATTTGTATCGGAAAAACCCAGAAAAAGTTATTGAGTATGCAGAAAAACTGACTGAAGGTATTCAACAAACTGGATTGATATCACTCAACAAAGAAAAAGTACTTTTCACAAAAGAATATGTAAATCAAACAGTTAAAAAATGGAGAATCTATTTTGATGAAGAATTAGGTGGGCATAATAAAGCTCCAAAATTTCCAATGCCGAATAATTATCATTTTTTGTTAAGACACGCATATCAAAACAAGAGTAAATCTCTCCAAAAATATGTAAATACTACATTGACAAAAATTGCTTTAGGCGGAATCTTCGATCAAATTGGAGGTGGGTTTTCGAGATATGCTGTAGATACAAAATGGCACATTCCGCATTTCGAAAAAATGCTTTATGACAATGGACAATTAGTAAGTTTGTATGCTGATGCATTTTTAATTACAAAAAACGAACTCTATAAAGAAACCGTTTATGAAACACTAAAATTTATTGAGCGAGAAATGCTTGACCATTCTGGAGGATTTTATTCTGCAATTGATGCAGATAGTTTAAACGAGAAAAATGAACTTGAAGAAGGTGCTTATTATGTTTGGACAAAAAAAGAATTACAAGAAATTTTAAAAAATGATTTTGAATTATTTTCTGATTATTACAATGTAAATTCTTACGGTTTTTGGGAACACCTGTCTCTTATACACATCTCCGAGCCCACGAGACAGGCAGAAATCTC
>OLID01000717.1_pt1 | contig 12032 bp, 13 predicted proteins | sample 1609361 | NCBI WGS metagenome assembly OLID01 (sample SAMN05416778, study PRJEB24817) | seawater metagenome | isolation source: Sea water | place: Canada:Atlantic | collected 2013-07
AGATTTCTGCCTGTCTCGTGGGCTCGGAGATGTGTATAAGAGACAGATACTGGGCAGCACACTTTTTAGAAAAAGAAGGAGCAAAATTGATTGGTGTCCAAGATGCGAGTGGAACAATTTATAACGAGGAAGGAATTAATCCAGAGGATTTAATCCAATATTGTGATGCAAATAGAGGATTAATTGCAGGATTTCCAAATGTTGAATTAATTGACGGTTCGAACTTTTTTGAATTGGATTGCGATATTTTAATTCCTGCTGCACTCGGTAACCAAATTACAGCTGAGAATGCACATTTTATCAAGGCAGAATTAATTGCTGAAGGAGCTAATGGACCAACGAACGTTGATGCAGAGGAAATTTTATTAGCAAGAGGAATTGATGTGATTCCAGATATTTTATGCAATTCAGGAGGAGTAACAGGAAGTTATTACGAGTGGTTACAAAATAAGAGAAGTGAAAATTGGAAAATCAGTGCAATTCTGGATTTGTTGCAAGATAAAATTGAAACCGCATTCGATAAAGTTGTAGCGACAGCTGAATTTTACAAAACAGACTGGAGAACAAGTGCGTATATCGTTGCTTTATTAAGATTGGAACAAACATATAAAGAAAGAGGGGTATTCCCTTAACTAAGAATGAAAAGAATTGGAATTTTAAAGGAAGAAGGACAGCAGAAAATTGCTGTTCTTCTTCCTGAAAATATTAAACAATTAAAAGAAATTACAGATGTTTCTGTAGTCGTTGAGAATGGATTAGGAGATGCCATTGGTATTTCTGACTCAGAATACAAATCAGCAGGTGCCATTATCGCGTTAAATTCAAAAGAACTTATTCAAGTAACTGACATTATTTTAAGTTTTTCAAGGGTTTGTGATAGTGAACATTTCAGTGAACACAAAACGTTCATTGGCTTCTTTGATGTTCTCAACGACTTTTCTTCTGTATTACCTTTAAAAAAGAAAAATACTGACATGTATAGTTTAGGCTTATTGCCGCGAACTACAATGGCACAGTCAATGGATGTACTCTCTTCAATTGCATCACTAGTTGGTTATAAAGCAGTTCTTTTGGCATCATCGCTAAGTTCCTCAACAGTCCCAATGATTTCTGGTGCTGGAGGAACTTTGCGACCTGCTAAGGTGATTATTCTAGGAGCTGGTGTGGCTGGGCTTCAGGCAATTGCAACTGCAAAACGTTTGGGGGCAATTGTTAAAGCATTTGATGTACGACATGCCTCAAAATCAGATGTTACAAGTCTCGGTGCCGAGTTTATTGAAGTGGAAGGAGCAATCGATAGCGCCTCTGCTGGTGGATATGCCGTTGAACAGTCCAAAGATTACTTGAATGAAGTAAATAAAGTTTTGGATGCTGAAATGAGAACAGCTGATATCATTATAACGACGGCAAAAATACCTGGTAAAAGAGCGCCACTGTTGATCCAAGAAGAAACGATTTTAAACATGAAATCGGGGTCGATTATCGTTGATTTAGCCTCAGAGACTGGAGGGAATAGCGCTTTGACAGAGAAAGGGATAACAATTACAACAAAAAATGGAGTTCGAATTGTGGGTACAACAGACCTGTTAGCTGACACCGCGAAATCGGCATCATTCGTAATAGGTAACAACTTCACCTCATTTCTTAAGCATTACCTCAAAAATCATGTAAATGAAGAAGATGAAATTTTGCGCTCAACAAAAGTTTTGACGAATGGAATCGTAACCAGCGAACGTTTGGTTGAAGAAATTGAAAATTATTAATTATGACACACTATTTTATAACGGACATAGACGGGGTTTATGTCCTCATTTTTAGTTTATTAATTGGAATAGAGGTAATTAAGAATGTTCCCGCCATCTTGCACACGCCTTTGATGTCCGGAGCAAACGCAATAAGTGGAATAATATTAATCGGCGCAGTTATTCAAGTGCTGAGTGTTCCTGAAACCGCCTATTTTGAATTGACATTGGCATCATTCGCAATTGTTTTAGCAACAATAAATATTTCGGGGGGATTTTTTGTCACCTATCGCATGTTATCCATGTTTACAACCACTAAAAAATAATAGAAATGGAATTATTAATAAATAGTGCATTTCTAGTATCAGCAATTGGTTTTATTCTCGGTTTAAAGCTGATGGGTAAACCATCTCAAGCGAAATTGGGGAATAGCATTGCTGCACTAGGTATGATCATAGCAATTGCTACCACAGCCTTTATGGTCATTGGCGGTGCCCCAAAAATTACGAACATTATCTTCTTATTCTCAGCTTTAACAGCCGGTACCCTTATCGGACGATACATGGCATTTAATGCAGAAATGACCGGGATGCCTCAATTGGTTTCCTTGTTCAATGCATTTGGTGGAGCAAGTGCCGTTTTGATCAGTATAAATGAAGCAGTTATTCAAACTGAACAAACACCCTTAATCAATTTTCTGTTGGTTGTTGGAGCTGTACTAGGAGGAATGTCATTTACTGGAAGTATTATCGCTTATTTTAAGTTGGAGAAAAACGTAAACATAAGTAATTTAAAATTGATCAAATTTCTATCCTTGTTCATTTTTGTAATTATTATTGTTTCACTGTTAATGTACTTTTCTGTACGTTTCAACGGCTTATCCTTTTTAATATTCATTTGCGCAATGTCCATGCTCTCCTTGATTTATGGTGTTGTATTTACTATTCCAATTGGAGGAGCAGATATGCCGGTATTGGTGTCTTTTTTGAATGCCATAACAGGTGTCGCAACCGCTTTTTCAGGATTAGCATTTAATAGTCCGATTATGTTGATTGGTGGAATTTTAGTTGGAGCAACTGGTGTTTTCTTAACTTTTCAAATGTGCTCTGCAATGAATCGTTCATTAAGAGTTGTTTTGGCGGGAAAAATAAAATCAGCTGGCAGCAGTAGTTCTTCTGAAATGGAGATTCAAACAATTACTCCTGTGGAAACGGCTTCGTTGCTTGCGTTTTCAAATAAAATTGCAATTATTCCAGGTTATGGAATGGCAGTTGCTCAAGCACAACAAGCATGTTTTGAATTGCAGAAAAACTTGATGGCAAAAGGTGCTTCTGTTACCTACATCATTCACCCGGTCGCAGGAAGAATGCCAGGTCATATGAATGTTTTACTTGCCGAAGCGAAAGTAGAGTACCATATGATTAAGGACATGGATGAAGTAAACGACACAATGGAACAATTTGATATTTGTATTGTAATTGGTGCAAATGATGTTGTGAATCCTGCCGCAGAGGATGATCCAGAAAGCGTAATCTATGGAATGCCGATCATTAAAGCTTACTTGTCTAATCAAGTGATTGTAATGAAAAGAGGAATGGCAGCAGGTTATTCAGGGGCAGAAAATCCACTTCTTGGTAGACAAAATTGTAAACTACTCTTTGGTGATGCAAAAGAAAGTTTGTCGCGAATTTTGGATGAGATTAAACGAATTTAAAAGGTAATCAATTGATAATCACAGAAAAAGAGGCGGGCATTTTAATAGATTTAATTCATAAGTCTGTTACTGTTGATCCCAGCGAAAAAAGAAGTCATGAAAAACTGCATCAGGATTTAAAAAACACACTATTTTTACAATCCAATGAAATCCCTTTGAATGTTGTTCGCTTAAATTGTTTTGTAACAATTGAAACGGATTATTCTAGAAAGTACAAGTTTCAATTAGTGTTTCCAGATGAGGGAAATTTGAGTAAAAACAAACTTTCGGTGCTGTCACCTATGGGAGCCGCATTGATTGGGAAATCTATTGGCGATATTGTTTTTTGGTGTCAACCAAATGGGGATGAGAAAATGAGGATAGAAGATGTGAGTTTTTGAATTGATTAATAATACGTCATTCAAATTGAGCCATTCCTTTTGAATAGTTTAAAAATGAATTTTGGAATAAGTAAGTTTGTTATTTCTTTTAAGAATATATGAAAACAATAACCGTGTTATTATTTGCAATGCTTTGGAGTATTTCACCTGCTGGTGAATCCAAAGTCGGGATTCCATTTGCAGTTTTAAATGATGCGAATATTTACCTGGCATTGGTCTTGTGTTTGGCCGCGAATATTATGGTATATCCATTGTTGATGCTTTTTCTTGATCACGCAAACCGCTATTTTTTCAGATTTTTATTGTATAAAAAAATGGCCATTTTTATTGCGCGCAAGGCAAGAAGAGGTGCAAAAAATGGAATTGGTAAATACGGTTTTTGGGGATTAATGCTTTTTGTGGCAGTACCGTTACCCGGAACTGGAATTTGGGCGGGAACAATCGCTGCATACATATTTAAAATTGAACGGAAAAAAGCATTTTATGCGAATGCGATAGGAATTTCAATTTCTGCATTAATCATTTGGACCACTACTGTTTTTGCCTATCATATTTTTTAAAGAACTGATTTAGTTCACTTTTTTTAAATTTTGTTTAATCTCTTGTAATTCGTGCGTTGTAAGCGTTATTGGCAAGAAGAAAATGCTTGTTTATGAATAAAATTTCATAAAAGTTGTAAGCAAAGAATAGGCTCTTCGTCCAAAGTTTCATATATTGAAAAACAAACAACTTAAAAAAACCATTTATTATGAAAACTAATTTGATTAAAATCAGTGCATTGTTAATGTTAGCATTTGTTACAACTTTAACTTTATCAAGTTGCGGAGATAAAGCAGAAGACGCGAAAACAGAGCAGTCTGATGATGCTTCGAAATGTGAAGAAGGAAAATGTGAGGAAGGAAAATGTGAAGAGGGAAAATGTGAGGAAGGAAAATGTGAAGAGGGAAAATGCGAGGAAGGAAAGTCGTGTGAGAAAGATTGTGAGAAAGCATGTTGCAAAGACTCTAAATGTGAAGAAGGAAAGAAATGTGAAGAAGGAAAGAAGTGCGAGGAAGGGAAATGTGAAGAAGGGAAAAAATAATTTTCCTGAATTCTAGTTATTTCAAAATATCAAAGAGTCGTTTAATAGCGACTCTTTTTTTGATTTATCAATTTGAAAAAATCTATTTAACCTAACCATTTCAATAGTATATGGACGACAAAGAATGGCTAATTTCGCGAAAACAGTTTGTGAAAACGATCGTTTTATCCGGCGTTGCACTTCAACTGCCGTGGTTAAATTCTTGTTCGAGTGATGAAGAAATTGGTGAAACAAAACCGCTCTCAAAGGACCAATATAAAACAGTGAGATCGGTTCAAGATATTCTTTTTCCTGCGGATGGAAATGGTCCAAGTGCAAGAGATATACATGCAACAGACTATTTAATTTGGGTGTTGAATGATAAACGGGTTGATCCTGAAGAAAACGCCTATATAATTGAAAAGTTGAATGATTTTATCGCGAAGTGTAAATCGGATCATGGGGATGATTTTTTTGATTTGTACCAGTCCACTCAAGAAGAGTTTATCGCGACTATTTCAAGTGAATCTTGGGGAGAAAAGTGGCTGTCTCGACTATTAACGCTCATTTTTGAAGCGTTGTTACTTGATCCTTCCTATGGCGGAAATGTGGGTGAGGTAGGTTGGAATTGGTTAAGTCACGATCCAGGTCAACCGCGACCTACGAAGGAAATTATGTACCCCGAAATACTCGATAGATTATGAAGTACGACGTGTGTGTAGTTGGAAGCGGAGCTGGTGCAGGTCCTGTAATTTATGAGTTATCAAAAGCTGGATATAAAGTGGTGGTGCTTGAAAAAGGTCCATGGTTCAAAACAGAAGATTTTTCGAAAGATGAAATGGTTGCAACGCGCAGAAGTGTTTATACTCCAAATTTGAAAGATGAAAGTCACGTTTTAGTCACGCAAAATGATGACGGAGATTGGATGAGTCGATCTACGTATTCATCAGGGAAAGATTTTTGGAATGGCAGTGCAGTTGGCGGATCTTCTAATTTTATGAGTGCCTATTTTCACCGTTTAAAGCCGAATGATTTTAGATTATTGTCTGAATTCGGAGCAATTGACGGAGCAAATATTGTTGACTGGCCGATTTCATATGATGAAATGGAACCGTATTATGCTAAAGTTGAATCAATTATTGGAGTTTCAGGAAAAGTAGTTCCGCATTCTTTTTTAGAACCACGATCAACAGAAAACTTTCCGTATCCAGCGCTGGGTGAGAACATTTTCTCGACTTGGTTGGATAAAGCAGCGGCGAAATTGGATTATGAATTAATTCCAGCCCCACGTGGAATTTTATCGCGACCAAAAGATGATCGCAATTCATGCTTTTATTCAAATTATTGTGGAAGTTACGGTTGCTCATCTGATGCAAAAGGAAGTTCGCGTGTTGCGCTAATCAACGATGCATTGAAAACAGGAAATTGTACAGTTTTACCTAATTCTAAGGTGTTTCACTTACAAACCGAGGGAAATGGAAAGATTGTTAAGGCGAATTATTATAACAAAGCAGGGGAGAAACAATTTGTTGAAGCAAAAATTTTTGTAGTTGCCGCACAAGCGATTGAGACTTCTCGATTGTTATTGATGAGTAAGAATTCGGACTTTGAAAATGGCTTATCGAACAATGCGGGACAGGTTGGAAAAAACCTGATTTTTTCTGGAGGAGGTATTGGTTCGGGACAATTGTTTTTTGATGAGTTGACACCAGAAGAGGCAAAGTCGTTGGATTCAAAAGGATTATTTATAAATCGCGCTTTGCAACAATGGTATGAAATAGATGATAAGCAATTTGGAGGTCGAGTTAAAGGCGGTACAATTGATTTTGTAAGTGAACATGCCAATGCGGTAACGAAAGCGATTAAGTTAAAATACGACGGTGGTAAATTAGTTTATGGAAGTGCGCTAAAGGAAAAGATGAAACGCTATTTCACTGAACAGCGAAAATTGAAATTTGAAATTTTTGTAGATTGGTTGCCAAATGACTATTGCAGAGTTGAACTTGACGATGAAGTGACCGATAAATGGGGCGATCCTGTTGCCAAAGTGTGGCTTGGGTATCATGAGCACGATTTAAAAGTTGGAAGATTTTTAGCCGAAAAAGCGGAAGCTTTATTTAAGGAGGTTGGAATGAAGAATGTGCATTCGTCTATCAGTGGAGGTGTTTCTGCAAATCTTCAAGCAGGCGGTTGTCGTTTTGGCAATGACCCAAAAACATCAGTTTTAGATAAAAACTGTAAATCACACGAAGTGAGTAATTTATACATTACCGATGGGAGTTTTATGCCAACAGGCGGAAGTGTAACGTACACTTTTTCTATTTACGCAAATTCGTTCCGAGTTGCCGACCAGATTCTCAAAGATCCTATTTTGAAAAGATAATTAGTGTTTTACCTTTGCAGCAATGCAAGGAGTTGAAAAAGTATTGATTATTGGAAAAGTGTGGCCTGAACCGAAGTCTTCGGCAGCTGGCTTGCGCATGATGCAATTGATTGAATTTTTTCAAAGTCTAGGAGCAGAGGTTGTTTTCGCTTCTACTGCAAACGAATCCGCATTTCAAGAAAAATTGACTATTCAAACGAAAACAATACAGTTGAACTCCAATTCTTTTGATGATTTTCTTCTTGATTTAAAACCTCAAATTGTTGTCTTTGATCGTTTTATGACGGAGGAGCAGTTCGGTTGGCGCGTAATGGAAAACTGTCCTGATGCCCTTCGTATTTTAAATTCAGAAGATCTTCATTGCTTGCGTTTTGCACGACAAGAATCGATAAAGCGCGATGGTACCCTGAAACATGTTGAATTGTTTAACGAAAAGGCATTTCGGGAAGTAGCGTCAATTTACCGTTGCGACGTATCTTTGATGGTGTCGGAGACGGAAATTGAGTTACTGAATTCAGTATTTAATGTTCCTTGCACCAAGCTCTATTATCTGCCGCTTTGTGTTGAGGAAACGAACTTAACCACTCCAGCATTCTCAGATCGAAAGGACTTCGTTTTTATTGGGAACTTTTTACACGAACCGAATTGGGATGCCATTCGTTTTTTAAAAACGGATATATGGCCAGAAATTCGAGCCAAAATGCCTGAAGCGGTGCTGAATGTTTATGGAGCTTACCCCAGTCAAAAAGTCACTGATTTACACAATGCTTCTGAAGGTTTTCTGGTCCATGGAAGAGCAGATAATGCTTTAGAAGTAATTGGAAATGCTAAAGTTTGTCTTGTTCCAGTGCGCTTTGGAGCGGGAATAAAAGGGAAAATACTTGATGCGATGAAGGTTGGGACACCTGTGGTAACAACATCAATCGGTGCGGAATCAATGACCGTGGAAAACCGATTGAATGGCATCGTTGCTGATTCTATAATTGAATTTGCGACTGCTTCAATAGAGTTGTATCAGAACAGAGATGAATGGGACAAAGCACAAAAAAACGGATTTGAAATAGTTTCAGTTAAATTTTCAAAAGGAATTTATTACCCTCAATTTAAAAGTGATTTGATTGAACTGATTCGCGAAATTAAGGAAATTCGAAAAAGTGATTTTACCTCACTATTGGTTCAACAACAAAGTCTGCTCAGTACAAAGTTTATGTCAAAATGGATTGAAGAGAAGAATAGGAAGGATTAGTTCGAAAGAGCAGTTAAAAAAGCATCAACTGAACTGTAGTGTTTTGTTTCTGATTGGAAAATGTGTTCAGAAAAATTCGATTTACCGTCCAAAAATCCGTTGCAGACTTTTTCCGTATTCCCTCCAAAAGCATTTGCTTTTTTCAGAGAATTAGTTGCCAATGCAACTCCTACCAATAACTGCTTTTCAAAATCCCCAGCGGATTTCATCATTTCATTTATTGCTGATTCATCTATTCCACCAATAAAAGTCGCGGCTATTCCAATTCCACGCCAAATGTCGGCATGTCTATCATCTGGAAACAATTCAATGTTTCGGGTCAAACGTTCTACATCACCTTGTGCTAAATAGTACAATATACGTCCAATACCTTGATTGTATCCGGCGTATAAATCTTCAGGAATTTCAAGAGGATACGACATTGTTCTAATTGCTTCACGACGTCTAAATAAACCACAGTAATACCCAAAGCCATCCAATACGCGCAATTGCCATTTAGGATCGATGGATATTAAGTATTGCAGTACAGGAAGTTTCAATTCAGCCAGTGCCCAACCTAATCCAACATGCATTTGAGAAAGGTAATTATGACCTTTCGTGGAAATAAATAAATGCCAATCAATTAATGAATCCCTGTTTTTTAACGATTTTAATGCAATTGCCATCGAACAACCTTCAAATGCAACAGATATATACTCACTTGAAAGAGAAGTTTCAAACAGGTATTCAGATTGAATTCCACACATTTCACCTTCTAACTTTCCAATCTGAAAAGCTTCTTGAATACTCGATATACGCTCTTCGATTGTCATTTATTTCACTGGATAATACCACATTACCGCTAAACCTTCTTTTACCTGCTCACGTGCAATAATGCCATTTTCAACTTCCATAGGTTTCGTTTTTAAACTCATCGCATAAGGATCAACTTTCATGTCCATTGGTGTTCCATAAATTTGATTGCTCATTAAACGGAAAAGTTCACTTGCAATTTCTTCTAATAGAACTACATTTTCATTCACTTTGGCGACTAATTCTCTTGGAGAATAGCGTTCATCCAAACCAATATGCAAATCTCTCAAATACGCAATATCAAAAGGGTCAATGTATCTATCTTCGAATTGTTCTGTGTCGTATTTCGACCATTCGAGCAATAATGTTTGCACCTGAATGCTCAATCGACCAAATTTTTGACCGCCACCATTTTCGCTTGCAAATAGATTTTTCAATACCATAAGTTTGGTAAAGCCGTCGTTTGTGAATAACAAGGTCGGCACTCCCCAATAAATCGCCCAATCCCAAAATATTTTTAAAATCATTGTTTGAGTCAATCCCCACATTGGATATTTGTCCTCGTACAATGGAACCCAATTGTTGAAAATGGCGAACAAGGTTTTTTCGTAAACGTCTGTATGAAGTGTAATGTCTTCTCCGGCCATATCGCGGGCAATCAAATCTGAAATCAAGGTGTTGTTTAAAGAAATGAAATCTGTTCCTGGTGAATAAAAAGCATCCAAGAAAACCCCTGACTCTCCGGAAATCGCCCAGCGGTCATGCGAATATAGTTTCTCTGAATTCAGAGCAAAATGCTTTAAGATTTTAAAGTCTAAAATATCGTCTTTGCGTGGTTCAATGTTTTCATAACACAAAGGTTCGTTCACTTTTAACCACTCAAGTGCTTTGTCCAATTTGTTATACGTTTCAAAAGGGTGAATCGCTGGATCGGCAACAATTCCAACACTTGTATTGCCAGTTGCCAATGGAATTAACCAAACCCAATACCCTTTGTCCATAAAGTGAACTGTTCCCAAACGACGCAATCCAGGTTCTAAAAATGTATTCCATTCTTTGTTGTCAGACCAATCATCTACGTTTAAATCACCTTTTATTCTAAACCAAGCGGCACAAACAGCATGATTGATGTCCTTTTTTAATCCTAATTTTCGTTTCAGGAAACTAGCTCGACCTGTTGAGTCGATAACCCATCGCGCAGTGATGGATTTATCTTCTTGTTGATAATTGAAATCAACTTTATGGCCAGCATCTTTAAAATCAACATCGTTGGCTTTAGCACCAAGAAGAACTTCAATTCCGCGCTCAATGCACAATTCAGTCAATTTATTTTCAAAGGTTCCACGGTCTATTTGGTGACTAGGAACCGGAAGTAATTTACGTGGTCCAAGTTCAACGCGTTTGGAAATGTCATTCTTGTGTTGTGGAGAAAAGAAAAAGCGCAATCCATGTTTTGGCAGTTGATGCTCGTCCATGTAATCTTTTAAATCCAGAACTTCTCTTATGTAATGAGTACCTAATTCAACAGTTGATTCACCTACTTTGTGTGCAGCTTCTGGAGCTCCTCCATCGCGTCTTTCTAATACAACAATGGAAGCATTAGGTAGAATTTGTTTAGTCTGTAAAGCCAATGTTAAACCGGCTAAACCACCACCAAGTATTGCGACATCAAAGGAATTATTCATGTAATAAGAATTAGATATAAATCAAAAATAATCAAAAGCTGAATAGGTAGAAATATATTCGATTATATTTAAGGGAAATCTCGTATTCAATGGATCAATTTTTAGTTTTTGGACATCGCGGCGCAAAAGGCTATGTAATGGAAAATACCATTGCCTCAATGCAATATGCGCTTAGTTTGGGAGTAAATGCAATCGAAATAGATGTTTATCGCTGTGCCTCGGGTGAATTGGTTGTTTTTCATGACGAAACCTTAGAACGGGTATCTACACGTATCAACCGCATAGAAGAATTGACTTTAGCTGAAATACGATTGATTTGTTTACATGGTGGACATTCAATTCCAACGCTTCAAGAAGTACTCGATTTTCTAGCAAATCGCGTGGTGTTGAATATTGAATTAAAAGGAAAAAATACCGCTCAGGAAGCGTTCAAATGTGTTGAAGAAGCGTGCAGAACCAAAACGTTTTTAAAGGAAAATATTCTTGTTTCGAGTTTTCATGATACCGAATTAAGGGCGTATAGAAATCTGGACGCAACGATTAAAATTGGTGTGTTAACGAGAAATGACATTGAGGAAGATATAGAGTTAGCTAAGGAAATCAACGCATTTTCTATTCATCCGTATTATCAACAAGTGGATCTGTCCTTAGTTATTCGTTTGCATGCGTTAAATTTCAAAGTGTATCCATTTACGGTGAACGAAGTACAACAAATTGAAGAATTTATTGAATACCACGTAGATGGACTTTTTTGTGATTATCCGGATAGAGCTTTGCAATTGATTGTGAACAATTTATGAATCTGAATTGGATATTTCTCCAAAAAAGGTATCTTTCAAAAAAAAAATAAAACATGATACAAGGAGCAATTATTGGAGGAATAGTAGGATTGGTATTTTATTTCATCCAAAAGTCAAAAGAGAAAAAAGCAAAAGCAAATGATCAATTGGATGATGATTTGTTGAATAAAGAAGAGAAATAAAGCTGTCTCTTATACACATCTCCGAGCCCACGAGACAGGCAGAAATCT
>OLID01000723.1_pt1 | contig 11971 bp, 9 predicted proteins | sample 1609361 | NCBI WGS metagenome assembly OLID01 (sample SAMN05416778, study PRJEB24817) | seawater metagenome | isolation source: Sea water | place: Canada:Atlantic | collected 2013-07
TCTACACAGAGTAGATCGTCGGCAGCGTCAGATGTGTATAAGAGACAGCTCTTAATTCTATCTCCAATAATCATTTTTTTATTTTCGAATCGAATTTTATTCATAAAAAACATGAGTTCAATATTAATTGGAAATATCACTTTTATTGGTTTTTCTGAAAAGGCAGTTCAAAAAGATGTGCGGCTGCCAAAAACGAAGCCCAGCATCCTATCTCCTAGTGATATCAACAAGAAAAATTCAGATAGTATAGAAGGAAAACTTAATCTAATATACGCTCGAGATTACTCAATGAGAAAAGATTTTGCAATATTAATCCAAGCCTGGAGAAAGCTCGATCAATAATTCATCAACGACTTAGTTGAAAAAAACGAAATTTCGGTTATTTTTGTACCCAGAAAAAGTCCTTAGAATATATAAATATGTCACAAATTGAAATTAGACTTCCAAAAATGGGAGAAAGCGTTACCGAAGCTACAATCACTAATTGGTTAAAAAATGTTGGTGATACAATTGCTCTTGATGAACCTCTTGTTGAAGTTGCTACGGATAAAGTGGATAATGAATTACCATCTGAAGCAGAAGGAACATTGATTCAGCGTTTATTTGAAGTGGATCAAGTAGCTCAAGTTGGCGACGTAATTGCAATTATATCTACCGATGGCTCAGCTGCAGTAGCCTCTTCTCCAGCGGAAAAAATTGAAACAGAAATTAAAGAAGTTGTTGCAAGTGTTCAATCAAATGCCGCACCTGCTCCAATTAAACTTGAGAACAATTCAAATTCTGACAAATTTTATTCCCCACTAGTTAAAAGCATTGCGGAGAAAGAAGGAATCAACTATAGTCAATTAGATACAATTGAAGGTTCAGGACAAGGTGGTAGAGTGACAAAAAAGGATATTATAGCTTTTATTGCCAATGGAAACGCTGAAAATACTGCAAAAGTGGAAGTTAAAGCTCCAGCAAGCAATGGCGTGGTAACTGCTCCAACTCAAGCAGCGCCTTCAACATCCAATGGTGGAGGATTTTTATCAAATATCAAGGAACCGGTTGTTACTGCTGGTCCAAATGATGAGATTATCGAGATGGATCGAATGCGAAAATTAATTGCAGACCACATGGTAATGTCTACACATGTTTCTCCACACGTAACTAGCTATGTTGAAGCTGATGTTACAAAAATTGTCAACTGGAGAAATAAAGTCAAAGATGTTTTTCAAAAAAGAGAAGGTGAAAAAATCACATTCACTCCAATTTTTATAGAAGCTATTGTCAAAGCAATAAAAGACTTCCCAATGGTGAATGTTTCGGTATCCGGAACTCAAATCATTAAACGAAATAATATTAATATTGGAATGGCAACAGCTTTACCTTCTGGTAATCTAATTGTTCCAGTCATTAAAAATGCCGATCGCTTAAATCTAACCGGAATAACTAAATCGGTAAATGAAATGGCGAATAACGCAAGAACGAATACATTAAAGCCAGATGATACTCAGGGCGGAACTTATACTGTTACAAATGTAGGTACCTTTGGAAATGTAATGGGAACACCTATCATTAACCAACCTCAAGTTGCAATTTTAGCTTTAGGAGCTATCAGAAAAGTACCGGCCGTTATTGAAACACCGGATGGAGACTTTATCGGGATTCGTCATAAGATGTTTTTATCTCACTCTTACGATCATAGAGTTGTCGATGGAGCGCTTGGAGGAATGTTTGTTAAACGAGTTGCTGATTACTTGGAGCAATTTGATGAAAACAGAGAATTTTAAGTAACACACTATAAACTAACCACTAACACCTAAATAATTAAAAATATGAAAAAGACGTATCTACTTCTTATTTTATCGTTGAGTCATTTTTTCTCTTTTGGTCAAATGTCAAACGAAGAAATGACGAAGTTTTTAAACTCAGCTTCAGAACAAGAACTTTTGTTTGAATGTTCAAGTATGATTCAGAATTATTACTACTATAATGCTGAACGTATAATGGACAAGCTATTAACGATACAGCCTGAAAACTCAAATTACAACTACCGTAAAGGCTATCTTATTATTAATTCTAGGCAAGATTATGTAAGCGCTTTACCTTATTTGGAAAAAGCGGTAAAAGACGTGAGCAAAAACTTTGATATGTACTCAACAAAGGAAAACAGTTCTCCTCCTGATGCATATTATTACATTGGTATGTGTTACCATTTAGATGAACAACTTGCTAAAGCAAAAGAGAATTATCAATTATTTATTGATAACAGTTTGAAAAAATCTGAACTTATCCCGGTTGCTCAATTAAATATGACACAATGTGATGTTGCAAAACACGAGATGGACAACCCTAAGTCAACTGAGGTTAAAAACTTAGGAAAAGTAGTAAATACAAGCAATCCTGAATACGCCCCTGCCGTTTCATTAGATGGAGGATCACTGTATTTCACTTCAAGACGTGCTTGGGCTGATGGTAGTTCTGAGGCGTATCGTGATCCACGACTAAACAATTATACTGAAGATATTTATGTTACTTATTTAGATGCTGACATTACTTGGACTTCACCTGAGAAATTGGAATTCTGTAAAAACGAATTAAATGAAGCTACAATTTCTGTAAGTGCTGATGAAAGACGTATCTATATCTACAACGATGCTTCTGGAGGTGGTGATATCTATTATTCTGATTTTGCAAATAATCATTTTGAAGAGATCAAAGAGTTTACTAATAAAGGTGTTAATTCTAAAGATTGGGAAACTCACTGCTCTGTGACTCCTGATGGGCGTGACCTTTATTTCGTTTCGAATAGACCAGGTGGATATGGTGGTCGTGATATTTACAGAATTGTAAAATTGCCTAATGGTAGCTGGAGTGAACCTCAGAATTTAGGTCCAGAAATTAATTCTCCACAGGACGAAGATTCTCCATTTATTGCGGTAGATAATAAAACGCTTTATTATTCATCGAACAGTGCAAAAAGTATGGGTGGATTTGACGTTTTTGTAACAATTCGCGATGATTTGAATAATTGGTCGACTCCTGTAAACATGGGTTATCCTATCAATTCTACTGGTGATGATATTTTCTACACGACTACTTTTGATGGCCAACGAGGATATTTATCATCTTTCCGTAAAAACGGAAATGGAGAAAAAGATATTTACGAAATCAAAAATGAGTATATAGACAATCAAGCTATAAGCAGTATCAGTGGAAAAGTAATTGTTACAGATGGCTCTACTCCATCAGACAGAATTGCTGTGAGAATTGAGTGTACAGATTGTGATGATACAAATCCTATCTATCCACGTATGATAAATGGAAGATACTTTAGCTTATTGTCACGTTGTAAAAATTACAATGTCCTTTTCCTAGATGGAGCTGAAGTTCTGTCAAAAGTTCCAATCAAGACAAGTTGTGATAGAACAAATGATGCTTTGGTTGAAAACCACATTATTGGTAAGTACACAATTGCAGGAATTGTTCGTGATAAAAATACAAACAACCCAATTGAAGGTGCTAAAGTTGAATTCTTTGACAATACAACAAACCAATCGTTTGAAACTTATACAACAGATGCACAAGGTAAATTTGTATCAAATGCGGCTGATGGAAAGAATTATCAAGACAAGTTAGATTACAAAATTACGATTAAGGCAAATGATTATATTTCGCAAGAGGCTAAACTTAGCCAAGTTTTAGAAATGGAATCGCATATTGAACTTGAATACAAGTTAAAACAATTGGATATTGGTGTAGAAATTGGGGCTGAATTGGCTTTGAATCCAATTTACTTTGATGTTGACAAATCGAATATACGTCCTGATGCAGCTATTGAACTTGACAAAATTGTTAAATTCATGAATGAGAATCCAACAGTTGTTATTGAATTAGGTTCTCATACAGATTGTAGAGCTTCTGAAGATTACAATAAAGCACTTTCTAATCGAAGAGCAGTTTCATCAGCTAATTACATCAAATCTCGTATCAAGAACGGAAAACGAATTTACGGTAAAGGATATGGCGAGTCGCAGTTAGTGAACGATTGTGGTTGTGAAGGCGAGGTGATTTCAGACTGTTCTGAAGAAGAGCACCAAGCAAATAGACGTACTGAATTTAAGATTATTAAAAAGTAGACGTTGATAACTAAACGGTTGATGTACATGTACCTCTTTCTATTATTTGCTAAATTTGTTAGTAATTGATTGAAATTACGTAACTTGCATTTATTGAAAACAACATAACATGAAACTACAATCACTGATCGCGCTATGTGTAATACTAGTCTGTAATACTCTTGCATACAGTCAAGAGACTGAAATAGAAGTTCGAACTAAGGCATTAAACTTAAGTGAACAGCAGTTGCTCACTGAAGCTTCAATGTATACACAGGATGGATTTCTCTATTTCGCAGAGATTTTAACTGAAAAGTTACTGTCAAAAAAGCCTGAAAGTCCCAATTACAATTACAGAATGGGTTTTTTGGCTTTAGAAATTAGAAAAGATCATTTGGCGGCTATTCCTTATTTAGAAAAGGCGGTTAAAAGTATTTCTGCGAATTACGACATGTACTCTACCCGTGAACAAGATGCTCCAACGGACGCCCTTTATCATTTGGCTTCATGTTACCATCTTAATCAAGAGATTGAGAAAGCAGAAGAATATTACACCAAATTTATCGCAGAGTCAAAGAAAAATTCTGAGCTAATTCCTGTTGCTAAATTGCGATTAACACAATGTGAAGTTGCTCGAAAAAATATTTCTACACCTGTAAAGGTTTATTTAAGAAATATTGGTTCTCCTGTAAATACTGAATTCCCTGAATATAGTCCTGTTGTTTCTTTAGACGGTTCTGCATTGTACTTTACTTCTAGAAGACCTTGGGCGAATGGCGAAACAGAATTATTTAAAGACGAAACAATTAATCAATATCCTGAAGATGTTTATGTAAGTTACATGGACTTTGATTCAAGCTGGACGAATCCAGTGCGATTGGAATTCTGCTTGCCTGTTCGTAATGAAGCTACAGCTGCTGTGAGTAGTGATGAACGAAAAATATATCTTTATGAGGACACTACTGGATTCGGAGATATTTACTACACAGACTTTTACCATGCGAAATTTCAGGACATTCAGAAACTTGAAATAGAAGGTGTAAATACCGACGATTGGGAAACTCACGCAATGATGTCACACGACAAAGGAATGTTCTTTTTCACATCAGACCGTAAAGGAGGATTTGGCGGTCGTGATATATATATGATGAAACGTGAGGGAGACAAATGGTCAAGCCCAATAAATCTTGGACCTGGAATTAATGGACCAAATGATGAAGACGCTCCGTTTATATCGATTGACAACAAAACACTTTACTACGCTTCAAATGGCGCTAAGAGTATCGGTGGATTTGACATTCTTTACAGCGAGATAAACGCAGATGGAACGTGGGGAGAATCTAAAAATCTTGGTTTTCCTTTTAATTCAACCAACGACGATATTTTTTACACAACGACTATAGACGGATTAAAAGGATATATGACTTCTTTCCGAAATGGTGGTAAAGGAGACAAGGACATTTATGAAATCCACAATGACTTCTTGGGTGTGAATAATATTGCTGTTTTAAAAGGGCAAATCAAAACTGTTGATAACAAACCAATTCCTGAGGATTTCGCTGTTAATGTACGCTTAATTTGTATTGATTGTGATGAAGCTAATTCACAACGTTTAATTTACCCACGTTTAAGAGATGGAGTTTTTATGACGGCTCTTAAACCATGTAAAACGTATAAGTTGGAATACATGAATGTTACAGATGACCAAATCATGGGACAAGATGGATTTACGACAGAATGTACTCAAGAATATCAAGAAATCTATAAAGAGTTATTGTTAGATGTTGATAAACGTACCATTATCATTCCTAAAGACACAACTCCTGTTGAAACAAATGACTACCCACCACTTGAGTTTATGCACTATTTTACTTACAATAAAAATGTCATAACTACTGCTGAAGGTGACTTGAAAGTATTTGTCGAATCAGTTGGGAAACAGCTTAAAGATGGTAGAGAATCTGTTACAATAAGTATCTATTCATCAGCTTCAAATGTACCTACATCAACGTATGTAACAAACCAAAACTTGGCTCATGTGCGTGCTGAAAACATCAAGAAAGCACTTACTGATTATTTTGAAAACAAACCTGAATTGAAAGGAAAAGTAACAGTTATTGTTGGTTCCGAACTTGTTCAAGGTCCAGTTTATGAAAAAGATGCTGGTAACAGAGATAAATACAAACCATTCCAGTACGTTGGTTTAAAGACGAACTAAAATAACTTAACACAAAAAAAAGTCCGGTTCTTCCGGACTTTTTTTTGTCACATGTGTCCCCTATTGTTATCTTTGAAACTATGAATATATCTTTAAAAAATTCTCTTGCCATCTTCGACATCGAAGCAACAGGATTGAATATTACTAGTGACCGAATTGTTGAAATCGCAATAGTTAAAATCAACCCTGATGGATCGCAAACTGAATTTTTAAAACGTGTAAATCCTGAAATACCTATTCCAAAAGAAGTTAGTGAAATTCACGGTATTTATGACGAGGACATAAAGAATGAACCGAACTTTAAAGCTATTTTGCCAGAATTGGAAGAATTTCTATCCGATTCTGACTTTGCTGGGTTCAATTCAAATAAATTTGATTTACCAATGCTTGCGGAAGAAATGCTTCGTGCTGGAAGTAACTTTGACTTGTCTTCAAAGAAGCATATTGATGTTCAAAATATTTTTCACAAAATGGAGCAAAGAACGCTAATTGCAGCTTATAAATTCTATTGTGGAAAGAATCTTGAAAACGCACACTCCGCTTTGGCCGATGCCACTGCAACTTGGGAAGTGTTGGATGCCCAAATAAATAAATACAGTGAATTGTCGAATGATGTCGCGTTTCTTGCAGATTTCTCTCAATACGGAGATATGCAACGCGTTGATTTCGCAGGACGTTTAGCGCTTAATTCAAAAAATCAAGTTGTTTATAATTTTGGGAAACAAAAAGGAAAAACTGTAGAGGAAGTTTCAATTAGTGAACCTGGGTATTACGGTTGGATGATGGATGCCGATTTTCCGCTTTATACAAAGTCATGCCTTAAAAAAGAAATGGAACGAATTAAAGATGCGAAAAATGGTGTTTCAAGCGAACAAGATATTCAAGAAAAATTGAACGCGCTTAAAAATAAATTTAAATAGCCATGAAAATCATTTGTATTGGACGAAATTATGCAGATCATGCAAAGGAAATGAATGCCGCTGCGCCAAGTGAACCTATGTTCTTCATGAAATCGGATGTTTCTTTATTGCGACCAGGAACTCCCTTCTTTTACCCTAATTTCTCCAATGATATTCACTATGAATGCGAAATTGTTGTGAAAATTGACCGCGTTGGTAAAAATATCGCTGAAAAATTTGCGCATAAATACTATTCTGAAATTGGTTTGGGTGTTGACTTCACTGCGCGTGACTTACAGCAAAAATGCAAAGAAAACGGTCATCCATGGGAAATCGCCAAATCATTTGAAGGAAGTGCCGCAATTTCAAATGAATTTATCAAGAAGGAGAAATTGGAACTTAGTTCAATCAACTTTTCAATGAAACAAAACTCTATAGAAGTTCAAAATGGCAATACGAGTGACATGCTATTCTCAATTGAAGCAATTATCTCATATGTATCACGATTCATGACTTTAAAAAAAGGAGATTTGATCTATACTGGAACACCGAAAGGAGTTGGACCCGTTCAAATTGGTGACGAACTACAGGGATTCATCGGAGACACTAAAATGTTCGAATTTAAAATAAAATGAGTTTATTTTCCCTTCCCTTTAAAAATTATCAGAACAGTGTAGAGCATAATTTTAAAGTCTAAGGAAAGACTTCTATTTTTAAGATAAAGCAAGTCAAACTTCATTCTATCCAACATCTGCTGAACATTTTCAGCGTAACCGTACTTCACCTGCCCCCATGAGGTAATTCCTGGTCTAACCTTTGTTAACTCCAAGAATTGAGGTTCTATTTGTACAATTTGATCTATATAAAATTGACGTTCTGGACGTGGTCCTACTAGCGACATATCCCCTTTCAAAACATTCACAAATTGTGGAAATTCATCCAGCCTAGATTTGCGCATGAATCGTCCAATTTTCGTTATTCTGCAATCATTGGAAGAGGACAATTGCGGACCATCTTTCTCAGAATCAACGTACATTGTTCTAAATTTAATGATGTTAAATGTACTCCCGTTTTTCCCGATTCGTTCTTGTAGAAAAAATATTGGTCCTGGGGAGGAAAATTTAACCAATAGTGCAAGAACGATATATAAAGGAGTCAAAATAACAACTGCTACTAATGATACAAACACATCAATTAGTCTTTTAATCGTAATTTGCCATATTGGCATTACATCAGTAGAAACATTAATTAAAAGCGCACCAAAAATATTACTCATTTCAACTGTACCTGACAGAATATCGTACATATCGGGTAATATTTTTATCCGAACATTTGCTCCATCAACGCGAGAAATTATAGCTTTTAATCTGTCGTGCTCAACACTTTCTAAAGCAATAATCACCTCTTCAATTTGGTATTCCTTTAAAATTCGTTCAACATCATCAATATGTCCTAAATAATCTAATTGATTTGACAACTGCTTATCTACACCATTCAAGTTAATGAAGCCCACGAACTGATGTCCAATCCCTTTTGGTAAATCATTTATTTCGTTATAAATATCAACGGCTTTATCGCTCCCTCCTATTAATAAAGTTTTAAATCCTGCTTTTCTATCGTGAATTTTCTTGACAACGTTGCTTACAATAATCAAACGAGGAATGAACACCAGGATAAACTGAATGAGAAATAAAAGTCCTATTGCCGAGTAATATTGACGATATCCTGTTATTTCATCATCAATTAGGAAAAGAAAAAAGATACAAAGGGTTCCTAATAAAGTTCCAAGAAATGTAAGATTGAAAATTTTTAAACGATGCAATCTTCGAACATCTTGATATGTTCCTTGAAGCATATACAGAAAAACCCACACCAATGGAATAATGCTTATTCCCAAGTAGAATGTTGAATTTACCGTGAAGTCAGTTTGTTCAATTTTTAATTTTCGAATATAATAGAAAACTCCCCATGCCAAAGAAGACGCTAGCCAGTCAAAAACGATTAAACAAAAAGTGAGAAGTCTAGAATTCATTAAAAGTAAACCGCTTTGATATTGTCAATATTTACTTCACCAATTGACTCTTCTGCATCTAAATAGGATTGAAACGAAAATTCAAAATAGCTCGCATTCGTTGATGCAGAAACTATTTCTCGCAGATCAATATAAATTTTCTTCCACTTAATATCCTGATCTTGAGAATTCAATCGGATATATGGATTATCTGTTACACTTCCGTCATTGTTAATGGCCAAAACACCCGTAGTCATTTGATTGGTATTGTGGTAATCAATTTCTAAATACACTTCTCTACCTTTCGGCAAATTTAAATTAAGTGTCCCGCTATTATTGGCAATTGTTGAACCTATATAATAGTTATTAGTTGAATTTAATGTTATTCTACCAAAACTACCCTGGTTTATCGCTGGATCTAAAATTGGAGAACTGGAAATTTTTTGCATCTGAGTCAATGAACTTGGGCCATCAACAATCATAGGAGTTGAATCCTCAAAATCATAAATCCAAAATTTTAAGTTTGAGTAATACCGCGTGACTGGTGTTATAGTCGTTACTTCGTTTTGAACCAAATCCACTATCAATTCATACGGCTCAACAAAAGGATAAATTTTCTTTGTTGCGGAAATTCCGTTGTTGTGAATGGCCGGGTAAATTTTAAACGAATGTGAACCGTCTTTAATAATCGGTAATTTAACTGGTAACTCAAATACCCCAACTAAATCTCCATCCATATAAATCCAAGCATCGGAAAAATTACTCGTTAAAACACCTGGATCATTGATTGAATTTGGTGTTACCGCTGAGTTCTCTTGCAAATCCCATTTAGAAATTTCAATCCAAGAAGGATCAGGATTGTTTTTTGTACAGCCCATTAAAATAAGAGAAACTATCAAAAGTGAAAATATACTTTTCATATGCAGCATTTAGTTACAAATATAACGAGTAAAACAATTAAATATTGTGCGTCAACTGCGCGTTTCCTTTTAACTTTTCAATTATTCTTTGCGCTACGTCTAAAGCCGAATAACCGTCTTCAAATGAAACCGTTGGAACTGAATCCTTTACAATCGAATCGTGAAAATTTATCAATTCCTCCTTGATTGCGTTTGTTTCAGCAATCTCAGGTTTATCGAACAAGATTTTTTTAATCGGTTTGCCTTCACCTAAGTCAAAAATTATGTCAAACGGATCAGGCTCTCCATCTAAATCTTTCATACGAACAACCTCCATGTTTTTTTCCAGAAAATCAACACTTATATATGCGTCCTTCTGAAAAAAACGAGATTTTCGCATATTTTTCATTGAAATTCGGCTCGCAGTAAGATTCGCGACACAACCATTATCAAATTCAATTCGAGCATTTGCAATATCTGGAGTTTCACTAACTACTGCTACTCCTGAGGCGGATATTCTTTTGATTCCCGATTTAACAACACTTAAGATTGCATCTAGATCATGGATCATCAAATCTAGGATAACCGACACATCCGTGCCACGTGGATTGAATTGAGCAAGACGATGAGATTCAATAAACATTGGATTGTTAAAGTATGGCAATGCCGCCTGAAACGCAGGATTGAAACGTTCAACATGGCCAACTTGAGCAACAACGCCTGCTTCGTGAGCCAAATCAATCAATGCTTTTGCTTCTTCAACCGTTTCTGTCATTGGCTTTTCAATAAAAACGTGCTTACTCTTTCTTAAAGCTTTTGAAGCACAATCGAAATGAGAAAGAGTTGGAGTAACTATTACTAGGCAATCAATTTCTTCCAACAAGTCGTCAAAGGAACCAAAGCTTTTACTACCAAAGGTAGATTCAACTAAAACAGAATTGGCTTCATTTATATCGAAAAATCCAACCAATTGAAAATGATCTTTCAATTCTAAAATCAATCGAATATGAACCTTCCCTAAATGTCCTGCACCAACAACACCAATCTTTAACATCAACTTAATATTTTCTACAAAAATAATAGAGATTCCCTATCTTCACACTAAATCGTTTCATTGTTTATCAACAGAACTTTATAGGCTTAATTTAGTTTAGACGATTGTGTGTATTTAAATTAAGATCTTCATAATAGCCCGTTTCTTTACTCGTAAAGAATTTTGTTAATGTGGTAATTTGACCTGTATGATATGAAAAGTGCTCAATTACATGAATAAATACTGAAAATCCAGTCACATTGAATCCTTGAATTTCATATTTTTTTTCAAATACATCTTCATTCAAATCCTTTATACATGCATTGAGTTGAACTTTCAAATTCTCCAATAAAAAGATGAAATCAGATTTTCGAATGTTCCTATGAACTTGGAATTCTTCATCACGATTTCGATTATCAATTGCTTCTCCTAATCCCGAAAGTATCCATTGTCGCGCATTTCCTGACAAATGCAAAAGAAGTGAACCAATCGACGGTATGTTTGAATTTGGTGATTCCCACAACTGTTTCTCTGATAACAATGAGAGACATTTATAAATTCTAGCGTACGACTCATCGAAGACACGAAGCTGAAATTCATTTATTATGTGACTTTTTGAAATCATAATACATTCAACTTGAATAGATTATTATTTAAATTTAAAAAAAAAATCTCAGAAGATTAAATTATTTGAAGATTTGCATATCTTTGCGCTTCAATTACAAAAACAAGCAATTGTTGATGTAAAAAATGGTGGTTGTAGCTCAGTTGGTTAGAGCATCGGTTTGTGGTACCGAGGGTCGTGGGTTCG
>OLID01000728.1_pt1 | contig 11951 bp, 6 predicted proteins | sample 1609361 | NCBI WGS metagenome assembly OLID01 (sample SAMN05416778, study PRJEB24817) | seawater metagenome | isolation source: Sea water | place: Canada:Atlantic | collected 2013-07
CTACACAGAGTAGATCGTCGGCAGCGTCAGATGTGTATAAGAGACAGGGTATGAATGAATGAGGGGCAATACCCAGCTCTTGACTTGTTAGATAATATCCAAGGGTTTTATTGTTAGTAAAATCAAATGCCGAATCGAAACCAGGAATATTTAGTCCTCCACACGTAATATATCTCAGGATGTCATCTAATTCGTATTTTTCTTTATTTATTAAGCGTTGGATAGAATCTATTTGAATTAATGTGTCTTTTGTGTTTTGATCATTGTCTAAATGCCAATCGAATGAACAGTGATCTATTTGATTGTACAAATCAATATATGAGTCAAATAATTCTATTTCAGGGTGTTCTGTACGACGTTTCGAGTCGGGAAGTGCAATTCCATTTTGAACCACGGTAATACCATTTGATTTTCCAGAATCAACATCTTGGAGAGTAAACTCCATGAAAAACGTGTCATTAAAATTTATCATAAACTATTTTTGCTAACAATTGGCTAAAGACAATAGCGTTTAGCCAACTTATATTCGTTGCAGCCAAAATAATCAAAAAAAGCATTAAATCACTGTACTTTATCCGATAATAACCACTTGTAAACGGTTGTTGGTTGAATAATTTGTTTATGCTCTCATTTGTCCGCTTCAATGAATTTTCCTCAATATCAGAACCCCATTCCACCCGCCAACATTTATCACAAAAATCCCTTCCTATTTTGCGACAAAAACCTTATTTTCGCACAGCTAAAAAGCAAACTAAAAATTAGTGTATGGAAAAAGTTCTCCCTTATATACCAACCAATAAAGTTCGAATTGTTACCGCTGCTTCATTGTTCGATGGACACGATGCTGCCATCAATATCATGCGTAGAATTATTCAATCAACTGGTTGTGAGGTAATTCATTTGGGTCACGACCGCTCGGTAGAAGAGGTTGTAGATTGTGCCATTCAAGAAGATGCGCAAGCAATTGCAATGACTTCTTACCAAGGTGGACACAACGAGTACTTCAAGTACATGCACGATTTGTTGAAAGAAAAGGGAGCGCCACAAATCAAAATCTTCGGTGGAGGTGGTGGAACTATTCTTCCTTCCGAAATTGAAGAGTTAGAAGCGTACGGAATAGAACGCATTTATCATCCAGATCACGGTCGTGAAATGGGATTACAAGGAATGATCAACGATTTAATCAAACGTTGTGATTTTCCTGTTGGGAATAACTTAAACGGTGAAATCAATCGGATTAAAGAGAAAAACGTTCCTGCTATCGCACGTATAATATCGGCAGCTGAAAATTTTGCGGAGGAGGCGAAAGACGTTCTTGCTAAAGTGGATGAAATGGCGAAGGCTGTTCAGGTTCCAGTTCTTGGAATAACAGGAACGGGCGGAGCTGGAAAATCATCGCTGGTTGATGAATTGGTGCGTCGCTTCTTAATTGATTTTACGGATAAAAAAATAGCAGTGGTTTCTGTGGATCCTTCAAAACGTAAAACTGGAGGAGCGTTGTTGGGTGATAGAATTCGTATGAACTCGATCAAAAATAGTCGCGTTTACATGCGTTCACTAGCTACTCGTCAATCGAACTTGGCATTGTCGAAACACGTTGCGGAAGCAATCAATGTGTTAAAAGCAGCTGAATTTGATTTAATCATTCTAGAAACTTCTGGAATTGGTCAATCGGATACAGAAATATTGGATCATTCTGATATGTCATTGTACGTGATGACGCCAGAATATGGTGCAGCAACGCAATTGGAGAAAATCGACATGTTGGATTTTGCCGACGTGATTGCTTTAAATAAATTTGATAAACGCGGTGCGCTTGATGCCTTGAGAGATGTCCGCAAGCAATACCAACGCAACCACAATTTGTGGGAAGAGAAAGTAGATTCAATGCCGGTGCATGGAACAATTGCTTCTCAATTCAACGATCCAGGAATGAATACATTGTATTCGGTAATCATGGAAAAATTGGTGGAAAAAACAGGTACTTCACTTAAATCGACTTTTAAGATTACCGAAGAAATGTCTGAAAAGATTTTCGTTATACCACCAGACAGAACGCGTTATTTGTCAGAAATTTCGGAGAATAACCGCGCGTTTGACAAATGGGTGAATGAGCAAGTAGAAGTGGCGAATACCTTGTGGGGACTGAATTCATCTATTGAAGCGATGAAAAACTCGGATTTAGAGGATAAAGATCGCTTGGTAAAGGGCTTGCAAGAGGCATTTGAAAAAGAGAAATTAAACTTTGACCCTAAAAACTGGTTAATTCTAGAAGAGTGGGAAGCAAAGAAACAATTGTACAAGAATCCTGAATTTAAATTCAAGGTTCGTGATAAAGAATTGACTCTTAAAACACATACAGAATCCTTGTCACATTCTCAAATACCGAAAGTAGCGACTCCAAAATATACTGGTTGGGGAGATATTTTAAAATGGGTATTGCAAGAAAATGTGCCTGGAGAATTCCCTTATACTTCAGGATTGTTCCCGTTTAAACGTGAGGGAGAAGATCCAACGCGAATGTTTGCGGGCGAAGGAGGACCAGAACGTACAAACAAACGTTTCCACTACGTGAGTTTGGGAATGCCGGCGAAACGTTTGTCAACAGCATTCGATTCGGTGACGCTTTATGGAAATGATCCGGATTTACGTCCTGATATTTACGGTAAAATAGGAAACGCAGGTGTTTCAATTTGCTGTTTAGACGATGCGAAAAAATTGTATTCAGGATTCGATTTATCGCATCCGATGACTTCTGTTTCGATGACAATCAATGGTCCAGCACCAATGTTGTTAGGTTTCTTTATGAACGCTGCAATTGATCAAAATTGTGAGAAGTACATCAAAGAAAATGGATTAGAAAAAGAAGTTGAAGCGAAAATCGCGAAGATGTATAAAGATAAAGGAACAGTTCGTCCAACTTATCAAGGAGCATTGCCAGAAGGAAATGATGGACTTGGTTTGATGTTGTTGGGAGTAACTGGGGATCAAGTTCTGCCTGCTAACGTTTACGCAGAAATCAAAAAAGTAACTTTGACTCAAGTGCGTGGAACGGTTCAAGCAGATATTTTAAAAGAAGATCAAGCACAGAACACATGTATTTTCTCTACGGAGTTCGCTCTACGGCTAATGGGAGATGTGCAAGAATACTTTATTAAAAATGGAGTGCGTAACTTCTATTCGGTTTCAATTTCTGGTTACCATATCGCAGAAGCTGGAGCGAATCCAATTACACAATTGGCGTTTACTTTGGCGAACGGATTCACGTATGTAGAATACTACTTGAGCCGTGGAATGGACATCAATGCATTTGGTCCAAACTTATCGTTCTTCTTCTCGAATGGAATTGATCCAGAATACGCGGTTATCGGTCGTGTGGCACGTAGAATTTGGGCAAAAGCCTTAGCGAAGAAATACGGTGCGAATCCAAGAGCACAAATGTTGAAATACCACATTCAAACCTCTGGTCGTTCACTGCATGCCCAAGAAATTGATTTCAACGATATTCGTACAACATTACAAGCGCTTTACGCTATTTACGACAACTGTAATTCATTACATACTAATGCATACGACGAGGCAATTACAACGCCAACAGAAGAATCTGTTCGTAGAGCAATGGCAATTCAGTTAATCATTAACCGTGAGTTAGGATTGGCAAAAAATGAAAACCCATTGCAAGGTTCTTTCATTATTGAAGAATTAACTGATTTAGTTGAAGAAGCTGTTTTAACTGAATTTGACAGAATTACGGAGCGTGGAGGAGTGCTTGGTGCAATGGAAACGATGTATCAGCGTTCTAAAATTCAAGAAGAATCGTTGTATTATGAAACGTTGAAACATACAGGTGAATTCCCAATCATTGGAGTAAACACATTCTTAAGTTCAAAAGGATCTCCAACGGTTGTTCCCAAGGAAGTTATTCGTGCAACAGAGGAAGAGAAGCAGTACCAAATTGCAATGCTGAATGAATTAAAAAATTCCTATGCTACGGAAACGGCAGAAGGAATCAAGAAGGTACAAGTCGCTGCAATTCACAACGAAAATATGTTCGAACAGTTGATGGAAATATGCAAATATTCATCACTTGGAGAAATTACAAATGCACTATTCGAAGTCGGAGGTCAGTATAGACGTAATATGTAATTTATTGCCAATAGTGAAATGAATAGAACATAAAATGTTTATCTTCATTTAATGATTATTCGATTTTTAGTTGGATTTATTCTCACGGCATTTTCTCAACAAGTAATTGCCCAATGTTCTATAATTCCAACTCCGTCTTCTTATCTAGAAGTGGGAGGTGAGCATAGTTTGGAAAAACAAATTTCAGTTGTTTCAACAAGTCTTTCTAAAGGCAATCGCGATTTTCTAAAGGAGCAACTGAACAACTTGTTTTCAATTGAATTGATTACGGTAAAGAAAAAACCAACAATTCAATTTTTGCGTTCGGAAAAGCTTAATTCTTCTTATGAAATTCATGTAGGCGAAACGATTATCATCACTTACAAAACAGATGCCGATGCATTTTATGCAATTGCGAGTTTGATGCAATTGATTGACGAAAAAGCGGGAGTAGTCACTGTGAAAAAGTGCGAAATTTCAGATTCTCCTCAATTTCAATGGCGTGGATTGCATTTGGACGTGGCGCGTCATTTTTTTACTGTTGACGAGGTAAAACGCTACATCGATTTAATGGCATTCTACAAATTCAACACGTTTCATTGGCATTTGACGGATGATCAAGGTTGGCGAATCGAAATCAAACAATACCCGCGCTTAACCGAAGTTGGAGCATATCGCGATTCGACACTAGTTGGGCATTACAATGCAAGTCCACGGGTTTATGAAAAGAAAAAATATGGTGGATTCTACACCCAAGAAGAGATAAAAGAAGTGGTTGCATACGCCGCACAAAAATATGTAACTGTTGTTCCTGAAATTGAATTACCAGGTCATGCTCGAGCAGCAATTGCGGCTTATCCAGAACTTTCGTGTACAGAACAATTTCTTCCAGTTCCGGGATTGTGGGGCGTGTTTGATGATATTTTTTGCTCGAAACCTGAAACAGTTCAGTTTCTGAAGAATGTATTGGATGAGGTTGTTGAGCTATTTCCAGCAGATTATATTCATATTGGTGGAGACGAGGCTCCAAAAGAACGCTGGAATCACTGCGAGAAATGTGAGAAGGTGATAAGTGAAAATGGCTTGGCAGATGCGCATGAATTGCAAAGTTATTTCATTCAACAAATGGACGACTATTTGACGGCAAAAGGAAAGAAAATAATTGGTTGGGATGAAATTTTGGAAGGTGGATTATCGACCAATGCGGCTGTAATGTCTTGGCGAGGAGAAGAAGGTGGAATTGAAGCTGCCAATCAAAAACACAATGTGGTAATGTCGCCAACAACATATTGCTATTTTGATTATTACCAAAGCGGAAGTGCCGATGAACCCTTGGCGATTGGTGGATTTCTGCCTTTGGAAAAAGTGTATAATTATTCAATTGTTCCGAAAGAAATCACTGCTATAGCCAAAAAATATATATTGGGTGGACAAGCAAATTTGTGGACAGAATACATTGAAGATTTTGAACAAGTAGAATACATGGTCTATCCACGGGCATTAGCGCTAATTCAAAATTTATGGAGTAAAAACAAGGTCAATTACAACGACTTTTTAGCGGTTTTCTCAACCTATCAAGAACCGTTATTGCAAAAGATGAAAGTGAATTATTCGCGTTCAGTGTATTTGCCAGAATTGAAAATTTCTAGAACGGAAAATGGAGTAGAATATACGTTTGTTTCTAAAAGAAATGAAGAGCTAAAGTTGACGAAAGAGACGAACAGATTTGATATGGGTATAGGCCTACAAATTGGTGAATTGGAAGGGAATAGCTATGAATCGCAGCGGACAATTTTCCAATTGGAGGAAGGATATAGTATAAATCTGAAAAGCAGTTTTTTACCAAAGCCAATTAAGTACACATTCAAAAATCACAGCGGCCTCGGTTTGCCAGTTCAATTAATTACGAAACCGCATCCAAAATATTCAACTAATGGAGATTTAACTTTGGTAGATGGCGTTGTAGGTGCACGACCGTGGAAAGGCGATCAATGGTTGGGATTTAATGAAAAAGAGACTGAAATAATTGTTGACCTGCCAGAGAATAACGTTACTGAAATTACGGTTGGATTCCTTGATGCAAAAGGATCTTGGATTTACCTTCCACAATCAATAGTGTTATTGGTTGAAGATGAAAACGGTGTTTGGAAAAAAAGTAAAGAAGTTTTTATCACTGAAGAATATCAAAAGATTGATTTATCCGTAAAAGCGAAAAGACTAAAATTCAAGGTAATTTCCATTGATGAGATTCCTAAAGGGAATGAAGGAGCAGGATTTCAACCTTGGACGTTTATTGACGAAATAATTATTAAATAATTGAACTCATGAAAGTAGAATTATGTGCAGCTTCCATCGAAGCGATTCAATTGGCGAAAGAACTGCATTTTGATCGGATTGAATTGTGTCAAAATTTAGAACAAGGTGGAATGACGCCTTCTCCAGGTTTAATCGATTATGCCTTGGCTTATGGAATGGAGACGCATGTTTTAATTCGCCCACGTCCCGGAGGATTTCGTTACAATCAAGACGAGCAAGAAATCATGTTGCGCGATATTTTGGAATGCAAAAATATGGGTGCGCATGGAGTTGTAATTGGTGTTTTGAACGAGTATGGAACGTTAGATGAAAAGTCAATAGAATTGATGGTTGAAAAAGCAGGAGTGATGGACGTTACTTTTCACCGAGCATTTGACGATACGTTTGAATATGAAAAATCAATTGATTTATTGGTTAATCTGGGAGTTAAGAGAATTTTATCGTCAGGATTGGGTTCCAATGTTGAACTTGGATTGGAAAACTTAAAATCGATGGTCGAATACGCAAATGGTCGAATTGAAATAATGCCAGGTGGAGGAATTAATCAAAATAACATTCGTAAAATCATATCAGAGGTAAAACCAAGCGCCGTTCACTTTTCAGCTACAAAAAAACATGTACTTGACGAAGAATCACGTTTTTCTGAAACAATATTGCAAGTGAGTCGCGAAAAGGCAGTTAATCTATTGGAGGTTATAAAAGAGTTTAAAATGGTTCAACATCTATCAAGTAAATAGCTTTACGTTTCTCTTTACTTTGCGTCTTTGCGGTAATAAATCAAATACGCTCTAACACATACTCTATCAACTTCAACATATCCTTCGAATAATCCTTCGAAAAGTCTTTGTTTGGTCGATTCGCAATTCCTAAACAAATTGTAGCACATTCATGTCCCAAAGCTTTTCCTAGAGCGAATAGAGCAGAGCTTTCCATTTCAAAATTGGTAATTCGTCCTTCTTCATGTCTGAATGAAGTCAGTCGTTCGTTTAGCGTTTCAGTTTTCGTTTTTAATCGAAGTGAACGTCCTTGTGGTCCATAAAAACCACTGCTCGTTACAGTTATTCCTTTTACCGTTTTATCTGATTCTAAACTGTGAACCAACTGTTGAGATGCGGAAACAGTATAGGTGTTAATTCCATCTGGCAAATTCAAATGCTCAGAAATTTGGTGGTTTAACTCAAGTTCACTCTTCGATTTGTCAATTTCATAAAAGTGCGCCACGTTATCTAAACCATATGCATGGGAGGAAAGAATATAGGAATGAATTGGTACTTCTGGTTGCAAAATACCACAAGTCCCTATGCGAACCATAGTCAATTTCGTTATTGATTTTTTATCACAACGTTCATTAAGATCGATGTTAACGAGTGCATCGAGTTCGCTAATAGTAATATCAATGTTATCCGTTCCAATTCCAGTAGAAAGGGCGGTAATTCGCTTTCCTTTATACACTCCCGTTTTAGAAACAAATTCGCGATGTTGCGATGAATGTTCAAGAGTATCAAAAAATGAAGCAACTAAATCAACACGGTCTTGATCGCCAACAAGTATGATTTTATCGGAAATATTTTCTGGTGATAATCCAAGATGATACACTTGTCCAAATTTATTTAAGACGAGTTCTGTTTCGGGGTATTGCATAATTTTAATCTTGATTAAAGTAAAAATACAATTTTAAAAACGAAAAAAGCGCCAGTGAACCCGACGCTTCATCATTTTTTAAAACGAAATGGTTATTTCCCAATGCTTCCAAAAACTTTTTGTAAGATTTCATTAACTCGTGCCGCCGGGTCTTTACGAATCTTATTTTCCTCTTTTTCAACCATTTTGAATAATCCAGTAATTGCTAATTCTGTTACATATTTATTTAAATCTGGATTTAATTTTTCACCTCCAGTAAACGTCATAGCTGAATTGTATTTAGTAATAATAGGATTCCAGTAATCTGTTAATTTAACTTTAGATATCGCCGCTTCTACTTTTGGAGAAAACGCGTCAACCAATGCCGCATTTGTAGCGTTATTTAAAAAGCGAGTTGCCGAACCATCTCCACCATTCAAAATAGCAAATCCATCTTGTATACTCATGTTTACAATTGCATTCTTGAAAATTGGAAGCGCTTCTTTCGCTGCTTCTTCAGCTGCACGATTTAAAGTAGTTTCAAATTTCTCAACTTGACCATCTAATCCCCATTCCATCGCTTTTTCCTTCACTTTTATCGCGTCTTGTGGGAAAGGAAGTTTGATTTCACTGTTTCCTAAAAATCCATCGGTTACCGACGTTAAGTTAACCGAATTAGTGATACCTACAGTAAGGGCTTCTTTCAATCCCGAAATCACTTCGCCGTTTGTCAAACCTGAACTTGTAGAAGATCCATCGTTTAAGATTGTGCCGGCTGAGTTTGCAACATCGTCAAGTACATCGCAAGAAGCGAATGCAACCGCTGTAATTATTCCAAGAGATAAAGTGATTTTTTTCATGATTTTATTTTTTTCAAACATACTAACAATTTTGGGAACTTAATCAACAATGGTACCTAAATGAAAAAAGGGTTCACATTTCTGCAAACCCTTTATCTTTTAGATAATTATTTATCTCAATAAGTTAATGCTACCAGTAAAAGTCTCCTTACCATCATTTTGTGGTTTTTTCACTTTGGCAACCCAAGCATAAGATCCTGCTGGCACAAGTTTTCCATTATACGTTCCATCCCATCCTTGGCTTGGGTCATGATTCTCCCAAATCACTTCTCCCCAACGATTGAATATTAACAATTCAAAATTGTAAATGTCTATACCATTAATAATTGGTTTCCATGTTTGATTGTGTTCATCTCCATCTGGCGTGAATGCATTCGGCGCGTAGAAAAGAATATCTTCAATTACTGTCATGATATACTGTATAGTATCTGTACAACCAAGTGCTGTTTCAACAGTTAATGTTACAGGGTAGCTTCCAGTTACACCTTCTGGGAAAGTGAATGCAGCATTATCAGTATTACTAGTCATTGGAATTGATCCAGGACTGTACCACGACCAGTAAATTACATCATGCGATGAAGCATCTTGCATTACAACATTCGTTTCGAAATACGTTGCAGGATTACTAGAGAATGAGAAGTTCGCAACAGGTACTGGCTTAACATCAATTAAGTTCTTTAATGTGTCAGTGTATACACATCCATAAATTGATGTGGTAACCATTGTTATAGAATAAATACCGACTACATCGTAATAGTGAGAAACACTTTCCTTTCCATTCGAAATTAGATTATGGGTTGGATCATCTCCAAACTCCCAATAGGTCGTTGCGATTTCATCCCCATTTGAAGATGTGTTCATGAAGAAAAACGTATCAGGAACACATTTTTCAAACTCATCTGGTAAAGTCATAGGTTGAATTGGCGTAGGAAAGTAAATCATAGTACATTCCTGCGTTGTAGGAGAACCACATGCTTCAGAAAGCTCAACACAATATTGTGTGTTTGTGGTTGTTGGGTCAACAGTAATTGATGTACCAGTTCCAATTTGTGTTCCATTTTCAAACCACGTAAAAGTGTATGCTGATGATCCTCCAGTTCCTGTAACGGATAGAAGAATATCGTCTTCAGGACAAATTTGAGTGTCTGGCGTAACAAAAGTAATTGCTAAAGCATTTGGTTCAGTTAAAACATCATTCACAACAATTACACAACCGTTATCATCTGTTACTGTAACCATGTGCGGTCCAACCATTAAATCGTTTGCTATACTCGATGTTGATGTTGAGTTATCCCAAACATACGTATATGGACCAGTTCCTTGAGTAACGTTTACTTCAAGAACACCGTCATTTCCACTGTTACACGTAACATCGCTGTGTGTAACAATATTTCCAATCATTCCCGGTATTTCAGTTACATTAACCACAACATTACCTTGACAGCCTATGTCCGAGGTTACAACACATGTATATTGTCCAGCGGTTAAACCTACAGCCGTTTGTGTAGTTTGAGCAGCTGGATCGTCCCATTGGTACGTTAAATTTCCTAACATAGGAGTCATTTGTGCAGTTGCAGTTCCATCATTTCCTCCTGGACAGCTCACTTGGTTGAACGAACCTTGGAAGGTAGCTGGAGTATCTCCTACATTCACGATAGTTGATGAGGTACAACCCATTCCATCTGTCATATTTACAACATAGTTCCCTCCTGATACACCTGTTACTGTTTGCGCATTTGATCCTAAAGCTGGCCAAGAAAACGTAAATGTCGGTGAACCTGCCAAAGGAGTAGCGGTTACTGTTCCGGCTCCAGAAGAACAAATATCAGGAGTTGAACTTGCGCCCACTGCTGATGATACTCCAGTTACCCATGAAGTGTCGGATGCTGCACCAATCGCTCCAGAACATCCATTACCATTCACACTTAGAAAGTATCCAACAGGTCCAGCTTGAGCAGAAGGGATATTTAATACTCCCGCATTATAAGGAAAAGTTTGCCCCAATGTATTCGCCCAATTTTGGTTAGCAGTTGAGTTAAAAACCAATTGATATGGAATTGTACTAATTGTATATGCTCCCGTATTTCCCGGAGCTGTTGGAGTCATTCGTTTAGCATCTTGAAAAGCTGTCCATTGAGAATTATTTCTACCTGGAGTAATATGCGCAACAGTACCACCATTGTTCTCAGCTCCTTGAATGGCAAGTCCACCATTCCATGTAGGAACCATTTGTTTGGTAGCAATGTGATAATCTATTTGATTCGAAGTTTCGTGCAAAATTGTTGCCATATAATTACAATCGGTTGTACCAAAAGTAGGCGTGTTTTCATATAAAACTACAAACCTTCTATTTGGTGCTGTACCAAGAGTTTGGTAATAAATATTTCCACCGGCTCCCGGATTTAAATCAGACATACAAATCATTGCACTGTTAAATGCTGTTGCAAATCCTCCTGTCGGTAATGTACCAACACCGCCCAATGCCCATGCACAATATCCGTTCGCGTTAGCAGCATTAAATGAAAGCAAACCATTTGAACCAATTACACATTGTGAATACGTATTATTATAAATACTGAAGTTGAAACCAATATTGACTAGACCAGACCAACTATCATCACTTAAATTGACTTGACTAGGGTTTGTTAATATTACCGCAGTTGAAGCTCCACCACCTCCTGGTAATCCACAGTTCGTGATTGTAACAGGTGTTCCAACGCAAACAGTGAGGTCTTCTCCTAAACAAATTTGAGCATTTGTTTTAGTGAAATTTAAACCTACAAAGGCGATTAGGAGTAGTATGTAAGATTTTTTAAGCATTTTGCTAAATGTTTTAAATGTTATTCGTTTGTTAGACGTGTAAGCCATTAATAAGTTGCTTTCTATTTTAATAAATAAAAAAATGAATTAATTTGAGTACAAAGAAAGGCTAAAACACCATAATAATCAAGCGGTTTTAAAGGAAATTAAATAAACATAAATCTGTCTCTTATACACATCTGACGCTGCCGACGATCTACTCTGTGTAGA
>OLID01000731.1_pt1 | contig 11903 bp, 11 predicted proteins | sample 1609361 | NCBI WGS metagenome assembly OLID01 (sample SAMN05416778, study PRJEB24817) | seawater metagenome | isolation source: Sea water | place: Canada:Atlantic | collected 2013-07
CTACACAGAGTAGATCGTCGGCAGCGTCAGATGTGTATAAGAGACAGCTACCGCACAGGTAGCTTAGAAACGCATAAAATGTAGGGTATGGTGTTTCTGTTGTTCACTACCGCACAGGTAGCTTAGAAAAATCTTGTCTCTTGCAAATCCCCTGAATGCCCGTTCACTACCGCACAGGTAGCTTAGAAATGCTTCTAAACCTCTTAATACTTTCTCAATCGGTTCACTACCGCACAGGTAGCTTAGAAAGCATATGTTGTATATGGTTATCAAGTCTATACGTTCACTACCGCACAGGTAGCTTAGAAATTAAGTCTAGCTTGTGATTTCTGTTTTATAACGTTCACTACCGCACAGGTAGCTTAGAAAATTATAATTGAATCACGTTTCGCGCCTGGAAAGTTCACTACCGCACAGGTAGCTTAGAAACCAATGAATACATATATTGATACGAGCAAAGCGTTCACTACCGCACAGGTAGCTTAGAAAATAATAAATTCTTTATTTCTGACCCAGTTTTTGTTCACTACCGCACAGGTAGCTTAGAAATTGAAAGATAAAATTGTCACCATCAAGCTGTAGTTCACTACCGCACAGGTAGCTTAGAAAGTCATTACTATTTGTTTCTACTTCTAAATTATGTTCACTACCGCACAGGTAGCTTAGAAAAGTCAATCATTTTCTAAGCCCTCAGAAATGCGGTTCACTACCGCACAGGTAGCTTAGAAAATTACACCATTGTAAAATATTTTGATATGGCAGTTCACTACCGCACAGGTAGCTTAGAAAAGTAAAATACCATTCAGCACCGCCACCGTCTCGTTCACTACCGCACAGGTAGCTTAGAAACATTTAAACACATTTAAAGTTACAATATATACGTTCACTACCGCACAGGTAGCTTAGAAAGCCAGATAAGCAACCATTAGTAGATTGATTACGTTCACTACCGCACAGGTAGCTTAGAAATTACATATTCAAGAATAAGATATTTTAAAAAAGTTCACTACCGCACAGGTAGCTTAGAAATGGTGGCAATTCAAGCTCTGATGTTGTTTTATGTTCACTACCGCACAGGTAGCTTAGAAAAGCATGCATTATTTTTAGTAACTGCCCTATATGTTCACTACCGCACAGGTAGCTTAGAAAGTCACCTGTACCACCGTCGCCTGAACCACCGTGTTCACTACCGCACAGGTAGCTTAGAAATAACAAAGCTCCCAATACCCATGGAGATATTAGTTCACTACCGCACAGGTAGCTTAGAAAAAGCGATAGATGTCATTCTTATTCTCTATTCAGTTCACTACCGCACAGGTAGCTTAGAAATAAATGGTAAAGTAATCAGTTTAGGGTATTTCGTTCACTACCGCACAGGTAGCTTAGAAATGTCAATGTTCCTGCCGTCGCTGCGACTGTCTGTTCACTACCGCACAGGTAGCTTAGAAAAGAAATCGGCAATATCGTTGTCGCCAAAAATGGTTCACTACCGCACAGGTAGCTTAGAAACAGTACCAAAACTCTGGTTGTGCATTTAGAAAGTTCACTGCCGCACAGGTAGCTTAGAAAATCACAATGAGGTTATCTGTAATAGTTTAGACATTAGAAAAATCTGTGTTAAATTTTTGGAGTGTTATAGTAAGTGCTTTTCTTTTATCTCAGAAACCAAATCCCTTAATTCGGTCGCTTTCTCAAATTCTAAATTTTTTGCATGCACACGCATTTGTTTTTCCAGCTTAGCGATAAGTTTAGCCGCTTCTTTCGCACCAATAATGGTATCTGGATTAACATCGGTAATTTTGCTTCTAGCTTGTCTTTTAGCTGACTGTTTTTGTTTTTCTGGTGAAAAATTTAACATATCATCCACATTTTTCTTAATGCTGAGTGGCGTAATACCATGTGCTTTATTGTGCAGAATTTGTTTTTCCCGTCTGCGCTCAGTCTCATCCATTGCCTTACGCATCGATTTGGTAATTTGTTCAGCGTATAGAATGGCTCGACCATTTACATTTCGTGCTGCTCTACCAATCGTTTGAATTAAAGACCTTTCAGAACGTAAAAAACCTTCCTTATCAGCATCAAAAATACAAACCAAACTAACTTCTGGCATATCTAGCCCTTCTCTTAGCAGGTTAATACCAACCAGAACATCAAACGCACCCATTCTTAAATCACGGATAATTTCTACACGCTCAACGGTATCAATATCAGAATGTAAATAACGGACTTTCACACCCTTGTCATTCAGGTAGTCGGTTAAGTCTTCAGCCATACGTTTGGTTAAAGTCGTAATTAAAATACGGTCACCATTTGCAATGCATTTATGAATTTCAGAAAGGGCATCTTCAACTTGTATTGATACGGGTCTGACTTCCACGACAGGGTCTAATAATCCTGTTGGTCTAACCACTTGTTCAACAATATTTTCACTATGCTCTTCTTCATAGGTAGATGGTGTTGCTGAGACATATATTGCCTGTTTAATTAAGCTTTCAAACTCAGGGAACATAAGTGGTCGATTGTCTAGCGCTGAGGGCAAGCGAAAGCCATAGGTAACCAAATTTTCTTTACGAGAACGGTCGCCTTTGTACATGCCGCCAAATTGCGGAATGGTTGCATGTGATTCATCAATTACAATAATGGCATCCCTAGGTAAATATTCAATCAGCGTTGGAGGTGGTTCACCAGCATTTCTGCCCGAAAGTAATCTGGAATAGTTTTCAACGCCTGTGCAATAACCAAGTTCTTGCATCATTTCAATATCATACAAGGTTCTTTGTTCAAGCCGCTGCGCCTCTACTAATTTATTTTCTTCTTTAAGCGTTTTTAAGCGGTCAGCTAATTCTTCTTTAATCAGTTCAATTACGTCAAGAATTCTTTGTCTTGAAGTGACATAATGGGTCCCAGGAAAGATGGTAGTAATACTAACACTGCGAATCTTTTGCCCAGTCAAAGGATCAAAATGGCTGATTGATTCAATTTCATCATCAAACATTTCAAGACGAATTGCTTCGGATTCAGCATCTGCAGGGAAGATATCAAGCACCTCACCTCGACAACGATAAGTACCACGCGAAAAATCAATATCATTACGTTGATATTGCATATCTGCTAAGCGACGTAACATAAATCTTAAATCAATTTTCTCGCCAACTTTAACTTGCAATAACATCTGCATATATTGTTCAGGATCACCTAAACCATATATAGCTGAGACGGTTGCAACAATAATGACATCATTGCGCTCCAACAACGCTTTTGTTGCTGACAGGCGCATTTGTTCAACATGTTCGTTAATAGAAGCATCTTTTTCGATATAAGTATCAGAGGCTGCTACATACGCTTCGGGTTGATAATAGTCATAGTAAGATACGAAATACTCAACCGCATTCTTAGGGAAAAACTGTTTCATCTCAGAATATAGTTGTGCAGCCAGAGTTTTATTATGCGCCAAAATCAATGTTGGTCTTTGTACCGTATTAATGACATTAGCAATCGTATACGTTTTACCTGAACCTGTGACACCTAGTAATGTCTGATGACGCAAATTATTATTTAGCCCATTAACAAGTGATTTGATTGCAGCTGGCTGATCACCTGCAGGTTGATACGTTGTAAAAAGCTCAAATGCCTTGTGCTCATTCTTCTGAAACATTTAATCACCCAGCAAGTTTTAAATAACGTGTTATTGTAACTAATTTGCTTGAACTTCGCATGCACTGTGCTAATGATATAAATAATTATCGTATCCCCACTAAAACCAATAAATAGTGAACAACCCTTATGTTAGGTCAGTCTCGCATAAAATTACAAATTATCGGATTCATAGCTATACTTTTGTAAATTGTTATTTGATTTTTGACATGAACAAAACAAAACATCCTATCGCCTTGCCAATTTGTTTTATGACTGAGTTTTGGGAGCGCTATGGCTTTTATATTTCTCAAGGTTTATTAACACTTATTTTAATTAAAGTAATTGGTTTGACAGAGGAGCAAAGCTTTTCTGTGACGGGAACTTATGTTGGGTTAGTGTACACAACCAGTATTATTGGGGGACTGATTGCAGATAAATATCTTGGGCACTATAGAAGTACATTAATAGGCGAAATTGCGTTAATCTTAGGCTTTGCCATACTGGGGTATGGGATAACAGCTGAATCATTCCATTTTATGGCAACAGCATTAGCTTTTATTTCTGTAGGTACTGGATTAGTAAAGTCGAATGTTTCCTCATTTTTAGGTAATTTTTATGAAGCACATGACCCCAGGCGTGACCTGGGTTTTTCTATATTTTATGTGGGGATAAATCTAGGTTCACTTATTGGGGGTATTTTGGCTGGATACCTAAGTGCATATTTAGGTTGGAGTATTCCGTTTTATACTGCTGCGATAGGCGCCTTAATAGGGTTATTGACAATCTATTTCGGTGTGAAAGTTACTTCAATTGATTATGAAAAAAAAGAAAATGATATCGTTTTTACAGATTATGTTTGGGGAGTTGGAATAACCATTTTATCTATTATTTTTTGTATTTATGTTGTGCTTTCACCAAGTATTTCTAATTTGGTCTTTATTATCATCAGCGTACTAAGTGTATTCTTATTATTTTATACAGCATATAAGCATCCGTCATATTTGAAAAACTGCATGGCATATTTGGTTTTACTAATTATATCCGTAGTTTTCTGGGCCATATTTTTCCAAATGTTTTCATCCATGGTGATTTTTATTGAAAAAATGGTTGATCATAATATTTTTGGATTTACGTTACCTACCGCTTCATTTTTCACTTTAGAGTCAATTGGTGTCATAATTTTAGGCGGTGTGATTGGTAAAATGTGGGTTGTGCTCGCAAATAAAGGTCTACCAATTCATGACTCAACTAAATTCGCGATTGGCATGTTAATTATTACGTTAGCATTTTGCTTTTTTGCGATTATTGTATCCATGCATAGCCCTATGGTTCTTGTTTCTGGATATGTAGTGGTAGTGGCTTATTTTATAATATCGATTGGTGAGCTAGCATTATCACCGATTGGTTTGTCTGTGGCTAATAAGCTTGCACCTGTCAGTAGCAGAGGGTTATTTATGGGGATATGGATGATATCACTAGGGATTGGCGGTAAACTTTCGGGAATACTGGCTGGATTAACTGCAATTCCAGCAGGGGATATAAGTCAGAAAGATTTGTTTCACATCTATTCACATGCGCTTTGGGAATTTACGGGTATCTCCTCAGCAGCACTATTACTGGCAGTTATTTCAATCCCGTTTTTAAAGAAATTAGTCAAATAAAACCCTATTTTTCAGTGTGTTAGAAACTTGAGTTTGGTTGCTTTAAAAATGCCATTTCTTCGGAAGTTGAAACTCTGCCTAATATAATATTTCGGTGGGGGTAGCGTCCAAATTTATCAATGATCTCTTTATGTTTATATTCAAAGTTGAGGTTTTCTTCCAAACCCTTTGTATAAAATAATTTAACTGCAATTTCATGAATTGCTTTGGACTCGCTATGCATAAAAGGTAAATAGAGAAACAGTTTTTCCTTAACTGTAAGCAATTGGTGAGAACCTGCTTGAATGGCTTCTTGTGCAAGCACGAGTGCCATTGGATCATATAGGAATGATTTTGGATCATTTCTATAAATATTCCTTGAAAATTGGTCAATAACAATAATTTCTGCCAGTCTGCCATGAGCAGTTCTGCGCCAGCCGTGTAACTCTCCAGCAACGGCTTTTTCATGAATGTTTAAGAATTTTTCACGAACTAAGTTGTCAAAAATTGCATCTTTTGCCCACCACTTGGATGGGCCTGCTTCCTTGAACCAAAAGTCTAGAATTTTATCTTGCATCAGCACTCCCAAGGTTTAAATTTGTATCAAATTTCTGCTACTGGTTTAGACGGAAATATAGTCTTATATCCAAGAGTTTAACCACATTCTGTTATAAAAAGAACTTTGTTCCAGAGGTATTCCTAATTGAAAAGGAAGCCAATAGATAAACGATAACGTGATTAGAGTAAATACAATCATCGCTATAATTTTCAGAAAGATATTTTTATGGAGCAAACAGAAAGAAAGGTACCAGGATAAGATAAGTATTCCAATGGTTGCAGCAGATTGGTAGTGATATAGAAATAAGCAACGTTTAACAAATGCCCAGGGCAAAAAGTTAGCGAAATAAGCCAATAATAAAAAAGTTATAATTGCATAAGATTTACTAGCAATACCTTTGAAAAACCAATTTCGAGTTTTAACTAACCAATCAATAATCATGACCAATATAGCGATTACTGAAGCCCAGGCTATGGCAGGGTTAGGGAAGAGGTGGACGTCTTTGTAGTAAGTAATTTTTTCACCAACATTCGTTATGGTTTCGGTGCTAAAACTATAACCAACTGGACGAATCATAAATGGCCAGGTATACCACTTAGAACAGTAGGGGTGTTCATCAGAACTCACCAAGTCTTTATGGTAACTCAAGATTTGTTGGTGTATTTCAATAAAACTATACTCTGTGTTAAAGATTCTATCTGGCACCCAAAGTAGGCAATAGATAACTAATGGAACAATAATAAAGTAGACCAAAATATCCCAGATAGAAATTGGTAGTGACTGGAATTGGCTAGGTGTTGAATTTAAAACAGGTCGGTAGAGATCACAATTAATTAAAAATTTGTATAAAATAATAAAGGCAAAAATACATAAAAAGTATCCCAAACCATTCCATTTGACTGAAACCGTTAAACCTAAAAATAATCCGCAGAGCAATAACCATTGATGTTTTCGTTTTTTATAGGATTCCTGTAAGCTCAATGCAGCAAATGTAATTGCCAATAGCCCAAATAAAACAAGATAGATGTTATTCATACCATGTCTTGAATCAACCAGTAGTGAACCATCTATACTAATTAGTAAAAAGGCGATTAATGCAAACCATTTTTTTTTGCTTACGCTGTAAGCCGTAAGCCATACAATTATTGTTAAAATAACCCCGAAGAAAGCATTTATCCAACGATAACTCATTGTTGCTAGCTCAGAGAATGGAATGCTTGATATGTCTTGAGTGTTTACCCAAGGTAAATGGTAATACAGCCATATACTTCCAGCAAAAATATAATTAGCTAAAGGAGGGTGTACATGAAAAAATTCTTTGCCAACAATATAGTCATATCCATATTGCGGAAAATAGACTTCATCAAATACAGGGCCAGGTATTTCATCTAAATTCCAAAACCGTAATGTAATAGAAATCAATAAGATTAACAGCCATAGTAATAAGTAATATTTATTTTTTAATGAGGTCGTGCTATCCATGCGTGAGGTTTAAAATACGTTTTATGATTATATGATATATAGATTTGATACGATCTAATTTCAACGTACATTAGTAATTAATCTGATAGATTACCATTAAGAAAACTTAATTGATTAATTGGTTGGTCTAATTTATTAAATTGTTTTTTTAATTGTAAGTTGCTAAATGAGGCGTCCAAATACCATCCGACGTGTTTTCTAGCAATTCTCAATCCCATAAATTCCCCATAAAATTTATGCAGGGATTTAACATGATTGATTAAGGTGGTTTTTATTATGTTTATTTCTGGTTTATCAGCACATTTATTAGTCGTTAGATATTGATCTATTTGTTCAAATATCCACGGGTTTCCTTGTGCAGAACGTCCAATCATCAGACCATCAGCTTTTGTGTATTCTAACACTTTTTTGGCAGTTTCTGGTGAGTCAATATCCCCGTTAGCAATTACAGGAATATTAATATTCTGTTTTATCAGGGCAATGGTGTCATATTCAGCACAGCCCGTATATTTCTGATCACGAGTGCGCCCATGTATTGCCAGTGATTGAATACCAGCATCTTCGGCTATCTTTGCAATTATCAGGGCATTTTTATGTTGGTGATCCCAACCCGTTCTAATTTTTAAGGTCACAGGTACATCTACGGAACTAACAACAGCATTTAAAATATCTTCAACCAGCTTTTCATCTTTCATTAATGCAGAGCCTGCCAGTTTGTTACACACTTTTTTTGCTGGACAACCCATATTAATATCAATAATTTCAGCTCCACGCTGAACATTTAATTTTGCTGTTTCGGCTAACATTTCTGGGTCACCACCGGCTATTTGAATAATTTTTGGAGAAGGTTCATCCTGATGAGTGATTCTATTTTGTGTTTTGGTTGTATTAAGTAGATGTGGTTGTGACCAAATCATTTCAGATACCACCCATCCAGCACCATGTTCGCGACAAAGTTTGCGGAAAGGCAAATCAGTCACGCCAGCCATGGGCGCTAAAAATAAATTATTCTTAGCTGTATAAGGGCCAATTTTTATTAGGTTCATTTTTTGGTGCCAGAAATAATAACCCAATCTTCTTTTTGTTTGATTTTTTCTATATGGCAGTATTTTGAATATGCTTGAGCTACTTCATCAGACTGTTCTGCTAATATACCTGATAGTGCAATTTTGCCTTTAGGTTTTATTTTAGAACAAATAATATCTACCAATGAAACTAATGGTTTGGCTAAAATATTAGCAATTAAAACATCGGATTGAATTTCTTGGGGTTGGTCATCTGGTAAGTACAATGTAAACAAATCTTCTGATATGTTATTTTTAAGATTGTTATCTTTAGATGCCATAATGGCTTGGGGATCATTATCAATTCCAATCGCTTGTTTTGCCCCTAATTTTATTGCTGCGATAGCAAGTATTCCTGAGCCACAACCATAATCTATGACTAATTCACCGCCGCTAATATTGTGATCAAGCCATTCCAAACAAAGCGCTGTTGTTGGGTGAGTTCCCGTACCAAAAGCAAGGCCTGGGTCAAGAATAATGTTTATGGCATCTTCTTGTGGTGGCTTTTTCCAGGAAGGGCATATCCACAGTCTTGAGCCGAATTTCATGGGGTGAAAATCATCCATCCAGCTTCTTTCCCAATCTTGATCAGGGAACTCTCTTATCGTTATTGCTTTATGATCAATATCTGAAAATGTGTTTATTAGTGATTTTTCAATTTGGCTTAAATTATATTCTTCTGTAAAGAGGGCGGTGATTAATAATTTATCCCATAATGGTGTATCACCGACTGCTGGTTCAAGAATTGGCTGATCTTCAGCATCTTTTAAGGTAACTGAACAAGCACCTAAATCTAGTAAAGTGTTTTCAATGTTTTCTAAATTAGTATTCGTGGAGGGTATTGTGATTTCTTTCCAGAGCATTATATAAACTCAAAGTAATTAGTGTTTGAATTTTAACGAGTCATGATGGCTCTTTCAAGGAATATAGAGCAATACCAGCATATACAAATATGATCGGCAAGCTTAAATTTGAACATTATGCTTTATGTTTTTACGCCATTAAATTAAAATCCATTTAATTTTTTAACCTTTAAGTTATTTATATGTCTGAAAAAGAGTGGTGGCAAACAACCCATTTAAAAGAAATGACTCATGAGCAATGGGAAAGTTTATGTGATAAGTGTGGTATTTGTTGTTTGCATAAACTTCAAGATGAAGATACCGATGAGGTTGTATGTACAAATGTGGTTTGTAGCTTTTTTGACTTGAAGAACAGTCAATGTGGTGATTACCTTAACAGAAAAGAAAACCAACCGTCTTGTTTAACAATAACCTATGATTTGCTAAAAAAAGCTCAATATTGGTTGCCTAAGTCCTGTGCTTATAGAAGGTTGTATCAGGGAAAAAATTTACCTTCTTGGCATCCATTAATAACGAAAAGTACTAAACCCGTTAAAGCATCAATTAGATATTTTGCTGAATTAGAGAACAAAAATAATATTGATCATTTAGAAGATCATATTGTGGATATTAATTTGTAGGATTTAGGGCATTTCCATCATTTATATCTACTTCACCCATTTGATGTTTTTTAGCTGAATCTGGATATATATTTGGATTAATATATGAATATAAATTTACCACTTTTTTAACGCCATCAACTTTGCTGGCAATGATTGATGCTCTATGACCCTCATATTCTGATACGACACCCATCATATAAACCACACCATCTTCTGTAATTACTTTAAATTTTGCACTACTGATGCCTTCGGCTAGTAATGTGGAAATAACCTTGGTTGTAATCCAGCTATCACTTGTAAAGTCACTAAATGTAGCTGGAGGACCTATGGTTAACTGATTGAAAACTTTAATTACACCTGGGATTTTAGCCATATCCTGTGCCAGTTGTTCTTCAGTCTGCTTATTTGGGACTTGTCCAAGCAGCAAAATAATATGATCAAAAACAGTGATTTCAACGTTACCATTTTTTTCTAGATTTGGATATTTATCTACAATATTGAGCGCATGATATTTAATGTCTGAATCAGAATATTTAGTATATTTATCTGAATTTTGTATATTGTTATTAGGGCTTTTGCTTTCAATTGTTGTACAACCAGTTGCCAATATAGATACAAGCATAATTAACGATATAAATTTCCGTTTCATAATTATTAGCCAGTTTTGTATTAGACTATAATAAAAGTAATTTTACTTTAGCAGAATAATATGGCGTATGTAAGGGGGCTATTTTTTGAGATCGTATTTTAGATTAAATCTTCTGTTTTGTGTGGAAGGGAATGTTTTTTTCAAGCGTGCTTGGTGATCAAGGTCTATATCAGCTACAACAACACCCTCACCAATCTCACAACAGCCTAACACTTCTCCCCAGGGGTTAATCATCATGCTATGACCATAGCTTAGCCTTCCGGTATCATTATGGTAGCCAGACTGTCCAGCAGCCAATATATAACATTGGTTCTCAATTGCTCTTGCTCTTAGTAAGGGCTCCCAATGCGCTGCACCTGTTATTGCAGTAAACATACTGGGTACGCAGATAATTTCTGCACCTTGATCAAGCATGTTACGATACAACTCAGGGAAGCGGACATCATAGCAAATTGACATTCCTAACCGACCGATTGGCGTCTCTTGTACAACAACTTTGTCGCCTGGGTAAAAATAATCTGACTCTCTATAGGCTTCACTTTCAGTAACGTCAACATCAAATAAATGTATTTTATAATAGGCATCTACAAATTCACCTAAGCTGTTATAAAGTATTGAAGCGTTATACACACTCGAAGGTGATTTATCACAAACAATCGGTATTGAGCCTGCAACAATCCATACTCTTAGTTCTCTAGCTAAGTTGGAGATATAAGCCTGAACTCGACCTTCACCTAGAATTTCACGATTGATATAGTAAACGGATGGGTCGCCTAATACAGAAAAGCATTCAGGTAAAATAATTAACTTCGCACCCATTTTTGCTGCTCGCGTAACTAGCTTTTTGGCAGCAATTAAGTTTGATCCTATTGAAGCACAAGAGCTCATTTGAACGACAGCAGCTTTTGACACTTCTTTACTCCATATTTATAATTCAAAATATAATACTGATAATTATGCCAAATTTACAACATTTTTTGGGCTAGTCGGCTAATAATTGAATTAGTCATTCATAAAGTCTACTTTTTGTTGTTGCGCCTGTTCCTGTTCTTGGTAGTAGTTTGGTTGTTGTGAGTTATAGTCCGAGCTGTATGGTGCAGGTATAGCAACAGGGCCAACATTAGTATTAACGATTTCTGTGTTTATGCCATTATTACGCATATATACTGCAGATCCAGTTGCGATGGTCGAACTTGTAGCTGTCATGGCTACAGCTGTTAATAATGGGTTTGCATTGGCGAAAATTGTTGGCAATAATGCTAATGCGCCAATGATAAATCTAAGTTTCATTGTCTAACCTTAATGTGGTCATTATATAATAATTATCTGTTATTCTATGTATAATATCCAGGTATGTCACTGTCTCTTATACACATCTCCGAGCCCACGAGACAGGCAGAAATCTCGT
>OLID01000733.1_pt1 | contig 11873 bp, 12 predicted proteins | sample 1609361 | NCBI WGS metagenome assembly OLID01 (sample SAMN05416778, study PRJEB24817) | seawater metagenome | isolation source: Sea water | place: Canada:Atlantic | collected 2013-07
GAGATTTCTGCCTGTCTCGTGGGCTCGGAGATGTGTATAAGAGACAGGTCTTTACTAATTCTATAATTCCCTTCAAAAACTTCTTTATATCCTAAGTGTAAAAAATTAGTTTGAAAGAAAGTATTGTTTAGATTAAATGAATACATTGATCCAATGTCTTGAACTGCCAAAGAACCATCTTTACGCATATAATTACCTGTTATTTCATTTTGAGAATAAAGACAAAAACTTATTCCCAAAAAAAGCAGGAGGAGTACTTTCTTTTTCATTTTTTATTTTTCAATAAAGTTAGCAGAAATTCTGCTACTTGCAATTTTTGAAGCGATAAATCCTAGAATACTAATTGTAATTGCCACAATTAATAAGTTCATAAATCGAAATTCTACCGGATATGGAATTGATTGTGTGATCATAAAAAAGGCAAATTGCTTTTGTAACAAAATTAAAATTGTTCCGATTAGCAAACCGATTAGCAAACCAAATAACGTTAATAAAAACCCTTGCAACACAAAGATTTTTTTAATTTCCTTTATGGTAACTCCTAAGTTAAAAAGCGTTTTTAAATTTTGCTTTTTATCAATAATCATCATTATTATTGCTCCAATTACATTAAACAATGCAATGATAATGATGAGCGTAAAGATTAAATAAGAAATTAATCTTTCTGTATTTAAAACCTTATACGTAATTGCATTAAATTGAGTTTTTGTTTCTACTTTAAAATTGTTTCCTAATGCGTTTTGAAAATCGGAAGCAAAATCATCATGATTTACATTTTCATTTAATCGTAATTCAATTGAAGTAACTTGGTTTTCTTTATAACTTAATAATTTTTGTGCTAATCTTAAATTTACAAACACATATTTATTAGCAAATTCTTCTAAACCTGTATACACTCCAGAAATTTGTACATCAGCAGAATTAAACGCTGAAGATTCACTTAAAATCAATCCTTTTCCAGCTTTAGGAACTTTTATTTGTAATGGTTCTCCAAAGTTTAAAATGCTCAACGATAATTTATCAGAAATTCCGAATCCAATTACCGCAGTATTTATATAGTTTGAATCTAACCATTGTCCGTTATGCAACGTAGAATCAATTCTTGTAATCAACATATAATTGTCGCTCACACCTTTTACAAACGCAATTAATTCTCTTTGTTTGTATTGTAAAAATGCACGTTCTTCAACAACTGAAGCAAATGCTTTGATGTCTTTATTGTTTTCTAAAATTGATGTAATAGAATCAGAAACGACAAACGATTTTCCTTTAGCGGCTGTTATTTTTATATCTGGATCAGAATAATCTAACATATCGTTTGTGAACGTTGTAAAACCAGAAAATCCAGAAAGAATTATAAACAGCGCCAATGAACCAACAATTACCCCAAAAGACGCAATAATTGTAATAATATTAATGGTGTTATTTCCGCTTTTAGCGAATAAATATCGTTTTGCTATGTAAAAAGGGAAGTTCACAGTTTTTGTATCAAATCAATACAAACTAACTGTAAAAAAAGTTGGGAAGCAAACAAATTAGCGTTTTTGACGTTTTGGCAACACTTCAGGATTGTGAATAGGATTTACATCTTTTCCACTTAAAGATTTATCAATTTCTTCAATATAATCTAACGTATCATCCCCAAAAAATGATAATTCTGGCATTCTACGCAACTGATTTTTGGTGCGTTTTGCCATTTCATGCTTAATTAAAGATGTGTTAGACTGAATTCCTTTTACCAATTCGTCTCTTTTTTCTGATGGAAAAATACTCAAATACACTTTTGCGATACTCAAATCTGTAGTAACCGTAACTTTAGAAACCGAAATAATAGTTCCTTTCATTCCGTCTTGTGCTGCTTTCTGAAGCACATCAACTAAGTCTTTTTGAATTACTCCAGCAATTTTTTTCTGTCTATTTGTTTGTTCCATGCGGCAAATTTACGCATAATTCCCAAAAGAATGTTTATTTTTGGTTGATAGAAAATAACAGGATGGAAAAAATAGAACATATTGGAATTGCCGTTAAAAACTTAGAAGAATCTAACACATTATTTGCGGCTCTTTTTGGCAAACCTCATTACAAAATTGAGGAAGTAAAATCAGAAGGTGTAAAAACATCTTTCTTTGATGTTGGGCCTAATAAAATTGAACTCTTAGAAGCTACAAACCCAGAGAGTCCGATTGCAAAATTTATTGCTAAAAAAGGGGAAGGAATTCATCACATTGCGTTTGCGGTTACAGATATTAAAGCAGAAATAAAGCGTTTAAAAAACGAAGGATTTACCATTTTAAACTCAGCACCTAAACTTGGCGCTGACAATAAGTTGGTGGCTTTTTTACATCCAAAAACAACAAACGGAGTTTTAATCGAACTGTGTCAAGAAATTGATTAGTTAAAATACTGCCAACTGTTATTGACAACTGTTTACTAATTATTATCTTGCGAGCTAGAATCCAACACTATTTATGTCTAAATCCTTTGATAAATATCAAAAACGAAGATTACGCTCTTCCTACTTCTCAGTAGTTTTAAGTATTTCTTTGGTATTATTTATGGTTGGTTTTTTAGGATTAGTCTTATTAAAATCAACAAGCATTGCTAATCGAGTTAAAGAAAAAACAGCAATGACTTTGTTCTTAAAAGACAATGTTTCCAAAAAAAACATTGACGATTTAAAAGCTTCTTTAGATAAAGAAGTATTTACAAAAAAAACATTTTACGTTTCTAAAGCGCAAGCCGCAAGAACTCACAGCAAACAATTAGGAGAAGATTTCGTGCAGTTTTTAGGAGAAAATCCGCTTAAAAATAGCATCGATATTTATTTAAATGCTTCATTTGTTACTCCAGAGAGTATGGCGGAAATTGAAAAACGATTTCAAAAAAATGCTTTTGTTTTAGAAGTAACTTATGACAAACCTTTGATTCAGTTTTTAACAAAAAACATTCAAAAAATAAGTTTTTGGCTGTTAGTAATTAGTGCTTTTTTTGCGCTAATATCAATCTTATTGATCAACAGTTCTTTGCGTTTATCAGTATATTCTAAACGATTTAATATTAAAACCATGCAAATGGTTGGCGCAACAAAAGGTTTTATTCGAAAACCATTTATCATACAAGGAATAAAACTAGGAATGATTGGTTCAATCATTTCATTAATCGGTTTAGGAGCCGTTATTTATTACATCAACAAATACATCCCTGCATTGCAATTATTAAACGATTACGCATTGCTAAGTTATTTGTTTGGTGGAGTTTTGGTTGTGGCATTTTTAATTACTTGGTTAAGTACTTATTTTGCAACACAGCGATTTTTAAATTTACAAACAGACGAATTATATTATTAATATGAGTAAGAAAGATAATAATCCAAAACCAGAGTTTCTTTTCGGAAAAAGAAATTATATGATTATGCTAATTGGTGCTGCGTTTATTGCCTTAGGATTTATCTTAATGGCTGGCGGCGGAAGCGACGATCCAAATGTTTTTAATGAAGAAATCTACAATTGGAGGCGAATTAGATTAGCACCAACCTTAGTAATTATAGGTTTGGGAATCGAAATTTATGCAATTTTAGCAAAACCTAAAAAGTAAAAATGGATTTTATCGAAGCAATTGTTCTTGGAATTATTCAAGGATTAACAGAGTTTTTACCAGTTTCATCTAGTGGACATTTAGAACTTGCAAAAGCCATTTTAGGCGACACTTCTGTACCGCAAGAAAGTTTAACTTTTACCGTTGTTTTACACTTTGCAACAGCCTTAAGTACTTTGGTGGTTTTTAGAAAAGAAGTAGCAGAAATTTTTAAAGGATTGTTTCAATTTAAATGGAATGAACAAACACAATTCTCTTTAAAAATTATTGCATCTATGATTCCGGCTGTAATTGTTGGATTACTTTTTGAGAAACAATTAGAAGCTTTTTTTGGAGGTCAAATTTTATTAGTTGGCGCCATGTTAATCGTAACAGCCTTCCTTTTATTATTGGCTGATAGAGCAAAACAAACCGACAAAAAAGTATCATATACAAACGCGATAATTATTGGAATTTCGCAAGCAATTGCAATGTTACCAGGGATTTCTAGATCTGGTGCAACAATTTCAACTTCGGTTTTATTAGGTGTTGACAGAAGTAAAGCTGCACGTTTTTCTTTCTTAATGGTTGTTCCATTAATTTTTGGAAAAATCGCCAAAGATTTATTAAGTGGAGAAATCAATTTTTCGAGTTCAGAAATGCTGCCATTATCTGCAGGGTTTTTAGCCGCATTTATTGCTGGATTATTAGCGTGTACTTGGATGATTTCTTTAGTAAAAAAAAGCAAATTATCGTATTTCGCAATTTATTGTGCAGTTGTTGGTGTGATTGCAATTGGTTATTCTTTAATGAATTAATGCAAATGTCTCCTCGAGCGCAGTCGAGAGGTTTTTTTAAAAGGTCTCGACTGCGCTCGACCTGACACAGAATTACAAATAAATGACTGGAGAAGATTATAAAAACGGACAAGTTTTACTGATTGACAAACCACTAGAATGGACTTCTTTTCAGGCTGTAAATAAGATCCGTTGGCACATTAGACAACGATTTAATATCAAAAAAATAAAGGTGGGGCATGCAGGAACTTTAGATCCGTTAGCAACAGGTTTATTGATTATTTGTACAGGAAAACAAACCAAAAGCATTAACGAATATCAAGGTCAAATTAAAGAATATACAGGAACATTTACCGTTGGCGGAACAACACCGAGTTACGATTTAGAATCTGAAGTAAATGAAACTTTTCCTACAGAACATATTACCGATGAATTAATTCACGATACTACCGAACAATTTATTGGAACCATTCAACAAAGACCTCCAATTTTTTCAGCTTTAAAAAAAGATGGAAAACGTTTGTACGAATTGGCTAGAAAAGGAGAAACCGTTGATATTCCGACAAGAGAAATTACCATCAACGAATTTGAAATTACCAATATTGATTTACCAAAAATTGATTTTAGAGTTGTGTGTAGCAAAGGAACTTATATTCGTTCTTTAGCTTTTGACTTCGGAAAAGCATTAAATTCTGGTGGACATTTATCTGCATTAAGACGCACAAAAATTGGAAATTTTTCTGTAGAAAGTGCAACTTCTATCGATGATTTTATTAAGAATTTAGAAATGGAATAGTTTTTGTTTCTCTAGTTCAGAACAAAAAACAAAACATGAAAAAAACGTTACTCTTACTCCTATTATTCACCACATTAATAGCAACATCACAAACCAAAGAAAAAGGCCCTTTCTTTAATGCAAATGTAAATTTAACTTTTGCTTTAAATGAAAACTATGTATTGTTTGAACCAGATGACGGCGAAAATATACTGGATTTTTCTGCCGTTTTTATTAGAACTGGTTTTGGATATCGTTTTAACAAACGCATAGAATCTAGTATTAATTTTGGTTTAGATTTTCATACACGTTTTAATATACAGGCAATTCCGTCTTATTTAAATTTGCAATACAATGTTATTGCCAACGAAGAATTTAAGATTTTTGTAAATGGTAGTTATGGAAACTTATGGAAACCTTCTTCTAATTTTGAAAAAGGAAAATACCATGGATTTGGAATTGGACTTCAAGGAAATGATAGCGATTCTAAAACCAATTTTGTGTTTCGAATCGATTTTCACCGTAAAAGAATTGCAAATTTTAAAGATGGTAGATTGGATAGTGTTTCGCTGGGAATTGGAATTAGTTTGTTTTAGAAAAACATTATTTTATAAAACGTCCATACCAACTTTCAGAAATAGGTACTTCCCAGTAATTTTCAAACTCTTCTTTGGTCGTTACTAAATTATCAAATACAATTGTTTTACCTGTAACAGCTCTGTTTTTTATTAGTTTTTTGAAGTCTTTCAGTTCTTTATACTGTACATATTCTCCTTGTTTAAAACAGACATTCATTTTATCTAACAACTCAACTTCGTGTTCTTCTTGTAATTGTAAAATGAACCCAACAGAAGTATCAATAATGGTATTTGTAAATGGAGTTTCAGACGCTGCGAATAACACAATAAATCTGTTGTACAACAATTTGTAAGAGACTTGAAATGTTTCGTCACCGGTATTCCAACTTTCTAAAAAAGCGGTAATATTTTGATTTAATCCTTCAATTTCTGTATCGTAAAATTTTCTGTTTGATGGATAAATCCAAACTTTTGCAGTTTCTGGGAGCGATGTATATTCTACTAGCATTTTTTAGTTTTGTTACCGCAAAGATAGCACAAAAGAAAAGTCCGTTTACAAAATTGCAAACGGACTTTCTTATAGATTTTTCGACTTCGCTCAAAATGACAGGGGAAAATTTATTTTTCTAAAAAGGCAACAATATCTTCTTGAATATTTTCGCCTTTATTTTTATTATACCACATTTGTAAATCCTTTTTAAAATCAGCATCTAAACCACCATGCTTTTCTTTATAATCATTTACCATTTTGGTAGCAATTGAAGGTCTTGGTCCCCAAGAAGAAATCACTTCGTTATTTTCATCTAACACAACTAGTTTTGGAATTGATTTACTCCCGTTTGTTAAAAATTGATTCATTAAATCTTCATTTTCATCACGCAAAACAACTTTAAAATCAACTTTATCAGTTTCTAAACTCATCTTATTAATTACAGGCCCAATTTGCGCAGCGTCACCACACCAACCTTCAGTAATCATTAACCAAGTCTGTGGAGTTTTTGTGGTCTTTAAAGCTTCAATAGTTGCGTCAGAAAGTTTTGTTTTCTTGTCTAAACGATTCATTCTTGCATCATTTAAACTGCTATAGTTTAATAATGCTTCAGATTGATTTGGCCCAGTAGATTTTCTTTCATCCAACAAATCGCCCACCATTTTTCTATAGGTATCGTATGATAAGCTTTTTGCTAAACTGTCTTTTATAATTGTATCCATTCTTGCTATAAATTTAAGTTTTTAGACGCCATTTAAACCGAAACTTACATTTCGTTTTATGACACAAAAATAAACGTAAATTTGTTTTTAAAAAATGATATTTATCAAGAAGTTACTGTAAATTTTTAAGCATTTCTTTGGTCATCAATTCAAGATCAAATTGATGTTTCCAGTTCCAATCTTTTCTTGCATTTGCATCGTCAATTACTTGTGGCCAACTATCAGCAATTTGCTGTCTGAAATCTTCTTTGTACGAAATTTTAAACTCAGGAATGTGTTTTTGAATTTCTGCAGCAATCTCCTCTGGTGTAAAACTTATTGCCGCTAAATTATATGCTGTTCTGGTTTTAATTTTATCTGCATCTGCTTGCATAATTTTTATGGTTGCGTTAACAGCATCTTGCATATACATCATTGGTAAACGCGTGTTTTCAGATAAAAAACATTCATATGATTTGTTTTCAATCGCTTTAAAATAAATATCAACTGCGTAATCTGTAGTTCCACCACCTGGTTTTGTTTTCCAACTGATAATTCCTGGGTAACGAATACTTCTTACATCTACTCCATATCGATTGTGGTAGTAATTGCACCAATGTTCACCTGCTAATTTACTAATTCCGTAAACTGTTGTTGGTTCCATTATCGTTTGTTGTGGCGTATTTATTTTTGGTGAAGTTGGTCCAAAAGAAGCTATTGAACTTGGCCAATATACCTGTTTAATATGCTTGTCTTTTGCCAATTCTAAAACACCAAGCAATGAGTTCATATTTAAATCCCATGCTTTCTGTGGATATTTTTCTCCAGTTGCAGAAAGCATCGCAGCCATTAAATAAACTTGTGTTACCTTATACTTTTGTACGATTTTTAAAATTTCTTCTTTATCCGTTGCGTCTAAAATTTCAAACGGTCCAGAATTCATTAAATCTTCTTTTCCTTCTCTAATATCAGAAGCAATAACATTATCGTTTCCATAAGATTCTCTAAGTTTCTGTGTAAGTTCAGAACCAATTTGCCCGCAAGCTCCAATAATTAAGATGGTGTCAATCATTCGTTAAAAATCTAAAATATATTTAAACAAAAGTACATAATTTTAGTTCTCATCAAAAATCAAAATATTATTTAGCCTTTATTGCTTTTTAATTGCCTGACATTAAATGTTAAAGTCAAAATAATAAATTAAATTTTATGTATTTTCGTAAATATTTTTAGGCATGCGTAACTTTGTTATTCTCTTTTTTTTAGTTTTTTTGGCTTGCAACAGTAATAATGCTAACCAAGAAACTAAAGTTCAAAAATCTGACATGAATATTGTTCAGAAACATGATGTTGTTTTAAATCTTGAAAAGCTGTCAATAAATAAAATTGAAAACTGGAATGAATATCAATCAGTTACTGAAAATTTAGCGCAATTTTCTTCAATTTCTCCTAGTGAAGCGTTAAATAACGCTATCAAACTATCTGAAGTTGTTAAATTTTTAAAAGACAGCATCCGACCAAAAGAATTAATAAACTTGTCATTTAGAACACGGGTTAATGTGTTAGAAAACGAAACACTACGCTTAAAAGACATGACGTTTATTCCTGCAATAACAGCAAATGAAGTAAACACTCAGGTGGACAAAATATTAGCTGCTTTTTCAGCAACTAATTCAAAAATAAACACAATCTTTTCTCAATTAGAAGTTGAGCAGGATATAGAAGACATCAATTAATTATCATTTTAAATTAACTCTCATGAAAAAAATTACCCTTTATTTTTTACTCTTTATTCCATTCTTAGCTTTCTCACAGGCTTATCAAACTTCTGCTCCTTGGATGCAAGACAATAACCTTAAAAAGAAAGGAAAAATCACTTTAGATGATATTTCTATTGCTGCAGAAAAATATTTTTCTACTATTGATCGATTTAAAAAAGGGAGTGGATATAAACCTTTCATGAGATGGCAGTATCAAAATGGTTTTAATACCAATGCTGATGGTACTTTAAAAACAAACGCTCAAAAACAGGAAGCTTGGCAGCAAAAAAACAACATGAATGCTTCTGAGCAAAATAATGCAAATGACACTAGTAACTGGACAACCTTAGGTCCATTTACACATACAAATACAGCTTCTTGGTCTTCTGGTCAAGGACGTGTTAATGTTGTTGTAGTTGACCCAAGTAATGCAAATACGTATTATGTTGGAACACCTGCTGGTGGAATTTGGAAATCTACTGATGCAGGAATTAATTGGCAACCATTAATGGATTTTCAACTACAAATTGGTGTTTCTGGAATTGCAATTCACCCAACGGATTCAAATATTATTTACATTGCAACTGGGGATGATGATGCTGGAGATTCTTCTGCGATTGGTGTTTTAAAATCTATAGATGGAGGAACTACATGGAATAGCACAGGAAATATGTCTGGTAGTTCAATGAATGATATTTATATTGACCCAACAGCTCCAAATACAGTAATTGTTGCAACAAATGTTGGTGTTCAAAAAAGTATTAATGGAGGTACAACTTGGACAAATACTTTAAGCGGAAATATCAAAGATTTAAAAAGAAAACCTGGTTCTTCAACTGTTTTTTATGCAGCTTCTACAAGTACCGTTTATGTGTCTTCAGACGGAGGAGACTCATTTTCTCCTGTTTCTATTACTGGTTTCTCTGGATCAAGAAGAATCGCTTTAGCGGTTACTCCTGCAAATGCAAATGTTATTTATTTTGTTAGCTATAACCAAACCTCAACAAAAAATGGCTTTAACGGTATTTATAAATCATTAGATAGTGGCTTCTCTTTTGTTAAAACAAACGAAAATGATGATATTTTTGAAGGTTCTCAATCTTGGTATGATTTAGATATTACAGTTTCAGACACAGATGAAAACATTGTTTTTGTTGGTGTATTAAATATTTGGAAATCTACAGATGGTGGAAATGATTTTTCAAAACTAAACAACTGGAGTTCTCCTACTGCTGCAAATTACACACATGCTGATATTCATTTTCTAAATTATAGTGGCGGTAAGTTTTTTGCTGGAACTGATGGTGGAGTTTATGTATCTACTGATAATGGAGGTAAGTTTACTGACTTAACAAAAAACCTTGTTATTGGTCAGTTCTACAAAATTTCTGTTGCGAATCAAACTTCTGGAAATATTGTTGGTGGTTTACAAGATAACGGTGGTTATGCTTTCAAAAATAATGGTTGGAGTGTTTACTTTGGTGCAGATGGAATGGATTGTGCAATCAATCCTCTAGATCCAAATAATTATTTTGGGTTTATTCAGTATGGTGGGGCTTTATATCAATCAAAAGATGGTGGGCTTACAAGGACAAGTTCTGTTGGAGCACCAGCTGCGGAAACTGGGACAGATGATAGTGGCGGTAGATGGGTAACTCCATTAGCTGCTGATAGAAAAGGAAATCTTTATGCCGGATATAGCAGTTTATATAAGTTAGTTAGCGGTGCTTGGTCAAAAGTTTCTAGTCATGACTTTGGTGGTGATTTATATAACATTGAAATTGACCCAAGTGATGAGAATAATATTTATGTTTCAAGAGGAAGTAGTTTGTATAAAAGTGCTGACGCAGGTAAAACATTCACTAAACTCAGTTTTAATTTCGGAACTATAAACTCAATTGAAATCAGCAATAATGATAGTAGTGTTGGTTGGATTGTTCTTAATGGAGGTGTTTATAAGGCAACAAATTTAAATACAGCAAATCCTACTTTTACAAATATTAATGGGAACTTGCCTTTTAATGATAATAAAATTGTTTTAAGGCATCATCCAGGAAATAAAGACAATAGAATTTATTTAGGGACAACTTTAGGTGTGTATTATATTGACGATACATTAGCGCAATGGCAAACTTTTGATAATAATTTACCCAACTCACCTGTTAGAGATATTGAAATAAATGAAAAAGATGCAAAGTTAATTGTTGCTACTTATGGTAGAGGAGTATGGACTTCTGACATTCCTAATTCTTTTCCAGATAATGAAATAAAGTTAGTTTCTATAGATTCACCTTTAGATAGTTCTACAGGTTGTGGAACAATTGCACCAACAATAACAGTTCAAAATAAAGGAGTTAATGCAATAACTGCAGTTACTGTAAATTATAATACTGATGGAGGAACAAACTCTAGTTTTAATTGGTCTGGTACTTTAGCTTCTAATGCAACAACACAAATCAGCATTCCTGCTTTTGCGTCTAGTGTTGGTAATCACACATTAAATATTGAGACAATTATTAATAATGATACTTTTACTACAAACAACTCGAGTAGTACTTCTTTTTCAATAAATGCATCAACTACTACTCCAACAACAATTAATACTTTTGAAACTGCAAACGATAATTTAGTTGTTGAAACTTTTGGAGGAACAAGTCCTTTTGGTCTTTGGCAAAGAGGTGCTCCACAAAAAGCATTATTAAACACTGTTGCTTCTGGTACTTCTGCTTATATGACAAGTCTTAGTGGAAATCACCCAGATAAAACTACAGGTTATTTATATACAAAATGTTATGATTTTACATTAATTACAAATCCTGTTTTAAGCTTTAAAATGGCTTTTGATATTGAAGAAGACTGGGATCATATGTATGTTGAGTACACAATAGATCAGGGTAAAAATTGGTTAATTCTTGGTACTAAAAATGATCCAAATTGGTATAACAGTAGTTCTAAAGCAAACGGATTACCAGGAAAACAATGGACAGGAGAAGGTGAAGATGCAAGTCCACTTGGTGGAACAAATGCTACTTTACACGATTATAGTTTTGATTTAGCAGCATTTACAAATGAGTCTAATGTTATCTTTAGATTTAAATTTATTGCAGATGATGCTTCTAATGAGGAAGGCGCTTTAATTGATGATTTAGTAACTGTCTCTTATACACATCTCCGAGCCCACGAGACAGGCAGAAATCTC
>OLID01000734.1_pt1 | contig 11851 bp, 11 predicted proteins | sample 1609361 | NCBI WGS metagenome assembly OLID01 (sample SAMN05416778, study PRJEB24817) | seawater metagenome | isolation source: Sea water | place: Canada:Atlantic | collected 2013-07
GATTTCTGCCTGTCTCGTGGGCTCGGAGATGTGTATAAGAGACAGGATTATGATAATAAGGGCTTGGGCACGGAGTCTATGAGTTTTGGTTTACGTAATATGGGAGATGTTACAGCTTACCTAGATTATAATTACACTGATAAACTTTATGTAAAACAAGTAGTTGATTATATTCAAAAATCTATTGAACAATACAACGAAGCCCAAACAGATGAAATTTCACAACAAAGTTTAACACAAGAGTCTTTTGAGTCTGAAATGGCCTTTGCTAAAAATATAAAAATTAATAAGGCAGGCTTGGTTATTAATAACCAAACACTTATTCAAGATTTAATAAAACTTTACGCAGCGATGACTGGTCAACAACCTGATCAAATGAAAGTTATGTTGAGCCAACAACTAGCCATGTTCGCTAACCAGACAAAATCAGATTTTTCTAAAGGTTTCTTTGATAGCTTGGCTAATTATATTAACGATCCAAAAAAATATGAGGTTACCTTCATTCCAAAAGGAACCGTAACCTATAACGAAATCTTAGATAACTATTTTCAGGCCATAGAAAAATTACAGAAAGAAAATCAAGCAAATACACAAGTTGATCAAAATAGTACAAAACCAAATAATCAGGCACAGGTTACTCAACCTCAACAAGAAACTGGCGTTGACCAATATAATGCAGTTCAAAAAGCATACGAAAATACACTAGAATTATTTCATTATCAATTCAATGTAAATGGTAAAAAATATCAGTAATCTGAATTGATAATTTAAAAGGCGCACTCTTCTTTAAATCATTCTGGTTAAAAATATTAAGATCAACTAAAAAGTTAAAACTCTGTCCCAACAAATATTAGCCTAATTAAGGCTATTTACTAATATCTGATTGATCTAATTCAAAATCGTCTGAAGGATGTTCTAAACTGACTTTACCTAATAACCCTTTTCTAAAATCTTGAACAACCCGTTCGGCCGCTTTAGTTCTAGCTTTGTCATCTAATACAACATTTTGATCGCAGCCTAATATTTTTCTATAAATTGAAGTTAACTCAAGTGACTCAATATCCATTTTATAACGATTTAATAAATTACACGGGTAACGTTGGATGAGTCTGTGAATGATAAACTCTGAAATATCTGAATAATCAAATGCAGTATCTTTAATACAACTAATAGCCGCTAATTTTAAACCAATTTCTCGACTTTTCGTATTTTTCAGCATGACACCAGGGGAGTCAAATAAGGTAAACGTATTATCAATTTTTATGGTTTGGATTTGACGAGTTACTGCGGGCGTATCCCCAACTTTGGCTATCTTTTTTTGTGATAAACGGTTAATCAAAGTGGATTTACCCACATTCGGAAGCCCAATAATTACTGCCCTGAGTGGTTTTAGAGTTGTTCCTCTATTTGGAAATAATGATAATGCTTTTTGCATAAACTCAGTTTTTAAATTTTTCGCCGCAAGCGTATTAATGCAATAACTATGCTTAAAATAGCCTAACCAGTTTTTGGTAACTGTAGGATCAGCCATATCTCTTTTAGTCATAATCTTTATAATAGGCTTTGATTTAAAAATATCACAAAGCTCAATATTTGTTGATGCTAGGGGTGCTCTAGCATCAACCACTTCATATACCAGATCAATTTTATTAGCCAATTCTTTAAGCGACTTTGTCGCTTTGTGCATATGCCCAGGAAACCAGTTTATACTCATGGCTTAAATCACTATTTTAGTCTTAATCATCAAGACATTCAGTTTACCATGTTTCTCTTTTATAAATCGCCATACTACTTGTCAAAACATCTGATATTTATATAGACTTAAAAATAGAAATTGGTTCTAGGGGAGTCTTTATGAAATATACCAACACAATCATGGAAAAAGAAGCCAGAAGCGTACCAGAAAAAATTGAAAAACAATTAAAAAAAAATAAATCTTTATGGGAAGACATTTGTAAGTCACTTAAAAAAAGAAACTTAAAGTATGCCATGACAGTAGCCAGAGGAAGTTCTGATCACGCAGCAACTTTCGCAAAGTACTTATTTGAAGTTGAACTAGGTTTAGTGACTTCTTCCGCAGCACCCTCCGTTTATACCATTTATGATCAAAAGTTTAATCATAATGGTGGCTTGGTTGTTGGGATATCTCAATCAGGAAAAAGTCCAGATTTATATGAAACAGTTGCAAAAGCAACGGAGTCTGGTGCACCAACCATCGCATTGGTTAACCAAACTCAATCCCCACTGGCAGAAGCTTCTGAGTTTGTGGTTCCACTACACGCTGACACCGAAGTTGCCGTAGCAGCCACAAAAAGTTATATTTCGACTCTAGTTGCTTTAATCCAATTTAGCGCTATTCATACAGGTAATAAATCACTACTTTCGGCTTTAGATCAACTACCTGAGTTACTTGCTCTATGCAATGAAACCAATTGGGAAAGCGTTATTAACAGTTTTGAACATACTCAACATGCTTATATAGTTGGTAGAGGTTTTAGTTTCCCAATAGCACAAGAAGCAGCATTAAAACTCAAAGAGACATCATCACTACACGCCGAAGCATTTAGCAGCGCTGAAGTTTTACATGGTCCTTTTGCATTAGTAAAAGATCAGTTTCCTGTTCTGGTATTTGGACAAAATGATGCTTCACTCACTGGTGTGATTGAGTTAACAAAACGCATGACCGAAATGGGTGCAAGAACATTTTTATGTTTACCACATACGGACAATAAAGAACATATTGTATGCAGCAGCCGCTTACCAATGCCTAAGTCATTACATCCTAGACTAGACCCAATTATGTCAATCCAGGCATTTTATATTATGGCTGCAAGACTGGCTGTAAAAAGGGGGCTAAATCCAGATAAACCTGACAACCTGAAAAAAGTAACTGAAACGAGATAGTGGTGCAAAGCTATATCTTATCAGGTGCAAAAATATGTCTTCCTGACAAAATTATTGAAAACCATTATCTTGTCATTAAAAACGGTATCATTACACATATCAACCATGAAGAAATCTCAAAACCTAAAAATATTAACGTCATACGCTTAAGATCTAACGAAACAATCATACCTGGTTTTATTGATGTACATATCCATGGCGCCAATGGCTCTGATGTCATGGATGCTTCATTGGATGGCCTCAATAATATTGCGACCACTATCTCTAAACAGGGCGTCACTAGTTTTTTAGCGACAACCATGACAGCAAGTGATGATGCCACATCCAAGACACTTCGTAATGTAGCAGCATACTATAATACAGCCAATAAAAACGGTGCGAAAATATGTGGTATCCATTTAGAAGGACCATTCCTATCTGAAGCAAAAATAGGTGCTCAAAATAGCAAATTTCTGACAAATCCTGATATTCAACTCTTTGAAAAGTGGCTAGAAAAATCTGGAAATTTAATTAAAAAAGTGACTATTGCCCCTGAGATGTCCCAGGCATCACCTTTAATTGAGTATATGGTTAAACAAAATATTATTCCTTCCATTGGGCATACAAATTGTACCGCACAAGAAGCACTAAAATCGATTCATCTTGGCGCCACTAGCGCAACACACTTATTTAACGCCATGAGCGGTGTCAGCCATAGAAAACCTGGTGCAGCAACCGCTATTTTGCTGGATGATCGAGTCTATAGTGAGTTAATTATTGATGGCGTTCATTTATCTCCAGAAATTACCCAACTCGCATATAAAATAAAAGGTAGTTCCAAAATCATGTTAATCACTGATGCCATGTCAGCACAGAGCTATGGTGATGGACAATTTATGCTTGGTGGACAAAAGGTTATCGTTTCTGGAAATGAAGCAAGACTTGAGAATGGAGCGTTAGCTGGTAGTGTGCTTACCATGAATAAAGCCGTTAAAAATATGATGAAAATCACAGATTGTTCATTAGTAGATGCCGTAAAAATGGCAACATTAACCCCAGCTAAAAATATAGGTTTAGATCATAAAACTGGATCAATAGCCATTGGAAAACTTGCTGATTTGGCTGTGTTGGATAAAAATCTACAAATTGTATACACTTATACATCTTATCAGTAAATGTCAACTTATATTTTTGAACCTTGGAAATCATTTCAAATTTCTTGGCTATTTACAGTGTATATGATATAAACACGAATCTTTATTTTTGAAGCCTTGGGAGGGGAAATGTCAAATCAAGTAAGTTATAATAAATGGCTGTTATTTGCTGCCATGTTTTTTGCTGCAATTGGCGGTATGCTATATGGTTATGATATTGGGATCATCAACGGTGCTTTAGCGCCGATTCAACATGAGTTTAATCTTTCTGATACTCAATTATCATTTTTAGCTGGTTCCGTCTTGTACGGAGGTGCATTTGCAACCTTATTTTCAGGCTATTTAGCAGATATTTTTGGTCGCCGTAATATGATCATAACCTCGGCAATTATTTTTATTGTCAGTGTATTTATGATCTATATGGCTGATGGTTATACGTCATTATTTATTGGTCGTTTAGTGCAAGGTATTTCTGTTGGTATTATTACCATTGTCATCCCATTATACATTACTGAAACTGTACCAAGTCATGTTCGTGGTCGTGCCACAGTTTCATTTCAATTAATGCTGACGTTTGGTATTGTATTTGCCAATGCTGCAAGTATCTTCTTTATTGATTCAGGTCATGATTCAGATTGGCGCGGTATGTTTTTAACCGCATTAATTCCAGGAATTATAATGCTTATTGGTAGCTTCCTTTTAGTTCGTTCACCAAGATGGCTAGCAATGAAAGGTGAATTACAAAAAGCCTTAAATGTACTATTGCGGACACGCGAAGAAAAACAAGCTAGAAATGAATTCCAAAGCATTACCACTTCTATTAAGCAAAATACAACGCAAGATTCATTTATAAAATTATTTTCCCAAAGACAATATTTAAAGCCATTATTAATTGTTTTTGCTATAGCAATGTTAGGACAATTAACTGGGATTAATTCTTTCTTGCAAATGTCTTCCATATTCCTACATAAAGCAGGTTTAAATTCCGCAATGGGTGCGATGGTTGGTACTACCCTAGCTACTGCTGTTAACTTTGGTGTTACGATTATCTCTATTTTTATTGCAGATAAAGTGGAACGTAAATATATTGTTTCAGTAGGAACGTTTGGGATTGTGCTATCCTTACTCTACTGTGCTGGCATATCATTCTTTTTACCTGTTTCCGCACTAAAAGGATATTTACTATTAGTTGGTATATTGCTATTTATCGTATTTTACGCAATTGGGCCAGGTGCCTTTATCTGGGTTATTATTTCAGAATTATTACCCAATAAAGTACGTAGTAAAGGTATGGCAATTGCTTTATTCTTAAATAGTTTGGCATCATCAGCCCTAGCCTCCGCTTTCTTACCTATGTCAGATATTTTTGGTTTTGGTGGAATGTTTTTATTCTGTGCCTTTACCACTGTTATTTATTTCTTAATTGCTGTATTTTTAATTCCCAAGACAACAGGAAAAACTTTGGAAGAAATTGAAGCAAGCTTCTAATAACACTAATATTTTAGCGATTGATACTTCTACCGATCAATGTTGTGTGATGGTCGATACACAAACACAACTAATATCCTTAATAGAATCTCAACCTAAACGTCATAATGAAGTCATTATTGACTTAATGAATACTGCACTCTCAAAAGCCAATATTAGCCATACAGATATTAACTACATCGCCATAGGTATTGGTCCTGGCAGTTTTGTTGGGGTACGCTTAGGTGTTGCTGCTGTTAAAGCCCTTGCGGCAATTTTTAACCCACCAATTGTTACTTTTTCTAGCCTGTTATCGATATCAGCAACCGCTGCTAAAACTTCACATTATCAATCTATACAACCAGTTTTAAATGCCAGAATGGGTGATGTATACACTGCTTCATATACTTTTAATGGGCAAAATATTACAACTAATAAGCCAGATTCTGTTTGTAAAATAGATGAAATAGAAATATTAAAAGATCATTTATATATTGGTGATGGTGTTAACTTATTGCCCGAACTGTCGTTAGCGTTGAATCAAGATAAAAATCTCATTGATCTTAGAGATATTGCTCCTTATATAAGACAAAAAATTGAAAAAAAACATATAATTAATGCATTAGACCTAGAGCCTGTCTACCTGCGTGGTACTCAGCATTGGAAAAAAATAAAGGATTAATGCATGTTTACAAATTTTTTCATAGGTGAAGTCCTTGGCTCACTCTTCATGATTCTTTTTGGGGGCGGTGTCGTTGCAACTGTTTTATTAAAAAACTCTAAAGGCGAACATGGTGGCTGGATTGTCATTACTGCAGGATGGGGCTTTGCGGTTATGGTCGGCATTTTTGTTGCTCAAGCAGCAGGATCACCCCAAGCCGACTTAAACCCAATCGTTACTTTATCAAAATACTTTTTAGGCATTTATCATTCTATACCTCATATTTTGTTAGCCATGCTTGCTGAATTAATTGGTTGCTTTTTAGGCGCTATTTTTGTTTGGTTAATTTATTTACCGCATTGGAAACCAACCAACAGTGCACGCTTAAAACTAGTTATATTTTCTACTTCCCCAGAAATACGAAACACACCGTCAAATTTTATTTGCGAAGTGATTGCATCCGCTGCCTTAATTATTATTGTCGGTGCGCTAATCAAGTATAAAACCTTTGTACCAGGAGAGTTGCCTTATATCTTTGGCTTTGTGGTTTGGGCAATTGGATTATCACTTGGGGGACAAACAGGCTATGCAATCAATCCAGCACGAGATTTAGGCCCACGAATCGCCCATGCTATTTTACCCATTTCAGGAAAAGGATCATCGGAATGGGACTACGCTTGGATACCGATTATTGCCCCAATCGTTGGCTGTGTTTTAGGATATTGTGTTATCAAGCTCTTTATTATTGCTTAAATTCGCCATTAATAGTGTTAATTTAAATTTAGTCACGTAAAATATGCACAAACTCTGAACATTAATTATTTATGATAAAAGCGGTTGCTCTCATATCAGGTGGTCTAGACTCACTACTTGCTGCAAAAATTATTCAAGATCAAGGCGTACATGTTGAAGGTATTAACTTCTTTACAGGCTTTTGTGTAGAAGGTCATACCCACGCCATTCGTAAAAATGACAGTAAAAAACCTAAACGGAATAATGCCCTATGGGTGGCTGATCAACTTAATATGAAACTTCATATTATTGATGTGATTGAAGAATACAAAGACGTCGTTCTTAACCCTAAATATGGCTATGGTGCCAACATGAACCCATGTTTAGACTGTAAAATTTTTATGGTTAAACGTGCTAAAGTCTGGGCTGAAGAAAACGGTTTTGACTTTATTATTACTGGTGAAGTTGTCGGACAACGCCCTATGTCCCAACGTAAAGATACCATGCCGTTAATTCAAAAGCGTTCAGGCATTGAAGAAAAATTATTACGCCCTCTTTCGGCTAAAAACTTACCAGAAACCTTGCCAGAACGTGAAGGTTGGGTTGATCGAGAAAAATTATTTGGCTGGTCGGGTCGAGGCAGAAAACCACAAATGGCATTAGCAAAAGAATTTGGGTTTGAAGATTACGCAACCCCTGCTGGTGGATGCTGTTTTTTAACCGATAAACAATATTCAGAAAAATTGGTTGATCTTTGGAAAACCAGAGGAAATCGTGAATATGATTTTGATGATATTATGTTACTTAAAATTGGTCGACATATACGCCCAACCCAAAAATACAAACTCATTATAGGTCGGGAAGAAGGCGAAAATAACTTTTTACAAGGCTACCGCAAACAGTTTACGACGATTTATCCCACTTCAACTGTTGGCCCGTTAACATTAGTCGATGGAGAATTTAATCAACATGATCAGGAACTCGCCGCTAAAATTGTTGCACGTTACTGCCAACTAAAAGATCAAAAAAATGTAACACTTAATATTACCACACCTAACGGTGTATCAAATGAGCTGACCGTTGAAGCCTATACACCAGAAGATATACAACAAGAATGGTATGTTTAAATATGGAAAATATAGAAACGCTAGATGCTAAACGTTTACTGTGCCCTATGCCAGTTATCAAAACGCAAAATAAAATAAAGAAAATGCTACCTGGTCAAAAACTCATTGTTACCTGTACTGATCCTGGCACATTACAGGATATTCCTGCTTGGTGCAGGATTAATGGGCACAAATTAGAAAAAATTGATGAAGCGCAATTTGAAGTTACTTTTCATATCATCGTTGGAGAATAACATGGACAAAAAATTATTAACCATTTTAGCGTGTCCTAATTGTGGGCATAGTATCAAATTAAAAAGTGATGAGCTGATTTGTAAAGCTTGTAAACTTGCTTATCCAATTGAAGATAACATCCCCGTTATGTTAATAGAAGAAGCTAGAAAAATTAGCTTAGAAGAGTTGGATCAGCTATGAGTAAAAAGCGCGTTATTATACCAGCAAGAATGAAATCAAGCCGACTGCCTGGAAAGCCTTTATTAGATATCGCTGGCAAACCAATGATTCAATGGGTATATGAGAAAGCACTTGACTGCCAATTGGATTCTGTACTTATTGCAACTGACCATCAGGATATTTTTGATGTTTGCCAAAATTTTGGTGCGGATGTAGTTTTAACCTCTGAAAACCATATTTCAGGTACAGACCGCCTGGCTGAAGCAGTAAGCCAAAAAAATTATGCTGATGATGATTTAATCGTTAACATTCAAGGGGATGAACCTATTATTCCTGCAAAAATAGTTCATCAAGTTTTAGACAATTTAGAAAAACATCCAGAAGCCTGTGTTTCAACGCTTTGCGAAACAATTAAAACCCATGAGGAAATGTTTGATCCTAATGCCGTTAAGGTCGTCTTTGACAAAAATGGCATCGCTTTATATTTTTCCAGAGCACCTATTCCGTGGGATAGAGACCACTTCCCCAAAGAACTTACTAACGCGGTGAAATGCTACCGCCATATTGGTATGTATGCTTACCGAAGTGGCTTCTTAAAACAATATACCAAGCTAACACCAAGTGAACTAGAACAATGGGAAAGCTTAGAACAATTACGTATTTTATGGCATGGACAAAAAATTCATGTTGATATTGCCTTGGAAAAAACACTTCCTGGAGTGGATACTCAAGAAGACCTAAATCGGATACGTCGGTTCCTATCAAAATAATCGCTATTGAATATTACACACTGAAAACATTATGAAGATTGCAGCTCAATTGAGCTGCTTCATCAAAAGTTTGGACTTGATATCCAAACTACTTGGCTCATCCTTGAACCTTCTTCCCTCGTTCTTATTGCATTTCCACATCCTGTGAAATAAGCTTCCTAGCGATGCCAATTGCGAGGTACACACGTAGTATAACAACAAGTTTTAAATATAAAATGGCGATTTTACCTTTTATTATGTGAGATATTCGCCATTATTTGATAATAGTTTCATTGCATTAGAAATATTGATTCCAACACCTAAAATAACCTGTATTTTTGTATGAATTACACTCAAATAAGGTTTTATTTGTACTTAATTGACCAACAATGATGTATATTCGGTCGTCTTTTAAAATCTTCAGGTAAACATTTATTGCTGATATCTTCACAGTGGTACTGATTGATAACGTCCTGATCTAATTTAAATCTTCGATAATTGTTAGAAAAATATAAAACACCATTTTTATTTAGAGACTGCATCGTTAAATTTATCAGCTTGACATGATCTCGTTGTATATCCAAGGTTTCTTCCATTCGCTTAGAATTTGAAAAGGTGGGTGGATCTAAAAATATGACATCAAATTTTTCATTATTTCTTTCTAACCACTTTAAACAATCTGCTTGAATAAATTGGTATCGATTGGTATTCAAATTATTTAATTGGAAGTTACGTTTTCCCCACTCTAAATAGGTATGAGACATATCAATACTTACAATTATCTTTGCCTGATTTAAAGCTGCTAACGCACTCGCTGTACAGGTATAGGCAAAAAGATTAAGCAATGACTTATTCTTTGCTGATTCAGCAACCATCTGGCGCATGACTCGGTGATCTAAAAATAAACCTGTATCTAAATAGCTTTCAAAGTTGACATAAAATTTTGCTGCGCCCTCTTTAACCATAATATCATTTTGATTATCAGAAAGTTTATTGTATTGCTGATCACCTTTTTGTTTTTTTCGAACTTTAAGGTGGATTTGTTCTAATGGAATTTCTAAGACTTTATGGGTAATATAATAGGCTTCTTGCAGTCTTGTTTCTGCCTTGTATGCATCAATATTTTTACCAGCCTGATACTCTTGAATATGTACATGATTTTCATATAAATCAATGGCAACTGCATACTCTGGAATATCGGCATCATAAATTCGATAACACGAAATCGCTTCACGTTTTGCCCAACGCTGAAGATGTTTTAAGTTTTTACGCAATCGATTCTCAAACATCTGGCTTGATTCGCTTTGATGCTCCATAAATTTCTGTAATAAGCGCGCTGATTTTTCTTCAGGCGACTCAAAACGCATAAAATACTCATCTTCAATTTTAAACTTTAACAACGTTGCTTCTAACGCACCATTGTATAGCTGATAGCGTTTATAACTGCGAATGGTGAGCGATTTCATCATGTTTGGTGCAGATGTAATAATCGACAATTCCCAACCTTTAAAATGATCTTTCAGGTTTTTGCCAAACTGTTTAAAAAACTGTTCTAACTCATCTGCCTGACCTGAATTTAAGCGTTCTCCATAAGGTGGATTACACACAATAATGCCCGTTTGGTTAGCTGGAATTGATAAATTATGATATGAGATTTCCTGTGCATTACATTGCTTAACCTGTATGGCATCTACAAGACCAGATCGTTGAATATTTTGATGCGTGATATCTACCATCTTAGTCGATAAATCCGTCCCAATAACGGTATAATTCTTATCGGCTAAGTTCTTTTCTTTTATTGCTTCCGCTTCCTCTTCAATCTCACTCCATATTTTCTCATTGTGACCACACCAACCATAAAAACCAAAATATTCTCTGTCTAATCCAGGCGCAATATTATAAGCCATTAACGCGCCTTCAATCAGCAAGGTACCCGAACCACACATCGGATCAATTAAACAAGCATTCGGGTTCTCCCGCGCTTCTTTTAACCAGCCAGAACGCATTAAGATTGCAGCTGCCAATGTTTCTCTTAACGGTGCAATACCAGCCTCTAGGCGATAGCCACGTTTATGCAGGCTTTCACCAGACAGACTTAAGCTCACAGAGAATTCATTGCGATTCACATAAATATTAATGACCGTATCTGGTTGCTGGCTTTGTATATCAGGTCGTTTTTGCGTCTGCTCACGGATTTGATCCACAATCGCATCTTTCACTTTATGGATAATAAAAACGGTATTTGATATGGAGGAATGCGAGCCATTGGCATCAATTTTAAAACTGGACTCAGCACGCATATAATCAAGCCAGTTTATTTTTTGAATGTTATCGTATAATTCGTCCTGATCATCTGCTTTAAATGAGGTAATCGGCAGCAATATATGGTTGGCTAATCGTGACCATAAACACGCCTTGTAACCAATTGCTAATGAACCTGAAAAACTCACGCCTGCTCTTTGGCGTTTTACCTCTTCACCACCAAGTTCAGTGATTTCATCAACCAGTAAATCTTCTAGCCCTTTAGCCGTCGTGGCAAAAAAATGGATATCCGTCATGTCAAAATAGCCTAATTATGATTAATTCAGTAAACTCTTTGGAAGAGTATATCATTAAAATATCTACACATGTTTTTTACCTGTCTCTTATACACATCTGACGCTGCCGACGATCTACTCTGTGTAG
>OLID01000735.1_pt1 | contig 11847 bp, 10 predicted proteins | sample 1609361 | NCBI WGS metagenome assembly OLID01 (sample SAMN05416778, study PRJEB24817) | seawater metagenome | isolation source: Sea water | place: Canada:Atlantic | collected 2013-07
TACACAGAGTAGATCGTCGGCAGCGTCAGATGTGTATAAGAGACAGATTGAAGAATTTCTGGTAAAACTTCTTCAATATTCGCTTTGATTTCGTCTGATTTTGATTTCGCGTAAAACATATTTTCTTCGATTCGAAGTTTGAGTTTTGATGCATCAAAAAACTTTGCTTTTTCAATTGTTTTTAAAGACAAAAAATGCTTCGGAATTAACGAGTAATAAAAATCATTATGCTTTAAATTTTTAGAATCAATTAAAGCTAATCCTTCTTCGCTAATTTCAATAAAACGCTTTTCTAATTCTTTTTGATGTTGTGATAATTTCTTTTTTAAAGAAGTAAAATCACTTATCGTTTTTGAGTTTAATTTTTTAAAGTGCTTTGCATCCTCATCTTTCAATAAAATCTTTGCAAATTCATTTAAATCTCTAGAAATATCCCAAGATTTATCTTCTTTCGTTTTGTCTAAAGAATACTCAATCAAAGTATTTGTAATGTCGTTTTCTACACCAATTTTAGATATCAAAACATCAACCGCTAAAGACAATAACGTATCTGAATCTAACTCAACTTCAAAGTTTAAATTTAGTCCCAAATCAAACGCAAAACTTTTAATTATCTTGTGTGTAAAACTATCAATTGTGGTAATTGCAAAAGCGCTATAGTTTTGTAAAATAGCTTCTAAAATTAAACTACTTCTTTTCTGAATTGTAATTGTATCAAGTGTGGTTTCTTTTTGTAACTTCAAGAACAAATCGTTCTTTTTTCCCTCTGAAAAACACTGCAAATTATCCAACACGCGTTCTTTCATTTCAGAAGCCGCTTTGTTTGTAAAAGTTATGGCCAAGATTTTCTGAAACACAAATCTGTCGTCAGATTGCAACACAACTTTTAAATATTCTTTTACAAGCGTAAATGTTTTTCCACTTCCTGCGGATGCATTATAAACCTGAAAATTGGATGTCGTTTGCAAAAAATAGATGTTAAAAATTCCGTTAGCAATTTAACTAAAAAAAGATTCCCGCTTTCGCAGGAATCATAATTATTTTATATAAATAAATTGTGTCTTATCCTAAACCAACATCCAAAGACATCATTACAATAAATCCACCAATAAAACCAAGTGTGGCAATGTCTGTATATTTATCTCTTTGTGTTTCCGGAATTACTTCTTCTACAACTACAAAAATCATTGCTCCAGCTGCAAATGCTAAAGCGTACGGTAAAATTGGCGTAAAAAACGCAACTGCAACTGCTCCTAAAACTGCAGCTACTGGCTCAACAACTGCTGATAATTGACCGTACCAAAAACTTTTAAACCTACTAACTCCTTGTCTTCTTAAGGGCATTGCTACTGCAAATCCTTCTGGGAAATTCTGAATTCCGATTCCGATTGCCAACGAGATTGCAGCAATAATCATTTCTGTTTGTTCTACACCAACTAAGGTTGATGCTGCTCCAAATAAAACTCCAACAGCTAATCCTTCAGGAATATTATGCAACGTAATAGCCAACGTTAATAAGGTGGTTTTATGCCATTCTGTTTTTACTCCTTCTGCTTCACTTTCTTTAAAATTAATGTGTAAATGTGGTAAAATTTTATCCATTCCGAACAATGCCAAAGCACCCAATCCAAAACCAATTGCAGATGGAATTACTTTTACAAATCCTTCTCCAGGACTATTTTCAATTGCTGGTGCTAACAAACTCCAAAAACTTGCCGCTACCATAACTCCTCCTGTAAAACCTAACATTCCGTCTAAAACAGCTCTGTTTAATTTTTTGAAAAAGAAAACTAAACTTGCTCCTAAAGCAGTTAATCCCCAAGTAAATAATGATGCATATAATGCTGCCCAAATTGGGTTTTCTTTTGCAAATACAACGATTTGATCAAATGTGCTCATGATTTTTTATTTATTGTCCGTTTTGGACTTTTTGAATGTATAAATTGTTTGCAATTTTATTTGAAATTGAAATCTTTTTATTGTTGATTTTAATGGTCATAGAACCATCAAAGTCTTCTTTTTCAATTACTGTAATTTCTTGTCCTAATGCAATTTTTTGTTTGTCTAAAAACTGTAAAAATGTTGATGATGAATCGTGTACACCAACACAAATTCCAAATTCATTTATTGTTAAAGTTGCTAATAAGCTTTTTTCAATTTGATCTAAATTTCCTTCATTATCAGGAATCGGATCTCCATGTGGATCATACTTTGGAAAACCTAATAAAGCATCAAGTTCGTTAATTAGTTTAGGCGATTTGATATGCTCTAATTGTTCTGCAACATCGTGTACTTCATCCCAATTAAAGTTTAATTTTTCTACCAAAAAAACCTCCCACAAACGGTGTTTTCTAATAATATTTGCAGCCGTTTTATTGCCTTCTTTTGTTAAAGAAACACCTTGGTATTTCCTATAAACCAACACGTTTTTGTCTGCGAGTTTTTTTACCATATCAGTTACAGAAGACGCTTTTGTTCTCAATCTTTTTGCAATAGCATTTGTACTTACTCCTTTATTTGAAGTAATTCCCAAATGATAAATTGCTTTTAAATAATTTTCTTCTGAAGACGTAAACATGTTCTTTAATTTCAATGCAAATGTATTTAATTTTAAGTTAGTATAAAAATATTTTTAGTCTTGTCTAAAAATAAATTATTACAAATACTTATAGTACATTTGCTAAAAATAGTTGAATTGAGTACAGAGATTATAATTAATCGATATAAAAATTCTGCTAAGTTTCAGCAGATTTTATCGGAACTTCAACACGAAAAAAACCATTTTCAAATTACGAATTTGGTTGGATCGTCGTTGTCTTTTGTTATTTCCGAGAGTTTTAAAAAAACAGAAAAACCATACCTTTTAATCTTTAATGATAAAGAAGAAGCGGCTTATTATTTAAATGATTTTGAACAATTGTTGGGTGATAAAAATGTGCTTTTTTATCCAGGTTCATATAGAAGGCCTTATCAAATTGAAGAAGTAGATAACGCAAATATTCTATTAAGGTCTGAGGTTTTAAATCGAATAAATTCACAGAAAAAACCTGCAATAATTGTAACATATCCAGATGCGTTGTTCGAAAAAGTTGTTACTAAAAGAGAATTAGAAAAGAACACCTTAAAACTAAGTATTGGCGAAAATCTTTCACTAGATTTTGTAAACGAAGTATTGTTCGAGTACAATTTTAATCGTGTTGATTTTGTAACTGAACCTGGCGAATTTTCTGTTCGTGGTGGAATTATAGATGTGTTTTCTTTTTCGAATGATGAACCATACAGAATTGAGTTTTTTGGCGACGAAATAGAAAGTATTAGAACCTTTGATGTAGAAACACAGCTTTCTATAGAAAAATTGAAAAAAATCAGCATTATGCCAAATGTTGAGAATAAAGCATTGCAAGAAAAGCGTGAAAGTTTTTTAAAATATATTTCATCAAAAACAATTATTTTTCATCAAAATATAGAATTATTAACGGGTAAATTAGATACTTTTTACGCAAAAGCAACCGAAGCCTTTAAAGAATTATCTACAGAAATAAAACACGCAAAACCCGACGAATTATTTTGTAATGGCGCGTTTATAAAAGAACAAATCAATCAATTTTCTGCCGTTGCAGTCAATCAATCAGAAAAAGCAAAAACTTCTACAAACGTCACGTTTAAAGTTTCCCCTCAACCATCTTTCAATAAACAATTTGATCTTTTAATCAAGAATTTAAATAACTATTCTAAACAAGGTTATACCAATTATTTATTTTGTGGAAATGAAAAACAAGCACAACGTTTTCATGATATTTTTAATGATGTTGAAGAAGAAGTTCATTACGAAACGATTGTTTTTCCAATTCATGAAGGGTTTATTGATGCCGACGAAAAAATAGTTTGTTATACAGATCATCAAATCTTTGAACGTTATCATAAATTCAGATTAAAAAATGGTTATGCAAAAAAGCAATCTATCACATTAAAAGAAATCAATAATTTAGAAATTGGAGATTATGTAACACATATTGATCACGGAATTGGAAAATTTGGTGGTTTACAGAAAATTGATGTTGAAGGAAATAAACAAGAAGCCATCAAATTAATTTATGGTGACCGCGATATTTTATACATCAGCATTCACTCATTGCATAAAATTTCGAAGTTCAACGGAAAAGATGGAAAACCGCCAAAAATTTACAAATTAGGTTCTGGGGCTTGGAAAAAAATCAAACAAAAAACCAAAGCTAGAGTTAAACATATTGCCTTCAATTTAATTCAACTATACGCAAAAAGACGTTTAGAAAAAGGGTTCCAATTTGGTCCAGACACACATATGCAACATGAGCTGGAAGCGAGTTTTATTTATGAAGATACGCCAGATCAATTTACATCAACACAAGATGTAAAAACGGATATGGAAAAAGAACAACCAATGGACAGATTGGTTTGTGGGGATGTTGGTTTCGGTAAAACAGAAATTGCTATTAGGGCTGCTTTTAAAGCAGTTGATAACGGAAAACAAGTTGCCATTTTAGTGCCAACAACTATTTTGGCGTATCAACATTTTAGAACATTTACGGAACGGCTAAAAAACTTTCCTGTAACAATAGATTACCTAAATAGGTTTAGAACAACCAATCAAAAAAACCAAGTAATTGAAGGTATTTCTGATGGAAGTGTTGATATTGTTATTGGAACACATCAATTAACAAATCAGCGAGTGCAATTCAAGGATTTAGGGTTATTAATTATTGATGAAGAACAAAAATTTGGTGTAGCTGTAAAAGACAAATTAAAAACGATAAAAGAAAATGTTGATACGTTAACATTAACGGCAACTCCAATTCCAAGAACGCTACAATTTAGCTTAATGGCAGCGAGAGATTTATCAGTAATTACAACACCGCCACCAAATCGTCATCCTGTAGAAACTAATGTAATCCGTTTTAGTGAAGAAACAATTAGAGATGCTGTTTCATATGAAATCTCTCGAGGCGGACAAGTGTTTTTCATCCACAACAGAATCGAAAACATTAAAGAAGTTGCTGGTTTATTACAACGATTAATTCCGTCTGCAAAAATCGGAATTGGTCATGGTCAAATGGAAGGAAGAAAGCTAGAGGAATTGATGCTCGGTTTTATGAATAATGAGTTTGATGTATTGGTTTCTACTACAATTGTTGAAAGCGGTTTAGACGTACCAAATGCCAACACTATTTTTATTAATAACGCCAATAATTTTGGTCTTTCAGATTTACATCAAATGCGTGGACGTGTTGGTAGGTCTAATAAAAAAGCCTTTTGTTACTTTATTACGCCACCATATCATATGATGACAGATGACGCGAGAAAACGAATTACAGCATTAGAATTATTTTCTGATTTAGGAAGCGGAATTAATATTGCCATGAAAGATTTAGAAATTCGTGGGGCAGGTGATTTATTGGGTGGAGAACAAAGTGGATTTATCAATGATATTGGATTTGACACGTATCAAAAAATACTTTCTGAAGCCATTGAAGAATTAAAAGAAAATGAGTTTAAAGAATTATACCCGACTGATAAAACAAAACCGAAAGAGTTTGTAAAAGAGGTAACAATTGATACCGATTTCGAAATTTTGTTTCCTGATGATTATGTGAACTCGATCACAGAACGTTTGAATTTATACAACGAGTTGGCCAGTTTAACAAAAGAGGTTGAAATCAAACAATTTGAAACAAAATTGATTGATCGATTTGGGGAATTACCAATTCAGGTTGTGGATTTATTAGACTCTGTTCGCATAAAGTGGTTTGCTAAAAAATCTGGTTTAGAAAAAATCATTTTAAAGAAAAAACGCATGATTGGTTATTTTGTTTCTGATCAACAAAGTTCCTTTTATCAAACAGAAAACTTCACAAACATGTTAAAATACGTACAACAAAACAGTAAAAGCTGTGTCATGAAAGAAAAGGAAACTAAAAATGGTTTGCGATTATTAATTACGTTTATTCATATAGATTCTGTTTCTAAAGCATTGTCTGTTTTAAAAGCTGTTTAATTTGAAAAACACACATACAAATCAACTTTTTGGATTGTTATTGGCAACATTATTTATCAGCACTTCTGGTGTTTTAGGTAAATACATTGCAATGCCATCTGAAGTTATTGTTTGGTTTCGTTCTGCTATTGCAATGGTTTTCTTATATTTTTATTGCAATCTGAAAAATATAAGTTTAAAAATCACTCGTGTAAAAGACATTCCTTCTTTAGTGATTAGTTCTTTGTTCTTAGGAGCACATTGGATTACGTATTTCTATTCTTTAAAGCTATCAAATGTTGCTATTGGTGTTTTGTCTTTATATACATTTCCTGTGATTACAGCTATGTTAGAACCTCTTTTTATGAAAACAAAATTTGACTATGTTCATGTTTTGTTGGCTTTGTTGGTTTTATTAGGTATCTATATTCTTGTCCCAGACTTAAATCTACAAAGTTCGTATACAAAAGGGATTTTGTTTGGGGTTTTATCTGCATTTTTATATGCTGTTAGAAGTTTAATTCTAAAAAGAAATCACACACATAAATACCATGGATCTACCATTATGTTTTATCAAACAATGATAATAAGTGTTGTGCTAATTCCTGTACTCTTTTTTATGGATGTTTCAAATATTACGACTCAATACCCATATGTTTTGTTGTTAGGTGTTCTAACAACCGCATTAGGGCATAGCTTAATGGTGAGAGCATTTAAACATTTCTCCGTTTCAACCGCAACAATAATCAGTAGTGTTCAGCCAATATTCGGAATTATTTTAGCGTTCTTATTCTTAAATGAAATTCCGACCATCAATACTTTTTTTGGTGGATTGTTGATTTTATCTACCGTTGTAATTGAAAGTATTCGATCTAAGAAAAAGTAGTTTTAAATAGCCTCAAACAATTTTCCTGGTAAGGGTTTTAAAACGCCCTTCATTTCTAATTGTAATAAAAATGGTGCTAATTTATAAATCGGAATTTGACAATCTAAAGCAATTACATCCAATAGTTGTTTTCCGTTATTTAATAAGTAATCGTAAATTTTTTGCTCTTCATAATTTAACTCAATAAATAATTGTTGTTGTTTAGGTGTAGCGTTTTTCGCTTGAGACAAATCCCAATTGAGCATTTTTGCCACATCTTCAGCAGATGTTAACAAGGCTGCTTTGTGATCTTTAATTAAACGATTAGATCCTTTACTGAACAAGTCTGTTGTTCTTCCAGGAACTGCAAAAACATCTCTATCGTACGAATTAGCAATATCTGCAGTAACTAAAGAGCCCCCTTTTTCAGCAGATTCTATAATAATTGTTGCCTGAGAAATACCAGCAACAATTCTATTTCGTTTTAAAAAATTTTCTCTCAAAGGGTTTTCATCATGCCAAAATTCTGTGATAAACCCTCCATTTTCATTCACTTGATTGATATATTTTTTATGAACTTTCGGATAAATTTGCTCAAAACCATGTGCCAAAACAGCAATGGTTTGTAATTCGTTTTTTATGGCTTCCTTATGTGCACAAATATCAACTCCGTAAGCAAATCCGCTTACAATTATTGGGTTGTATTGTTTGATGTCTTTTATAAATTCTTTGCAAAAACCACGCCCATAAGAAGTCATATTCCGTGTACCAACAATACTGATGATGCGTTCATTTTTTAAGTCGATTTTTCCATCTTTAAAAATTAAAATTGGTGAATCGATGCATTGTTGCAAGTTTTTGGGGAAATCATCTTCTAAAAAGTAAGAGGTTGTAATGTTATTTTCTTCGATGTAATTAAGTTCTGTTTCGGCAAGAATTTCGTTTTTCTTATCAAACAATTGATTGGTAACGTGTGTTCCAATTCCATTGACTTTTAATAAAGTAGCGGGTTTTTCTTTAAATATCTGACGAACATCGCCAGTGGCAACAATTAGCTTTTTTGCTAAAATATCGCCCACAGCTTTTGTCTTTTGTAAACGCAAAATGGCTTTTAATTTTTCTTTTTTCAAATCGCAATAATTTGACAATCAATATACAACAAATTTTTGTTGATAAGTTTCTAATCAGTCTCGGATTTTTTGCAAAAAAATACTAACTTTGTTATTATGACTTTAACTAGCTACATCAACGATTTATTATACAGATACGATTGCGTAATTGTTCCTGATTTTGGGGGATTTGTAACCAATGCTATTTCGGCAAAAGTGAATCATTTTTCACACACATTTTATCCACCAACAAAACAAATCACGTTTAATTCGCATTTAAAAAACAATGATGGTTTATTAGCAAATCATATTGCTTCTTCAGAAAATATTTCTTTTGAAAAAGCTTCTAAGAAAATTAGTGAAGTTGTAAATAGTTGGAATACTCAATTAAAAACCGAAGCTGTTGTTATTGGTAAAGTTGGGAGTCTGTCTTTAAACAAAGAAAAGCAACTAATTTTTGAACCAAATACCGCATCGAATTATTTGATTGAAACTTTTGGGATGAACTCTTTAAGTTCTCCTGCTGTTAAACGATTAGAATATCAAAAAGAAGCTGCAATATTAACGCCTATTGTTGTTGCTAAAAAGTCTTCAAACTTTTTAAAATACGCTGCTTCTGTTGCAATTTTATTTGCTGTTGGTACAATTGGATGGAACGGTTATCAGAACAATCAATTACAAGAACAATACACAAAACAACAATCTGATGTTGAGAAGAAAATTCAATCTGCAACTTTTGTTATTGGAGATCCTTTACCAACAATTCAGTTAAATGTTGAAAAAGAAGGACCAAAAAACTTTCACATTATTGCTGGTGCTTTTGAGTTTCCAGAAAATGCTGAAAAGAAACTACGTCAATTAAAAGCGAAAGGTTTTGATGCAGAAATCATCGGAAAAAACAGATGGGGTTTAACACAAGTAACGTATTCTAGTTTTAAAACCAGAGCAGAAGCTTATAAAAGCTTAGAAGAAATCAGAAGCTCTCATTCTGAAGATGCCTGGATGTTTATAAAGAAATTACAGTAAAACACTTTTTTAAATACGAATATCGCAATAACATTAATTTGTTATTGTTTATCTTTGCGAATAATTTAAAATTCTATTTCTAATGAGTTCAAAAACTCCATCCGAATCATTAACTGTTTTAACAGATATGGTTTTACCAGGCGAAACAAATCCTTTAAATAATTTATTTGGTGGTGAACTGTTAGCAAGAATGGATAGAGCTTGTAGCATTGCTGCACGTAGACATTCTAGAAGAATTGTTGTAACCGCATCAGTAAATCATGTTTCTTTCACAAAAGCTGTACCTGTTGGAAGTGTTGTAACTGTAGAGGCAAAAGTTTCAAGGGCTTTTAAGTCTTCTATGGAAGTGTATGTTGATGTTTGGATTGAAGACAGAGAATCTGGTTTAAAATCTAGAGCAAATGAAGGTATTTACACATTTGTTGCTGTTGATGAAACAGGAAGTCCTGTTCCTGTTCCGAAAATTATACCAGAAACCGATTTAGAAAAAGAGCGTTTTGACGGAGCGTTAAGAAGAAAACAATTGAGTTTGATTTTATCTGGAAAAATGGATCCAAATAATGCTACAGAATTAAAAGCGCTGTTTAATTAAATTATCTTTTTAACAACCAACTTGCTGGGTTTTGCCTATTTGTTTCTTTATGTAAAACAAAAATCAATGTCGTTTTTTGATTGATTTTATTGGTGAAAATCTTTCCTAAAACTTGACCTGTTATAACGTTATCACCTTTTTTCACTGTTAACGTTTCTAAATTATTATAGGTTGTGATATAATTTCCATGTTGAATTAAAACTGCTTTTTTTCCACCAGTTAGAACTTGTATTGCCAAAACTTTTCCGTTAAAAACACTTTTTGCAGTTGCTCCTTTATCGGTTGCAATGTGCAAACCAGAACTTGTAATTGTTATTCCGCGTAAAGTTGGATGTGCCTGTGTGCCAAATCTTCTAACGACCAGGCCGCTCTTTACTGGCCAAGGTAATTTTCCTTTATTACTTTCAAACTTTTTTGCTAATATTTTAGCTTCTGGAGTTAATGCAAATCCTTTGGCTTTTTTGATGCCTTTTAAAGCATTAGATTTTGCAATAGCGTCTTTAATAATTTTATCTATTTGTGCCGAAATTTTACGTTCCTCTTGTTGCTTCGCTTTTATTTCTCTGATGTATTTTCTTTCGTTTCTTTTTATTTGAGAAACTAATCTTACTTTATTTTTTTTATCTGTTTCATTTTGTTTTTTTTCAGCAATTTCAACTTTAATCAATGTCTCTTTTGCTTGTTTCTTTAATGAAAGTGAATCGTTTAATTTTTTTACAACATTAGTTTGAACCACAATTTCTTCTCCTTGCTTTTTTCGAAAAGAAGTGTATTGTTTCATGTATTGCATACGTTTGTATGCTTGTCTAAAACTTTCTGATGACATAAAAAACAGCAACTGACTTTGTTTAGATTTGCTTTTATATGATTTAAAAATCATGTCAGCATAATCTTTCTTTAAAACAGTAAGTTCTTTAGTTAAATTTGCAATTTCTTTTTCGTTTTTACCTATTTCTGAGGACAAAACGACAGCTTCACTATTAATCGTTTTTAAGTACTCTGTTCTCGTTGCTATTTTTTTGGTAAGATCATCTAAAGCTTCTAAAACGTTTTTTTCTTTTTTCTGCTCGGTAAACAACAGCTTATTTACTTTAACAATTTCTTGTTTTAATTTTTTTCGTTTTTCTTCTAATTGGTTTCTTGTTTGCGCATAAGAAGTATCAATATTAGAGAATAAAGCGACTAAAAATACACAGAAAAAAAGTTTAAATGCTTTCATTAAAAAACAACTTGTTTATAACCTCTTGGCACTCTAAAAGGAATTGAAATATTCTTATTAAAAATCACTGATCTATAATCAATATCTAAATTGGTGAATTTTCCGTTGTCTTTTGCTCTAATTTCAATTTTCTTCGGAAAAACTTCACCATCAATTGTTGAGTAGCTTTTATAAGCAACTTTTAATTCTTGCTTTTTTGGACTATTCTGCAATGCTTGCATATCTAGCTTAAAATGATTTGGATTGATCCAAAACAATATATCAAAAAGTGTTTTTTGTTGAACGGGTAACAATAAATGTGCATCGTTATCAACTACAGATTTATATCTCTGCATTTTTAAATCAAAAATAGTTTCGCCTATCAACATACTTTGTAATTGCTTGAAGTTTACTTCAGCACCAAACATTTTTTTAAGTAATTTAAAATCTCCTTTAAAATAAGTTCTGTTGATTTTCTCGTAATAACTAACAGAAGTAGGAGTGATTTTTGCTCTCGCTAATAAAACCAACCCTTTATAAGTAACGTTAATCCAAATTACCTTGTCGGTTTCTATACGTAATTTTACTTTTAACTTATGTTTTTGCTTTTCGTCTTTATAAGCAACATTCATTTTCGCATCAATTGTCCTTTTATTAAGGAATGTAGCAATGTGTTTCTTAGAAACTTTTCTTGCAGACATTTTTTTAGTGACATTCGTTTTACTAACTGCAATACTTTTCGTTTTACATGAAGTAAAAACCAGAAAAGCCACTAAAATCAATCGAAAAAACTTCATTAAAATTTTATTTTTTACGTAATGCTAACGCTTTATTCTTGTTTTTTATTGCTTCACTTTTATTACCTAAACCGTTATAACATTTTGCAATTTCGTCATAAAAATCGGCCTCTAATTTATTGTTATCAATCACAAAATCGATGCCGTTTAATAATTGTTCTAGCCCTTTTTTAAAATCACTATTTTGATTTAAAGCTTTTGCATCTGTCTCTTATACACATCTCCGAGCCCACGAGACAGGCAGAAATCT
>OLID01000736.1_pt1 | contig 11832 bp, 11 predicted proteins | sample 1609361 | NCBI WGS metagenome assembly OLID01 (sample SAMN05416778, study PRJEB24817) | seawater metagenome | isolation source: Sea water | place: Canada:Atlantic | collected 2013-07
CTACACAGAGTAGATCGTCGGCAGCGTCAGATGTGTATAAGAGACAGCATTAATTTTCTAAAAGAAATTTTGTTGAAAAATTATAATGAAAATACTTACATAATCGCCAAGCTTGGCTTATATCAAGTTTCAAAAACAAGGCTATGTTTTTACCAAGAACATATTAATCAAGCAGGTGAAATCTGCCATAAAATGTTGGTTGATGTTGTCTATTTTGATAATACAACGGGCAAAGTGTCGAAAACAGATGATGTTGTCAAAATATATCAATAAAGGTGTCTGAATGTTTGAAAAGTTAAATTTAGAAGGTCAGATTGCATTAGTGACGGGTGCTAATAGAGGGATAGGGTTAGCCATTGTAAACTTGCTCAAAGAGCGTGGTGCTCAAGTAATTGCTACAGCTAGAAAAGAAGAAGATATTGAAAATCTAAACAGTCAGGGATTTATCAGTATGACCTGTGACGTTGCCAATGTTGGCAGTATTGAAGCGCTTAAGGCGCAATTATCTGAACAAAACCTTAAGCCTTCAATATTAATTAACAATGCAGGTATCAGTACACTTAAATTATTGCCACGACTAACAACAAATGAATGGCAAAAAGTAATGAATACAAACTTTAACGCTTGTTTTGAGCTAACTAAACGTTTTATTGGTGATATGTCCAAATTAAAATTTGGGCGAATTATAAATATGAGTAGTATATTAAGCTCGTCACCTCAAAAAGGTTTTAGTCATTATGCTGCCTCTAAATCGGCTATAGAAGGGTTTACACGCTCTATTGCTATTGAATACGCTTCTAAAGGCGTCACGGCAAATTGTATTTGCCCTGGATTTGTGGATACCGAAATGCTAGATAATTTAGGTGAAAAAGGTAAAGAAATGATGCGTTCAAATATACCAATGGGTTATTTGGCAGAGCCCAATGACATTGCTGAGTTAATTTGTTTTTTAGCATCACCAGCAGCTCGCTATATTACAGGTGAATGTATTCATATTAATGGCGGTATGTATTTTAATTAAGCTTTTAATGAATAAAATTGTGACATTTTGTGACATGATTATTCTATTTTATGTTCAATAAACCATCTATATTGATTGTAATATAGCTCGGGGAGAGAGCCTTAACGGAGTTATCTCACCTTGTGTGAAATACTCCGTTTAGTGCTTATAATTCAATTGCATTATTTTCTATGATACAAGCAGAACATGGTCTTGGATCACCATGTTGGTTGATGCTGAAATGAGTGTGCATGTGTTGTCCGCCTGTTCTATAAATAAGATATTTATCACCACTCATTATCCTTTAGCTGCAAAAAGCGATAACATGATTAATATAACAGGAGGAATCATCCAATGATGCATTATCTACATTCAATGAAGAATATGAGTTGTAAAGTGTTTGTGCTTAGCTTGCCATTAATGTTGAGTCAGTTAGCGATTGCGTCCCCAGGTCCGAATGCAGGGAAATACATTACCATTACCAATAAAACAGGACAGACGAACACATTCTATTTTATGGTAGATAAAATATCAAAAATACCTGATTAAACAATACGCAAAGCTAACCAACCCTTGTGTTTACCCTAAAAGTGTCTATTCAGGGCAGGGTAATGCCTTAACTTGTCATCTATCATTAGATAATAATCAGTCACAAAAAATCCCTTTAGATGGTTTTTCGCAAGCTTCACCTGTTATTGATGTGTCAGCAGGTGATGGGCATTATCCTTTAGGACCTTGTAATACAACAGTCGCAGAGTTTACATTAAATTCAGGTGGTTATGACCATTATGATGTGAGTTTGGTGAATGGACAAAATTATAATGTAAAAGTAGTTTCGTCTGCTGCTAATGCAACGACGATTGATTTAAATACCAACAATCTAAGCGATATTAAAAAAACACTCGGTGTATTTCCTCCTGGATGCACCATTTGTGTTCATGGTGGTAAGCCAGCACCAGTTTGGAAAGGGAGTTCAGGACCACCTGCAACTCAGAATTGTCCAGCTTATCCATACAGGAATACAGGCAGTCAAATGCCTTCTGGTTCTTGTAAAGGTGGAACAGAATCTAATCCAACACCAAATTTTTGTCAGTTAGATAAAGAGCCTGTCAGTAAAAGTTATACCGTTATTTTTAGTGAAATTAATGCTGACATGCCTCAACGCTAATTAGGGGATGATATGGGCGGTAAGATCAAATATATTTGGATGGTTATATTAAGCTTAACTAGTGTATCAGCATTAGCGACTGTCTATAACATCAAGAATAATCTCCCTCGTGCGAATGAATACTGTAAATATGGTGGCAATACAGTCAAACTCTTTTATTCAAATAATCAGCCAGATATCAGTCCTGGGGGCAGTTTAGTTGTTGATGGGGATTTCTCGAAAAAGCCATACGGTTTAGGAATACAGGTCAATAATTGGTATTGGGTCGCAACCAGAACACCAGTTCAGAAAGGCCCACCACAAAACCCAGATAACTCGGGCGCACAATTTATGATTAACAGTGATTGTGAAATTACTTCAAAAACGAAACCCGTATATGGTTCAGGAATAGAAACTTATCTCATTGCAAATGTAACAAGTGCGAAAGGTAATAGCGGAGAATGTATTATTTCAATTGATCAAAATACATATACCAATGCGGTTACGCCAACTTGTTGTGCCCCTCCAGGCATTGGTTCCAATACCTGTGTTTCCAGTCAGTGGGGCGAGACGTCTAATGGTAAAAATTGGCCGCCAAAATAGTTTGAGCAGAACCTAAGTTTTTCATAAACACTAATCGTTTTAGAGTATTTAAATTTAGATAAGGTTTATATTTATCAATCCGTAACAAAGTTTAATTGACGCTTGATAAGACAGGAGATCCTTGGTTTATTCACAAGGATCTTGACCATCATTCCCTGAAAAAATTGCCTTGATAACTGGTTGATTAGAAGCTTTTAGTTGGCTCCAAGCTTGTGGGGAAAGTTCACACATACGCGGCCAAGGTCCTTCAGCTTTAAGTACCATCACGCTATCATAACCATCCAGGTCTTTAGTATTAAAAGTACCTGTTGCTGCAACCCCCAGTTTAATATCCGATGCAGGTGAGAATTTAACAGGATCAGAACATGTGTTAAAGTTATCCCTACAGCCCACTAAAGCGATTTGAGCATTAGGTATATTGTTTTTAATCGTGATATCAACATTTTTTTCTGGTGTATCATTTGCACCAACCAGAGCATTACCTGCGCCTAAGCCTGGTGCATCTTTTGTAATACCACTATACCCAGAGTCTTCAGCTGGAAAATACCCATTATCATTCATAGAAATATAGTCAATTCCACTTTCTGCTTGACCATTAAGAAAACGGATGACAACATTTTGTAATGTTACATCTTCATTATGATATTCAATGGCTGCTTTTGCGCGAATAGGATTTTGAGTGAATTTCTGTCCTGGATTATCAAATCCTGTGCCATACTCATCTGGAAAGTAAGAATATATACCCAGACCAGTACCTTTGAAACCAGTCGCATTCTTTGTAATTAAAATTGACGGACAGGCTTCAAATTGCTTTGACTCGACACCTGGCGCATTACAGTCAATCAATGAATTTCCATCGCCATCATCTTTTGGCATGATATATGGAATTTCAGATTGGTAAAAATTTATTTGTCCATTTTTACCATTCCATATGGTTTGATAATTATTGAAATGTTCAACGAAAAGACCATACATTTTAACATCGTCACCATTTACAATTAATCCATGCTCAGCGACATCTTTATCCCAAGCGACTAGATGCTGATCAGGCTCATCAACCGTATTTTTATTATCCCAGGTATAAAAGTCATGATCCGCACGCCATAACCATAGGTTTTGACCAATAGCATAATTAGCATTGACCGTAATACAGTTATATGCTGAAGGTGACGCTTCATTTTCAAATGTTCTAGCTATCCGACAGAAAACGTCTTGAATAATATCTGGATTTGAGGCATCACCTTGCCCTTTAGACCCTAAAGTTAATAAAGTATTACTTTCTTGAGTTGCTGACCCACTTTGAGTACCAGCTTCAAAAGTGACCCCTGAAATCTTTATGCCTTTACTTTCAGTGGACATGCAGCCATTTGAATCTTCACAAATTAATGAAGGTACGCCTAAGCCAAGCACTGTTTTATCGGCTGGGACTTTAATAGTCTTTAAAAGTTTATACATGCCAGGCATAAATATAACGCCTTTTTTGCCTGCTGAAAGTGCATTGTTAAGAGAATCAATTGCATCAGCATTCAACGTAGCAACACTTGCTTCCTGTTCTGCTTCGCCCAATGTCACTATTTCAAAGTCAGATATTGGTAGCATTTGGTTATTTACTTTTACTTTCCAACTATCACTACTTTGTGGATTGTTACCTGTGAGTACAATTCTAGGTGCGTCTTGTGTTACTTGTGGTAGTTGACTCTGGTTATCAATAGTAAATGGCGCAACGTGGCGATTACTTGAAGTATTCCAAGGATTTGCATAGCTTACATCTGCTGCTTGACTCCCTATAATGGTTGGTTGATTACCATCTAGGCCTTGACTATTTTGCAGAAAATAATTCCATAGTGATGATTGAAAAGATTGTGCTTTATCATCAAAAAAATAGAACTGCTGTTGAGAGCCGCCAATAATATTACCATTCACTACCGAGTTACTTAAAAAGCCACCGCTTGCCATGCCGCAAGCCCAGTCTCCTCCCCCTGTGGGGCTATAACCTGTCATCCAATCGCATAATGATAAGTTACCGATAACCTGAATATTTCGAATAGGTGCAGCTTGTGAAATAGCAATACGTAGAATCTGGTTATCATAAGTGGTTGGTACATTAAATGTCATATTGTTCATAGATCGCCAGAAATTATTCAGAGCACCAATCCGATAGCATTTTTTAGCAGCATCTTTATCATTTGCGATATTAGATGAATCGCACTCATTTAAGGCATTAATACCAGGAGTGATGATTGTATTGTCTTTCGAAGCGCCAACACCCATCACTTGAGTATAATAATTTAGTTTAAATGCTGTTTCGGTTAAAACGGAAGGTTCATCTTTTTTAGGAGCTTTCATGGTGTAAGAGCCAGGTCGAATCAACATTGCGTAACGTTTGTGGCTCCAGTGACTTGTTTCACCGCTAGTTGCACCATCTTGACTACCGCCAATTTGTGTTCCTAATTCCCAAAGTATTTTTCCTGCTTCATCGTTAGATAAAACCCTTCCATCCTTTTTATTATCAACAAAATAAGCACCGCTCGGGCAAGCACCATGAGTCGGTCCTGTTCCTGTGTACTGACAATCACTTGGTGATTTTAATAATGATGCAAAATGACTACCTGAAATTATATTATCTTCATTCCCTCCAGCATTCGCAAACGCACAGCTTACAATTGTGCTTGCAGATAACATTGCTATTATAGATAGTTTTAGTGAATTCATGGCTCTCCTTTGGATTAAAAAATACACAAAGAGTATATCAGGTTGTTTAACGAACTACAGGGGCAGAAATGTCACAAAATGTCACAAATTTAACCTTTTGAATTTTATGGTATAATTTAACTTTAGAGGTTAAAAGTTATCTAAACTTTTTTGTTATAGTATTGAGAGTGGGCAGCTTATTTAGGTCTGGTTGATTAGCCTCAAGTACTCTAGTGTAGAGAATTGAAGTAAGCTGTTATTTTATGAAGCACTCGTGGAATTACAGGTAACTTAGGAATTATTTAAAATCAAAAGATATTTGCTTGTCTTCTATTTTTGTACAGATTTCTTGCTTGAGATAACCAAATTGCTGTAATTGAGCATAAGCATATATTTCATTATGTTTAAGATATGCATGCCATAATTTCTTCATTGTTCTTTTCATTATCTAACTCCTTGTTTTTATAATGTTTACAAGGTGCAAGATACGCCACTTTTGTTACACTTTTATTACAAGGTAAAATAAGAATTTAATTTTTTACAGTTGATCGTAGAGTAATTTAACAACTGCGTCCTGAAAACGTCGCGCCTCTTTTCTTTGGCTGTATTTTAGATCATTAAGCATAATCGAAAAACTTAAACGATGAATTCTACGAGTAAGTACATAACCAGAAAGCGTAGAGCTGGCGTCAAGCGTGCCAGTTTTAGCATGTACTTTCCCTAGTAGACCGTCATTGCTCATACGGTAAGCAATCGTACCGCTAATACCTGATATGGGCAGGGAGTTATAAAAAGTTCTGCCAATATCCTTGTTGTTAAATGTTTCAGTCAAAAACTCTGCCATAAATTTGGGGGTAACACTATCGGAGTGCGAAAGTCCAGATCCATCTTTCATGGTTAAATACGTATCTGTATCTACACCAAGTTCATTATGGATTTGATCTGTTATGCAGGAAACGCCTGATTGAATCGTGCCTGAACCCTTAACCTCTTGTCCTACTGCGCGCGCCAAGCTCTCAGCATAAAGGTTATCTGAATGCTCCAGCATATGTTTTAACAGATAGTTTCTAGTTCCAGAGCAGACATTGGTTAATTCGGTTAAGCCAGATGGCAGTGAGTCAATACTTAGGTTGCCAGTATAGCTTATATGGTTATTTCTTAATAAATCACCAAGTTCATTTAGCGTTTTTAATGCAGGATTTGCAATTGCGAATTTTAAACGCCATTCCCCACGTTTCGGCAAACAGCCAGAAAGTGTCAGTACATTTCTAGAGCTCATAGAAGGACTGAAACTACAATTTTTAGCTTCTGAGCCTGAAACAAATTTGACCTGATTATCTATTTCAATATGGTCTGCATTTGAAATATTTTTGACTTTTGTTTTTTCACCACCAATACTTTGGAGCGCGATAATCATGCAATTTCGGTTTAAATTCATGGAAGAAGCAGGGGCGGCAAAACAATAATCTTTATCAGTTTGTGACCAACCAACAGGGTAGTAATCTCCAGAAAAATTATCTGCGACAGCAATAATATCACCATTAACTTTATGAATACCTTTTGCATAAATATCAGCAACAAGTTTATTTAAACTTGATGTCGTTAATGAAGGGTCGCCTGTAAACTCAATATATAGATCACCATTTAACGTTGTTCCTTTTAACTCAGATTTATCATAATACACACTTGTACTAAAGCTGAAGTTTGAAGACAGTGTTAATAGCGCACCCACTGCCGTGAAAACTTTATTATTACTCGCAGGTGTGTAGCTTGAATTGCTGTCATATTCGTATAACCATTTTCCAGAATTTGTCCTTTGAACGGCAATTCCAATTTTTGCATTACTCAGGTCGTATTTTTTAATTAGTGCTTTAACATCGCTATTTAGTGAAGCCATAACGGCTTGACTAATGATGAGTAAAATGAAAGCTAAGCTGTAAAATTTTGTTTGTCTCATTTGTCCTCTTTTTAGGAAGGTTTGGTTGCTGGTTTTAATATCGAATCTGAATTATCGATGTTAAAATCTACTATCAGTGTAGATGATCAAGTATAAAAATGCAGTCCCGATTGACACTTAATGATTTAAAGTTTGAAATTTCACTTGGTGTGTACACACACGAAAAGCTTATAAAACAAGTGGTTAGTATTAATTTGGTTATTAAATATCAGAAGGTTCCAGCAGGGTGCTGGTCTGATAAAGTGTGCGATGTGGTTTGTTACGATAAATTAATTTCGTATCTTCGACTAAAGTCTACCGAAAAGCATTTTGAGTTGATTGAGCACTTTACCTGGTTTTTATTTAAGGAAATGGCAAAGTATTTGGACCTGAATGCACATATCTCAATTGAAGTTTTAAAAGATCCAAAAATAGCAGGTTTGGAATCAGCAGGTTTTATGCTAGAAGGTGAGATGCAGTGCCAACCGTAACCCTTGGTTTAGGTGCAAATCAAGGCAATAGAATTGCAAATTTAAGAGAAGCCATCTATCAGCTTAATCAATGTGATTACATTCAAATAAACAAAAAATCTGCCGTATTCCGAACCCCCGCTTTACTAAAACCAAATTCACCAAAAGAATGGAATATTGATTATTTTAATTGTTGTATTTCTATCGTGACAAGCTTATCTCCTCGTGTGCTTCTATCTACTACTATTAAAGCAATTGAACGGCAAATGGGTCGTAATCTCCAAGCTGCAAGATGGTCGCCCAGAGTTATTGATATTGATATTTTAACCTGGGGTAATCAAACGGTTAACGAGGAAGATTTACATATTCCCCATATTGGCATATTGGAACGTAATTTTGTTTTACAACCACTACTTCAGATAGACCCGTATTGGAAGCACCCGAATTTTTCTGAGTTAAATTTACACATCCATCTGAAAAAGTTTAAACCATTAGCGTATGCGCCATATCAATTGGATACACCCAAGCTCATGGGTATTTTAAATGTGTCGGAGGATTCATTTTCTGGTGATGGTTTGATGGACATTAATCAAATCGAAAAACAGTTTATTCAATTGGTTAATCAGGGCGCAGAAGTGATTGATATTGGAGCCGTCACAACAAAACCAAATGCGAAAGAGATTTCAATAGAAGATGAATGGAGAAGATTGAAACCTGTTTGCGATCGACTATCTTTGTTGAAGTCTCATGCTGATTTAATGACGATTCCTGAAATAAGCATTGATACCTATCACCCTGAAATTGTTGAGAAATTAATACCGTATTCTGTAGATATGATTAATGACGTGTATGGTATCAATAGCAAAGCCATTGCGAATCTCATTAAAGGAACGACAATAAAGTACTGCGTCATGCATAATTGCGGTAGGGCGGGCGAAGCGTATTTAGATATCCAGACGCCTGCCATTGAACAATTATATGATTATTTCGAAATGAAAAAATCTGAGTTGCTATCGTATGGCTTAGAAGCCAAACAGCTTGTTTTTGATGTGGGTATCGGCTTTGGCAAGTTCCCATTTCAAGTGAAAAATATCTTTGAACACATACACCAGTTGCAAAATCTAGGGGTTAAATTGCTTGTTGGTCATTCTCGTAAGGCTTCTATTTCCGAGTCAGCCAGCCTTATCTTGCCAACAGAAAGAGACTTTGAGACAGCTGTGGTATCTCGGCTTATTCAAGATAAAGTTAATTATTTGCGTGTGCATAATATTGACATGAATCGTCGTGCATTGCTTTGCGGTTAGCTTGGTCTACAATGAGATATTATGTTTATTGAGTAATGTTGAAACTAATATTTTACGTCAAGAGAGTGATGGATGAATCCTAGCCCAACCTTTAAAGCATTAGGTATCATACTAATGCTTTTTAGCTTATCAATGTTGCCACCCTTATTGGTGAACTGGATTTTTCATCAAGATAATGCTGCACCCTTTATTTTTAGTTTTTTAATTATATTTTTTACAGGATTTACTTTTTGGGTTGCCACACATAAAACGCGACGTGAACTTAGAAATAAGGATGGGTTTGTTGTCGTTGTACTGATATGGTCTGTTTTAGCCTTATTTGGGGCAATTCCTTATCTACTATCAAATGGTTTGCATCTAAGTTTTTCTGAGGCTTTTTTTGAGTCTATGTCAGGTTATACAACAACAGGCGCAACCGTCATTAATAATTTAGATAACTTACCTAAGAGCATTCTATATTATCGCCAACAGTCACAGTTTTTTGGTGGCATGGGTATCATTGTGCTGGTTGTTGCTATTTTACCGCTCATTGGCGTGGGCGGTATGAATTTATACCGTGCAGAAGCAAGTGGTCCAATGAAAGAAAGTAAATTAACCCCTCGTATTATGGGTACAGCTAAGGCGTTATGGGTTATCTATGTTGGGTTAACACTAGCTTGTATAATTAGTTATAAATTGTGTGGTATGGGCTGGTTTGATAGTGTTTGCTATGCTTATGCAACCATTGGTACAGGTGGTTTTGCACCTCATAATGCAAGTGTTGCCTATTTTGAATCTGATTTAATTTCTATCGTATGTGTTGTTTTTATGATACTTGGTGGTACAAGTTTTGCCTTACATTTTAAAGGCATCATTAAGTGCCAGTTTAGTAGTTATTGGAAGGATGAGGAATTCAAGAGTTTTATCTATTTTTTGAGTATTATTTCTATTGTGATTGGTTTGACACTGATTGCCGAGAACTATTATCCAGAGAATGAGACAGCTTTAATAGATAGTCTTTTTCACGTCGTTTCATTTGGAACCACAACAGGTTTTACCTTATCAACAGATTATGCAGTTTGGCCATTATTTATTCCCGCACTGTTAACACTGGTTGCTTTGGTTGGTGGTTGTGCTGGTTCTACATCTGGTGGGCTAAAAGTAGTTAGGGCGATTTTAATTAAACGCCACGCCCATAATGAGTTAAAAAAAATTGTCCATCCAAATGCTATTTTTCACACTAAATTAAATGCCAAAGTCATGCCAGATACGATTATGGGTTCAGTTTGGGGGTTTTGTGCAGCGTACTTTTTATCTTATATGGTTCTGTCTATTGTTTTAATCGGGCTTGGGGTGGATACGATTACCGCCTTTTCTGCTGTCTCTGCCTGTATTACCAGTGTTGGTCCAGGGTTAGAAGCAGTCACAGATAATTTTGCTAATTTACCAGCCACTGCCTTATGGATTCTTGATTTGGCCATGTTGATTGGACGATTAGAAGTATTTACGATATTGGTATTATTTGTACCTGGGTTCTGGAAAAAATAGAAGACTAAGTGCATTTCTAATTAGTCTTGTGTAACTCTTTATTGCAGGTTAAAGGTCAAGTCCCATACCCCATGTTCTAACCTTTCGCCACGTTTTTCAAACTTAGTGAGTGGGCGATTTTCTGGTCTTGGTGCATAACCTTCAAATTTATTTTGAATGGATGAATTTTGGGAAAGTACCTCTAGCATTTGCTTGGCATAATCTTCCCAATCAGTTGCACAGTGAATAAACCCATTTTCAGTGAGTTTAGTAACTAACAGTGCGACAAAATCAGGTTGAATCAATCTTCTTTTTTTATGTTTTTTCTTATGCCATGGGTCAGGGAAAAAGATTTGAAACCCTGAAATTCGCTTATCAGGAATGATATGGTTCAAAACTTCTACCGCATCATGTTCTATTAGTTTTAAATTCGTTAAATTTAATGTTTCTATGGCTAATAGTGTGCGACCAACACCTGCCGTATAGACTTCTATTCCTAAGTAATTTGTTTCTGGGTTACTCTTTGCCATTTCAACCAAGGTATCACCATTACCAAATCCAATTTCAATGACAACAGGATTATCATTGGTAAAAATAGTCTTTAGGTCTATTTGTTTCTCAATATAGGGTATGCAGTGAATTTGGCTTAGAGATTTTAGGGCTTGTCTTTGTGAGTCACTAATACGACCACTGCGTTTAGCGAAACTTCTGACCGTTCTTAACGGCTTATTTTCCATAAGATTTTGTATGCTTTTAATGGTGATAACTATTGTATACGGATTAACTTAACTGTTTAAGAATTTTCAAATCAAAATTTAAACAGAATTCATGACACATTTTATTAAGTAGCCTTTTAAACCATGTTTAAACGCTTTTTGTTGGTCATTGTAATTAAAAGTCTCATAAGTATATTGCTGATTATTAAGCGTGACTCGTGCATCAAGAGGCAGTTCACAGCCAATCTGTTGGATATTTCCATTCTCATAATGAATAAAGCCTTGTCGAGTTGCATAGTTATTAATTTCAACAATCTTCATTTTCTGCATAAAGCTTTTAAGATAACCATCCGCCTGGTCTGGTTTATCTACAAATGAATACGGATTCGTTCCAGCTTCAATAAAAGATATTGAGAGCGCATAAAATACAAAAATTAATAATTTGTTATACATTTTGTT
>OLID01000737.1_pt1 | contig 11795 bp, 10 predicted proteins | sample 1609361 | NCBI WGS metagenome assembly OLID01 (sample SAMN05416778, study PRJEB24817) | seawater metagenome | isolation source: Sea water | place: Canada:Atlantic | collected 2013-07
GGCAGCGTCAGATGTGTATAAGAGACAGACTTTCGATAAAGAATTAGGTCGTTTACGTAGAATGAATCCACAAATGGCAGAATACGGAATTCAAAGAAGCTACTTAGAATTACTGTTAGAACTGCCTTGGGGAGAATTTACAGAAGATAAATTCGATTTAAAAAATGCGCAGAAAGTATTAGATAGAGATCACTTCGGATTAGAAAAAGTAAAGGAAAGAATCATAGAACATTTAGCAGTTTTAAAACTGAGAAATGATATGAAATCACCAATAATCTGTTTATACGGACCTCCAGGAGTTGGAAAAACATCTTTAGGAAAATCGGTTGCAGAATCATTGGGAAGAAAATATGTAAGAATGTCTTTAGGTGGTTTGCGTGATGAAGCAGAAATTAGAGGGCATAGAAAAACATACATCGGCGCAATGCCAGGAAGAGTAATTCAAAATTTGAAAAAAGCGGGAACAGCAAACCCAGTTTTTGTGTTGGATGAAATTGATAAATTAACAAATAGCAATCAAGGAGATCCATCTTCTGCAATGTTAGAAGTCTTAGATCCTGAGCAGAATACAGAGTTTTACGACAACTATTTAGAAGTTGGTTTCGATTTATCGAAAGTGTTGTTTATCGCAACAGCAAATAATTTAGGACAAATTCCTTGGGCTTTAAGAGACCGTATGGAACTTATCAATGTTTCTGGTTATACCATTGAAGAAAAAGTTGAAATCGCAAAAAGACATTTATTACCGAAACAATTAAAAGAACACGGTTTAACCAAAGAACATTTAAAGTTAGGAAAAGCCCAAATCGAAAAAGTTGTTGAAGGGTATACTAGAGAATCTGGTGTTCGTGGTTTGGAAAAACAAATTGCGAAAGTGGTTCGTTTTGCAGCAAAATCGATTGCAATGGAAGAAGCATATGATATTGCGTTAACCAATGATGATATCGAAAAAATTCTTGGACCAGCGCGTTTAGAAAGAGATAAATACGAAACAAATGATGTAGCTGGAGTTGTTACAGGTTTAGCTTGGACAAGTGTTGGTGGAGATATTTTATTTATCGAATCTATTTTATCTAAAGGAAAAGGGAATTTAACAATTACTGGAAACTTAGGAAAAGTAATGAAAGAATCTGCTACCATTGCGATGGAATATATCAAAGCAAATGCAGAAGATTTTGGAGTGAATCCAAAAATTTTAGAAAAATACAATGTGCATATTCACGTTCCGGAAGGCGCTACTCCAAAAGATGGACCAAGCGCTGGAGTTACCATGTTAACTTCGTTGGTTTCTGTATTTACACAACGTAAAGTAAAAAACAAGTTAGCAATGACAGGAGAAATTACATTACGTGGTAAAGTGTTACCTGTTGGCGGAATTAAAGAAAAGATATTGGCTGCTAAAAGAGCAAATATTAAAGAGATAATTCTTTGTGATGAAAACGAAAAAGACATTTTAGAAATAAAAGAATCGTATTTAAAAGGATTAACGTTTCATTATGTTTCTGATATGAGCGAAGTAATTGAACTCGCACTCACAAAACAAAAAGTTAAGAATGCTAAGAAATTAGTGTAACCAAAAAAAGCCGCTCATTTGAGCGGCTTTTTTTTTATCTCTTTATAGAGAATTTTCCACTTGGTCCTTTGTAGCTAGAGCATTTTTCTCCGTTTCTAGTAATTCCTATTATAGTGTTATTTTTTAACTCTCCAGAAAAAGTATTTATAGAAGACTTACTGTCTTTTTTTTCAAGAATATCTATAATGATTTGTTTACCTGTTTCTGATAATTTACCGCCAGAATAACTCCATTCGCCAAGTTTAGCATCTACTATTCTAAAACCTCTTATGTAATGTTTTAGATTAGCATATGAAACACTACCAGTGATTACTCCTTTGTTGTCTGTATTTATGTTGAATGCTATTTTTTCGTTTCCATATTTGTAGCTTTCACATTTCCAATTGTAATTCCCTTTCCAGTTTCCAATTAAAGAGTTGTTTTTCTTGTTAAAATTGTTAACCGACTGACAGCTATTGAAAATATTTCCAAGCAGAATTAATGTAATAGCTAATAAATTTATGTGTTTTATTATCATTTATTATCAATTTTTAATCCACCATTTTTAAACAATTCATAAGCAGACTGATAATAAGAAATGGTTTCTTTTAAGAAGTTGTTATCTGTTTGGATTGGTGTTAGCGTGTTTTCTTTTCGGTCCCAATTATAAACAGAATGTTCTTTCGGTGTTTCTAAAATTAATAATCTATTGGGTTTTAAAAGTCCAACTTTTCTGTGATTTCCAATAAAAGCACGTTCATCTTCTGGGTTCATTTTAGAAATATCTTTTCCGAATAACTTGGTGTTGTAACTCCAATTTAAATATCCAAAAAGTGTTGGAAAAACATCAATCTGAGAAGATAATTTATCAACTTCTTGAGGTGATTCTGTTTTAAGATTAAAAATATAAGCTGGAATATGATGATTTCTCACATTGATTTCTGTTCTACCAGCACTGTAAGCACAGTGATCTGCCATGATAACAAAAATGGTATTTTTGTACCAAGGTTTGTTTTTTGCTTTTTCAAAGAATAATCGAAGTGTTTCATCAGTATACTTTACTGCATTTTCTCTAGTTTTTTCTTCAGAATCAATAATGCCTTTTGGAAATGTATATGGTTGATGATTTGAACTTGTCATTATAAAATTAAAAAACGGTTGCTTTTTTGTATGCTGTGCATCTGCAACGTTTAAAAGTTTGTTGAATAAATCACCATCTGAAATAGCCCAAGCATTTTCGAAAGTAACTTCATCATCTTCAATTCGTGTTCTTTTTGTTGGTAAATCTTTAGCTAATCGATGAGGTTTTTTTCTGTCGACAATATCAAAACCATTGTGGCTAAAATAGTTAGTCATATTATCAAAATGCCCATCTCCTCCATAAACAAAAGTTCTAGAATAGCCTTTCTGTTTCAAAATTTCACCAATAGTAAATAAGTTGTCGTTGTTTTCTCTTTTAACAACACTTCTTCCAGGAGTTGGTGGAATAGCTAAACTTATTGCTTCCATTCCACGTATTGTTCTTGTTCCTGTTGCGTATAAATTTGTAAAAAAGATAGATTTTTTTGCTAAAGAATCTATAGTTGGCGTCCAGTTTTCTTTATTTCCAAAGCGCTCCATAAAACGCGCATTTAAACTTTCTAAACCAATAAAAATGATGTTTGGTTTGTGTTCTTCTCCGCTGTTTTTAGTGAAACGACTAATGCTAGTTTTATCAGCAATTAAACTATCGTTTTCAGCTTTAACAACAGTTCTTAAAATCGAATAGTTTTCATCGGATGAAATTGTTGGGTAAAACTCTTTAAAGTTTAATTCATTACTTTTATAAGCGGCGAAAAATGAGTACAATCCAGATTTTGCTAACTCATTTTCGTTAACATTGGTAAACACTTCTGCTTGTGTGTTTTTTATGTTAAAATGAAATAAAGTCAATATTAAAAATACAATTCCAGACGGAATTAACTTTACTTTAAAAGTATCTGAACTTTCGAAAGTGTCTTTATATGCATTTCTTTTTTTAGCGAATTTAATTGAAAGTATTAGTATTAAAACGATAATCCCAATTAATAAAGGAATTGGAAAAGTTTGATGAATGTTTTCAATAACTTCATAGGTGTATAATAAATAATCTACTGCAATAAAATTATATCTACGTTGATATTCTTGCCAAAAAGGAACTTCTGCTAAAAAGGAAAAGATACTGATAAAAAGAAATAACCCATAACTGAATTTAGTTAGAATTCTATCTAATCTTTTTCCGTGAAATTTTGTTGGAAAAATCAATAAGTAAATAACATAAAATGCTAAGAAATATGATAAAGAACCAATGTCGTAAAACAATCCAATTCCAAACATCTTAATCAAATTAAAGAAAGAAAAATCAATGTAACTTATGGCAAAAAAGTATAAAATTAATCTAACTATAAAAGCAAATGTCAAAAAAGTAAGTGCAAATGTTTTTAGTAAACTAAATCGTTTTGGTAGTAATAAAAGCTTCATTTAATAAAACAATATGAACACTAAAGTAAAAAAGTGTGTGAGTTTGAAAAGTTAGATTTGATGTCAAATATAATTAAAATTGATTTAAGAGAAATTCTTTTTTCTCAATGCAATTAATCCCAAAATTGGACCAATCGCTAAAATAACATAAATGTTATTTGAATTTGTGATTTCAAGTAGTTGAGTTAAAATTTGAATACTAATAATTGTAATGAAAAACCCAATACAATTAGCAATTGTAAGCGCAGTTCCTTTAGCTTCTGCTGGAGCATTTTGTGCTACTAAAGTTGACAAAAGTGGTGAGTCTGCAATTACAACCATGCCCCAGAAAAATAAAAAAACAAAAAATAAAACTTCAAATTCACTATTAAAAATGAAAGGAGAAATAATACAACAAGTACAAGATAATAGCAATGAGATAAATGCAATTCTTTTTGCTCCAAACTTTTGAGAAAGAAATCCACTAATAATACAAGCTAGGCCACCAACACCAATAATCAAGAATGAAAACATGGAAATATTAAAAGTTATTTCTGGATTTTCGACACTATACTTTTTAAGTATAATTGGAACAAAAGCCCAAAAGGCATATAATTCCCATGCATGTCCGAAATACCCGAATGTAACAGATCGAAATTTTCTATTTTGAAATACTTTAAAAAAAGCAGAAAAATCTGTTTGCTGGCTTGGTTTTCTAAAAGGGCCATCTGGAACTAAAATGAACATTAGTAATCCTCCTATTGAGGCAAGTGAAGAAGTCGATATTAATACAGTTTTCCAATTAAATGTTTCTGATAATCCATTAAGTAAGTGAGGAAAAGCAGTTCCAATTACTAAAGCACCTACTAAAAAACCAAGTGATTTTCCAAGTCCATTTTTAAAATAATCTGTTGCTATTTTCATTCCAACTGGATAAATTCCTGCAAGAAAAAAACCAGTAAAAAAGCGTAATAAAAGCAACGTAATTAAATTATTGGACTCCCATAAAATCCCTAGATTAAATAATGCGCCTAAAAAAGCACTTATTAAAAATACTTTAGAAGGTGAAAATCGATCTGAAATAGTTAAAATGGCAAAAGTTAATGTACCTATTATAAATCCAAATTGTACAGCAGAAGTTAAGTGACCTAAAGCACTTTCTTTCAAGCCAAAATTTAATACTAAATCGTTTATGACACCGTTTCCTGCAAACCAAAGTGATGTGCAACAAAATTGTGAGATTACTATAACAGGAAGTATTAATTTTGATGGCTTCACTTAACTATATTTCTTTGGTTTATAGATTAAAACTTTCTAATATCAATGATTTCTCCATTCTCTAAAGCGTTAGAAATGTCAATATGAAATATTTTATCAGCAACAAATTCAGGAGCATACAATTCGTTATTCTCTTTTAATTCAATAAAACGTTGCACATTTTTAAATTCTGATTCAGTAGTTTTTCTAATTACTGTTTGCATATCTGTATCAACTACACCAGGATAAATTGCCATACATTTCACTCCATTTTCTATGTCGCTTTGCTCAGTTGCAATTGCTTTTGTTGTCATATCTAATGCTGCTTTTGAGGTGCAATAAATAGACCATCCAGAATATGGATTCATTGCTGCACCAGAAGAAATATTGATTATTTGCTTTTTGCAATTCAATTTTTTTGTCAATTTGATAAATTCATTTGACAATACTAGTGGAGTAGTAGTATTCAATTGAATTGTATGTTGAATTTTTTCTGAATCTAAATCTCCAACAGTATTCACTTCACCTAAACTTCCAGCGTTATTTAACAAAGTGATTGAAGTAATTTCATCACTTTCAATTTTTGAAAAAGCGTTTTGTATTGCTTTTACAGCTTCTAAAGTGTTACTTAAATCCGCAGCTATTTGTTTGTAATTTACTTCAGTTGTTTTGCTTCTAGAAATTGAAAAAACAGTAAAATTTTCTGAAGTATATTTTTTAGCAATGGCTTTCCCGATTCCATTAGAACCACCAGTAATAATGAGTATATTCATAGAAGTAAATATACAAAAGGAAAATGTTATTCCGTACTTGATGCGGAATCCATTTTTTGTCAAAAAGTAAATAAATCATTTCTGTTCATTTTGTCTTGACACAAAACGAACCAAAAGGTCAAGTCAATTCCAATGAAATTACTCCGTAATGTTTCCTTTCATAATTCCATGCTTAAAGCTATGCTTTGCAATTCCATTATTTTGGAAACTATTTCTGTAATTGGAAGAAATTACGTTACTTAAAATACTTTTTAGATTCGTTCCAAATTTTTTATTTGAAGAATTCTTTTGAATTCTCCCAATGAACATCCATTTCAACAAGTGACATGTCCGAAAGTTCTTTACCTTCTTTTTTTGCTGCTGCTTCTAGAAACTGAAAACGTTTGATAAATTTTTTATTGGTTTTTTCCAACGCATTTTCTGGATTCACATCAATAAAACGAGCAAAGTTAATCATTGAAAATAAAACATCACCAAATTCAGATTCGATGTTCTCTTTATTTCCGTTCTTTATTTCTTCGTTTAATTCTGATAATTCTTCTTGAACTTTCTCCCAAACTTGTTGAGGTTCTTCCCAATCAAAACCAACGCCGGCAACTTTATCTTGAATTCGATTTGCTTTTACAACAGCTGGTAAACTTTTAGGAACGCCTTCTAGAACTGAAGTTTTACCTTCTTTTAGTTTTAGTTTTTCCCAATTTCGTTGAACTTCTTCTTCATTTTTGACAACAACATCTCCGTAAATATGTGGATGTCTAGAAACTAATTTATCAGAAATTGAATTGGCTACATCAGCAATATCGAATGCTTTTTTCTCGCTTCCAATTTTTGAATAAAAAACGATGTGCAAAAGCACATCGCCCAATTCATTTTTTATTTCTTCTAAATCGTTGTCTAAAATTGCATCAGCTAATTCGTAGGTTTCTTCAATCGTTAAATGTCTTAACGATTCTAAAGTTTGTTTTTTATCCCATGGACATTTCTCTCGAAGTTCGTCCATAATATCTAACAACCTGTTAAACGCTTCTAATTGCTGAGCTCTAGAATTCATTTATGCTTCTTCTGTTGCTTCGGCTGATAATTCAGCAGTAGAAAAATCAAATCCAGCACCAATTAATAAATTATACCATTGTACAATTTTCTTAATGTTGGATGTATACACTCTTTCTTGATCGAAATCTGGTAAAATTTCAGAGAAAAATGATGTTAATTTTGCGCCATTTTCTTTGTGACTAATTGTTTCTTTTCCTTCTTCTTTTTCAGAAATAGATTTGAAAACTGTTAATAACGGCACTTCTTCATCATACGTGAAGATGGCAATGTTTTCTAATAAACTTACATTTTGAGTAGATAGAATTGCAACTCTTTTTTTGTCTGACAACGCTTCAACTATAATTCCTGTTTTTGTTTGTGAAACAACATTAAATAAACCTGGTTTACCTGTAATGGCAATAATTTTATTAAACTCCATTGATAATTTTTTAAGTGTCGATTTTATCGACTTATTTCTTTTTTAACTTCGGAAAACGCATTCTGTAATCTGCTTTTATTTTTCCTTTAGATATATTTTCTAATTTCTTTTTGATCAATCTTTTCTTTAATGTAGATAATTTATCGGTAAATAAAATTCCCTCAATATGATCATATTCGTGTTGAAAAACTCTCGCAGCCAAACCGTTTAAAGTTCTGGTATGCTTTTCAAATTTTTCATCTTGATATTCAATTGTAATTTCTTCTTGTCTAAATACATCTTCTCTAATATCCGGAATACTTAAGCATCCTTCGTTGAAAGCCCATTCATCACCTTTTTCTTCAACGATTTTCGGGTTGATGAATACATGTTTAAAATCAGCTAAAACGTTTCTGTCTTCTTCAGAAAGTTCTTCGTCTTCACCAAAAGGAGAAGCATCAATAATAAATAAACGAATTGCTTTTCCAATTTGTGGAGCAGCTAAGCCAACACCACTAGCTTTGTACATGGTTTCTTTCATGTTGGTAATTAAAGTATCTAATTCTGGATACTCTTTATCAATCTCTATTCCTACTTTTCTTAAAACAGGATCACCGTAAGCGACTATTGGTAATATCATTTATTGTAAAATTTGCTGCAAAAATACGAAGAACATATAAGTTGAAAAACTTATTTGTTATATAAATAAGATTGTAAAATAATTGTGGCGCTAATTTCGTCAATCAATCCTTTATTCTGACGCTTTTTTTTCTTCATTCCTCCATCTAACATTGATTGAAAAGCCATTTTTGAAGTAAAACGTTCATCAACTCTTTGTATAGGGATTTTTGGGTGACTTTTAGATAATTTTTCTAAAAAAGGAGTTATCAAAGCTTCACTTTCGCTATCAGAATAATCCATTTGTTTTGGTAATCCAACTAAAAAAAGTTCAACTTTTTCTTTTTTAATATAGTCTTTTAAAAACGAAATTAAATCAGAAGTAGCAACAGTTGTCAATCCAGAAGCAATAATCTGTAATTCGTCTGTAACAGCAATTCCTGTTCTTACTTTTCCAAAATCAATTGCTAAAATTCTACTCATTTAAAATCATTTTGGCAAAAATACGGAATTTAAACAAGCAAGAAATATCTGTTTAAAAAATGTATCTTCGCTTCTAATTTTAATGAGAGATTTATATTTGCAAAAATATATTTTAGATAATGGAAAACTTAAGGGAAACAATAGAAAATGCTTGGATTAATAGAGCGTTATTAAAAGAAGAAAACACAATTCTTGCAATCAGAAAAGTAATAGATTTATTAGATGCTGGAACTCTAAGAGTTGCTGAGCCAACTGCTAATGGTTGGCAAGTAAATGAATGGGTTAAGAAAGGCGTTGTTTTATATTTCCCGATTCAGAAAATGGAAACTTTGGAAGCTGGTATTTTTGAATATCACGATAAAATTCCGTTGAAAAGAAATTATGCAGAAAAAGGAATAAGAGTTGTGCCAAATGCAGTCGCTCGTCATGGAGCCTATATTTCTTCAGGAACTATTTTAATGCCAAGTTATGTAAATATCGGTGCTTATGTAGATGAAGGAACGATGGTTGATACTTGGGCAACAGTTGGTTCTTGCGCACAGATTGGTAAAAATGTGCATTTATCTGGTGGCGTTGGAATTGGTGGAGTTTTAGAGCCATTACAAGCAGCTCCTGTAATTATTGAAGATGGCGCTTTTGTGGGTTCTCGTTGTATTGTTGTAGAAGGAGTAAAAGTGGAAACGGAAGCTGTTTTAGGTGCAAATGTAGTGTTAACGGCATCAACAAAAATTATTGATGTTACTGGTGATGAACCAATTGAAATGAAAGGAATTGTTCCTGCACGTTCAGTTGTAATTCCTGGAAGTTACACGAAGAAGTTTGCAGCTGGAGATTATAACGTTCCCTGTGCACTAATTATTGGTAAACGTAAAGAAAGTACTGATAAAAAAACATCGTTAAATGATGCATTACGTGAATATGATGTAGCAGTTTAGTTTATGACAAAAATTACAGCAATAATTCCAACTTTTAACGAAGAATCTAATATTCAAAGAGCATTAGAGTCGGTTAGTTTTGCTGATGAAATTATTGTAGTTGATTCTTTTAGTACAGATAGAACTGTTGATATTGTTAAAGAATCTAATGCTATTTTACTTCAAAGAAAATTTGATGATTTTTCTAATCAAAAGAATTTTGCAATTGAAAAATCTTCTAACGAATGGGTTTTTTTATTAGATGCTGATGAAAGAATTCCTAATAATTTAAAAACTGAAATTCAAGAAGCAATTACTTCCGTAAATAGTTTTAATGCTTATTATGTTTATAGAAATTTTTTCTTTAAAAACAGAAAGTTAAGCTATAGTGGGTGGAGAAGAGATAAGGTAATTCGGTTGTTTAAAAAAGACTCTTGTAAATATGAAGGTAAAGTTCACGAGAAAATATCTACAAAAGGAGAAGTTGGGTTCTTAAAAGGAAGACTGAATCATTATTCTTATAAAAATTACAATCAATATAAAAAGAAGCTTAAAAATTACGCAAAGCTACAAGCGCAAGAATTGCTAGAAAAAGGGTTGTTTGTTACGCCATATCATTTGTTTCTTAAACCTATTATTCGTTTTTTTATTCAATTTATAATCCAATTTGGATTTCTAGATGGTGTCAAAGGACTTGTGATTTCTTGGGTTCATGCATTTGGAGTTTGGAGACGATATCTAGAGGTTTTGAATCTAAAATATAGAAAAGTAAAAATCATAAAAAGCCCAATTGAAAATTTTGATGCAAATAATGCTGATAAAGAAGTTTCTATCATTATTGTAAATTATAAGAGTTGGAAACATTTAGAAAATTGTTTGGATGCGATAACTCATTTTAAACAAGACAACTTTTCTTTTGAAGTGGTTGTAGTAGATAATAAATCTGAAGATGGAAAATTAAAAGAATTCTCCGAAAAATATTCTCAGTTTAAATTTGTAGAAAATACAGGAAACAATGGTTTTGCTAATGGATGTAATTTTGGAGCAATTAAATCTGTGGGTAAAAACATGTTGTTTTTAAATCCTGATACGATTGCAAGTGAAGAAGTAATTTATAAGATGTCAAACTGTTTAAATGATAATAAAAACTACGGAATTATATCTTGTAATCAGGTAAATAATAATGGTTCTTTTGAAAATATAGATAGAATTTTTCCAGGAATTTTAACATTATTCGGAATTACCAGAGCTATATATAGGCTTCTTGCAAAAGAAACAAAACAAGACGAGGAAAGGATTTTTCCTGATTGGGTTTCTGGTTCAGTAGTTTTTATTTCTAGAAAATGGTTTCAAAAAATAAATGGCTGGAATGAAGATTATTGGATGTATTCTGAAGATGTTGATTTAAGTAAAAAAGTGAGAGATGCAAATGGAGAGATTGTGTTACTTAAAAATGTAAACATTATTCATAACCATGGCGGCGCATCAAGAATAAACATTGGTACTTCAAAGATTACGAAATCTGAAGTGTTAATTTCTAAACACATTTATATAAGAAATCACTTTAAAGGAATTACAAGATTTATATTGTTATTTCTTTTAGTTTTAATGAGCTTAATTTCTAAAACATTGTTAGCAATTATAGGAATTTGTTTCTTTTTTATTCCGAAACTAAAATTAAATCTATATTTGTTTTTTGAATTGATAAAATATTATGGTCATTCACTAAAAAAAGGAACTTGGTTAAGTAAAAGATCCATGAATCTACCTTTTAAAAATCACCAATAAACTAACTTATTATGGATGTAAAAGATGCAGAATATTATAAAAATGTAAGACCAGAAATGTTAGGTTTTATTCCGAAATCAGCAAAAACTATTTTAGAAATTGGTTGTGGATCTGGTAATTTTTCTGCACAATTGGTAAAGGATGGATTAGAAACTTGGGGAGTTGAACCGTTTGAGGAATCTGCAAAAGAAGCAACAGAAAAACTAACAAAAGTACTTTTAGGAACACTTGATGAAGTTTTACAAGATTTACCAGATAATTATTTTGATGCCATTGTGATGAATGATGTTATTGAGCATTTGTTAGAGCCATGGGATGATATTATAAATTTAAAATCAAAATTAAAAAAAGAAGGTGTTTTAGTAACTTCAATTCCGAATGTTAGATATTCTAAAAACCTTTTTAAATTGATTTTCAACAGAGATTGGAAATACACCTGTCTCTTATACACATCTCCGAGCCCACGAGACAGGCAGAAATCT